>Ga0214477_100927_pt1 | contig 17480 bp, 14 predicted proteins | sample M1_20Mar14CPVII9_FD_165058 | JGI IMG/M metagenome (GOLD analysis project Ga0214477, IMG submission 165058) | Marine eukaryotic communities from Monterey Bay, California, United States - M1_20Mar14CPVII9sort6BwellC16 | ecosystem: Environmental > Aquatic > Marine > Unclassified | place: USA...
AATATACTCCTACTCGAAAAGCAGTGTGGTATCCGACATTCATTGTCAGTACAACGTGCCATGTGCTTCCACAATTTCTTCATCTCACCACAATAGGGAGTGACCTTACATTTACCATCTTCATACATACACTTCGATGAGTGATGTAATAACAGAAGACGTTGCTGTTTGTGGCGGATACGAACTTTCCATTCTGGATCATTTGGATTACCATGCTGATTGCTAATTATATCTCCTACAGCATCATTTGAGTTACTCCCTCCTCGTCTAGAACTAGATGTAACGTTGAAGTTACCCCCACCAATACCCGCGCCCCCACTACCATCATCGTTCTTCTTTGATGACGAGATACGGCGTGAGGATTGGCCATTGCTTCGAGAGGAACTTTGTCCACCGCCAGAGCTACATGGACTGCCCTCCTTGGCTTGTTGTGTTTTCTTTGCAATTTCCATTGCCAACTGCTGCAGACGCGTCTTGAGGGTCGTTGTATCTGAATAGGCCTCGAAGGAAGAAGCTGAGCGGTAGAGGGATACTTCTAACTGTTTCACCATCTGAGGGAGTTTTGTCAACCACTCGGGTGAGGCATTTTTATCCTTTTGCTTCAACAGCTTGACTCTGTGATGGTTGGATGCAAATAATATAAGAAAAGAAGTGTTAGGACACAATTATCCAACTTTTACAGAAGAATTAGATATAAAACATAAACTTACATGTGCTGAATCATCTCTCTGCGATGATGCATATCATTATCACTTTGCCAATCTCCATTCAAACCACTCGGCAGGAATTGCTGCCCATACTCCCCACCTGGACCTGGTTGTTGCTGTCCCGAACCGGGCGGTACTTGTCCACCACCACCGCCGCCACTAGAAGTATTCACTGCTGGATTACTACTAGTAGGATTAGAATTGCCAGGAGGAGCAGCATTAAAGTTTAAAGGTGGTCCCTGGGAATTCGGAGCTGACGGAGGACCCGTCCTTGAATTACTCGAGGCTTGGCGGACATAGTTAGCGTTGTTCTGCTGTCCATTAGCAATTGCAGGGTTGGGATATGCCCCCGAATTTTGACGCTGCATTGGATTTTGATATCCATGCTGCTGAGCCATTTGGTGAAATTGCTGCTGCATAGTCTGTTGTTGTTGATGCTGTTGCTGAGCAGCAGACTGAGCCATTCCTTGCTGGTTAAAATTGGGATTAAACCCACCTTGATGATTGGGGTATTGATGTCCCATATTATTCATAGGAGGTAGGGAATTTCTATGACCCTGTTGATTAGGATTAGGAAGACCAGCTTGTCCTTGTTGGTGCATGAATCCTGAGTTTCCCACACCCATTTGCATATTATTGTTCATACCAGTAAAACTTGCACGGTGCTGCTGCTGTTGTTGCTGACCAGAAAATCCACCGTACGGCATTTGAGGTTGTTGGACATTATTCCCAACTTGAGGCATTTGAGATTGGGATGGAGCTGTCATTTGGGGTTGATTTGAGGGCTGCGGCTTTGCAGCCGTCGTGCCCTGGTTCATTATTCTTAAAAAACAGGCCTTCTAATACGTGAAAAATATATAATTGTTGCAAAACATGAAGGTTGTCTTATACTGTGGTATACTGCTGTTTCAATTATTAGTATTCCCTGTAGTTAATTTGTATATGAGTAGCAGAAATAAATGTATATAAAATTGTTAGAAATAATGTTGATGGTGTAGGTATATCACGTGTTCGACATATTAGAAACAATACCCCCTCTACCCCACTACAATAACATACACCAAAAACATTTACTCCATGCGATATATGTAATAAATATTGCAATTATCTAATACCATAATGAACCAATACTTTTTACACCACTCTTATATAAAAAGAAAGGTATATGGGGGTGATTCAAACACGAACATACGGCCCTTGGTGCATATTAAAATATTATCATCTACAGCCACCCAATTAAAATAATATTTACCCCGTACCATCATATACTTTCTAAGTGTAATAATAATGTCTTACCTTGATATCAAACCAATGGCCGCCTTTGTTTGAGGCCGTCAAACTTTTACTATTCGCTATGCGTTATGCGGTCTATTCAAATTCAGGATACCTTATCACCCTGCTTTGGTATCCTCGTTCTTAAGTATCCGAATCCATACTGAAATATACGAAAATATGCTTTTTGTATCCTCTAGATACTTCTCGAAGGAAAGAGAGGCAGTAAACGTGATTCAACTGCTGAGGTATGATAAATTATGCCTGCACCTTCGCATTTTTAGTTGGTCTATTAACTTCGATGATTGGATATGCGCGCGGGGACATGTATTTGTTTGCTCATTAGAGATGTAGATTCAATCATTTGTGGTTTCGTGTCCTTATTTTTATGATGAATCTAGTGGCCGAACGTCAGAATAGAACCTCTTCTTGAGCATTACAAAACCATCTTCCTTGAAATTATCAGTCGGAACAACATACTCATCCTCTGGAGAGAAGTCTTCCCAAAATTCTCCTTCTGCTCTTAGATATGAATTCACATCATCTAACGCCTCAACTAAGTTGGAACCCAACTTCTTTGACCGGATACAACTAAAGCCTCGCTCGGGGTCTGGATTTGTCTCGCAATCCTTGTATGGCATCTCCAATGTCAAGCCTAAACAATTGAACCGGCACGACACTTGGTTAGTAGCTACATTCATATACTTGAGTGCATCTTCCTCACTCTCTGGTGGCGGATACCCGATATTCTTTTGTACATCGGAGTTGGCACGTTGGTACGACGCGATAAAGTATCCATGTAAATGCTTGATTCGGTCGCCCCAAACAGGAGTCTTTTCAGCTCCCGAAAAGAATACATATGGCAATTCTTCGTCGCCGTGTACATCCAGGAAGAAATCACACCCTGTCTTATCCATCTTGGCTAACACAGCAAATGCTTCTGGAGAGCGTGCCAACGTCGGCGCTTCATACCCCTCGTGAACAGTGGCCCATTCTCGATTAAGATTTGCACCTACCGAGTTTGTTCGTAGATGCCCACGAACAGCTCCGTCTGGGCACATGCACGGGACGATGTATAATCTATATTGATCCAGTACACGCTTAGTAGCCTGATCTAACTCGTCATCAACTCCAATTCCTAGCAATCTTTGTAAAAATCCCTCAGCAAAGAATTCAGCCATTGTCTCGCCTGGATGTTGACGATGTTGTATCCAAGCAACTAATTTACCATTTCCAATTGATATACACTCGATTTCTCGTCCCTCAAGTGTTTGACCTAATGATTCAATTGTAGGATTGTATTCACTACATGGACTACCTCGTGTAGAGATTTGTTCTGAGCAATCGGCAATCAATTTGAGATGACGATTGTATGTGTAAGGAGGCCAATATGAAAAGAATGTTGATCCATTTGCTGTATGAACTTGTGTCCAGGTAAGTTTACCATCCACATATTTAGTAGTAAGATTACGCCTCCATAGATCATCGTCACATGGCTCTAATGATCCATTTGAGTAGCATATAGTTGTACCCGGCCACGCTTGAGGGTAAGATACCGAATGTGCATTTTCTACAACATATTCGACAGTAAGTAGTTTAATACTATCTTGTTCATCTTCGTCATTATTACTACTATTCGAGTGTAGGCCACTAACAAAAGCACGAAACGAGAAGTATTGCATATGTGCTATCTTTTCTAGCTCAGTGTAAACATCTGTATTGTTGTAGGGCATTGCAATTTTTTACATACATGAAGTCAATATTATGCTGTAGTTGATAACTTAAAAAAAATGACACATCTGATGAACATAATTTTAATTTCTCACCTGGCTTCACGTTGACATTTACAGTCAGCTTTGCAGTACGGCCCGATATGACTAGATCATTTTGAGATACTACCTCTATATTTCCTCCGTCGAAAGAGGACGTAATACTAAAACCAATAGAGCTCGCCATCATTTGGTTTTGTGTGTGTATGTGAGATTAGTTTGTTTGTCTTTTGATGTATATCTTATATTACCACAGCTTCTCGACTGCTAAATAATAAAAAAATCCAGAAGAACACAATAATAACCTCTTCTTCTTCTCACTCGAATTGCAACAAGTACTATGCATTTAATACTGATAGATGCCAATGCTACTTTGATTGCTTTTGATGCACCTAATTTTTATTTTGCCTTGGGTATCTTATCATGATTTTTGAGATAGTAACCCCCAAAGCAATCTCTATTCCAGACTGGATGATTGAACGATTAGTGTTCACCCCTTTGTAAGCAGCTGTCTGCCAGCACACAATTTTGAAAAGTAACCCAGAGGATATAATACCCCTCATGGAAATTCGATTTGCATCACCTATCTACCACTAATTTTAATTGCAATAATAACGCTCTCCGCCGACCTACTTAGCCGCCGCCGACGCGCCTATCGACAACAGCAATGTAAGTAACAATATATAGGCGACCATCGATGGCAGTGAAACGATATCTATGCGTCTAATAGCGACGAAATAAGAGTTCGAGTTTTTGTACTAAGGTCCACCTAATAAAAATAGGATACCGTACAAAATTAATTTCTGATGCCTTCACTTACCGTTGTCATTGTTTTGATGGGTCGCTGGAGATTTTATTATTTGGTTAATGCGCATAATGCTGGCATTGTTGATATTATCAATTACAATATGATATGCAGCTGCTCTACCATGAAGAGTTTTAGTTATTTGGGAAGGGTATTTTTTTATTCATATCTTGTGCTCATTTTTATTTATTTATTCATTTATCTAATGGTTGATGTCTAACACACCTTACTGCATATACTCATTCTTATAAATATCAACAGACATTTCCCTAAAGAAATTAAACTGGGGAGTTATCTTTTGAACTGCAAGTTACAGGGTACACAAGTGCTCACCTTTTACATATCAAGAAATCACATATTAAATTCATTTTCATGCTAATATCAAGAACCGATTAAATACACTTACACCCTGAAAGTGTATTTTGTAAATACAAAATGGCTGGTAATCCTCCAAATGGTGGTGCTGCTCCTCCGCCAGTAGGTGCAACACCCAACCCATTATCGGCACCAAATCCTTTATCTGCACCAAATCCTTTACCAACTCAACATTATCAGCACCAGTCTCAATCTCAGCAGCAGCAACGCCCTCCTGTTCAGGGGATACAACATCAAGTAGCACCGGTTGCAAATGGTCAACCTCCAGCCGGTCAACCGATGGCACAACAGCCTCAACAAGCGGCTCAACAACAGCCAGGTCAGGCAGCAGCAAGGCCACCTCAACCATTAAATGGTGGATGGCAGAGTGATAAGGATGTGGAGGAGCGTAGGAAAATGATTGCCAAGATGTAAGTATTTAATTTGTTTAATTTTATTATATGCACACTTCTTGACCCCGTTTCAACATATATAACTGACAATATGATATCTACCATTTACCCCCCTCAATTTATTTAGTGTGCAACTCTTGAGACAGAGAAAGCCCAACGCTCCTCAAGAGTGGCTAAATAAGCTCCCCCAAATGGCCAAGCGATTGGAAGAGTCGCTTTATCGATCGGCTCCATCATTCGAAGCCTATAATGATATCTCTACACTGAAGGCACGATTGCAACAGTTGGCAATGAATATCGGAATGAAGACGAAGCGAATACAACAACAACAAGCTGCCCAACAGCCTGGAGGACAGGCCGCTCAACCCCCTGGTCAATATCAGCAACAACCCGGGGCTAATCAGCAGAACGGCGGTGCACAACCTCAACCTCTTCAACAGCCTGGTCTACCACCACAGCAGCAATTTGCCAATCCTCAACAGCAAGGACGAGGTGCCGCCCCAGCTTTGTCACAGACAAATTATGCTGCCGCTCCTGCTGCTGGTGGTCAGCAACAATCTCAACAGCAACCTGCTACTAATGCAGTAGCTGCACCTGCGGCGGGGTCTAGTGGAAGTTCTACTCGTCAGCCATCTGATCGTCAACAAGTATTGCGTCATCAACAGCAACGCCTTTTGTTACTTCGTCATGCTGCCAAGTGCCCTCATCAAGATAATCAGTGTCCAGTTACCCCGCATTGTGCTGGGATGAAACGTCTGTGGAAGCACATCGCCGAATGTAAAGATCAAAAGTGTTTAGTTCCACACTGTGTGTCATCCCGATATGTACTCAGCCACTACCATCGTTGTAAAGATGTTCGTTGTCCAGTCTGTGGCCCTGTGAGGGAGGCTATCCATCGTAGTCACGAGAAGCAGAAGCAGATGCAGGCGTTGAAACAGGGTCACCAAGCAGCCTTGAAACAGCAGGGACAAGGTGCTCCTCCAACGAAGAGACAAAAGACGGTGAATGGGCAGTATGCATCGAGCCAAGTGCCCCATCAATACCAACAAGGATATCAAGGTCAAATGGTACCTGTCAATCCCAACGTCAAGGCAGGGTATGTCTACTCTGGAGGTGGAACGTCTCATCCGACCGGTCGTGCGTCTTCTGGTGGTATGGCTCTCTCGAATGGCAAGGTCCTTGGTGGTGTTAGCAACGCGGTGAATCAGGGTCCACGACCGCAGGAAGATCATACCCTCATTAATTGCTTCACCCTCGAGGAGATTGAAACACACATCAAATCGCTGGATACGGGCTTGGTCCTTCCCATTGCCAGATTGAAGGCCAAGTTTGGTGAACTACTCAAGGGTTTGCAAGGACACTCTCACGGATGGGTATTTAATTCTCCCGTCGACCCCGTTGAGCTTGGATTACCAGATTACTTTGAAGTCATTGACAAACCAATGGACTTGGGCTCTGTTAAGAAACAGTTGGAAAACGGCGTTTACAAGACACTCCCCGAGGCTCGGAACGATGTTAATTTGACGTTTGACAATGCCATGCTCTACAATCCTGAGAATAGTGTGGTATGGAACATGGCTAAGGAATTGAAGGATAAGTTTATGAAGGATTATGATATTCTCATTAGACAATGTGAGTTTGAGGAGGAAGAGAAGCGTAAGAATGGAGATGCATGCTCATTGTGTGGATGCGAGAAGTTGCTGTTTGAACCTCCGATCTTTTACTGTAATGGAGTGAACTGCCGGTCGAAGCGTATCCGGCGCAATTCGTACTATTATGTGGGAGGGAATAATCAATATCACTGGTGTCAACCGTGTTATGATGATTTGAAGGAGAAGAAGCCTATCGAGCTTGCAGACATGACGTTGCGTAAAAGTCAGTTGGATAAGAAGAAGAATAACGAGATCCCCGAAGAGAGTTGGGTGCAGTGTGATCGTTGTGAACGTTGGGTGCATCAGATTTGTGCTCTGTTCAACACTCGTCAAAATACCGATCAACGGTCCGAGTTTGTCTGTCCAAGTTGTACTATCGTTGACCGTAAGCAGAAGAATGCCCCACAACCAACGAGTACCACGCCCATGGCTGAGGATTTGCCAAGGACAAAGTTGAGTGAACACTTGGAGAAGCACGTCATGAAGAAGCTCCAGATTAAGATGGCTGAGTTGTCCAAGGAGAAGGCTGACACGGATGTGAGTGTGATCTATATGTGTTGTGTGTGTTTTTTGGTGTTCATGTTTATGATATTAGCTCATCCATTTCTCACTTCCTCATCTTGTCAACACTCAAATCATAGAACATCCCACTTGAGGAGGCAACCAAGATTGTTCATGGCGGAGGAGGACCGATCTATGTCCGTCAAGTTACATCGATGAGCCGTACTCTCGATGTCCGTCCTCGTATGAAGAAGCGTTACTCATTCAAGGATTACCCCTCCGAGTTCAAGTATCGCTGTAAATGCATCGTCGTTTTCCAAAACTTGGACGGTGTTGATGTTATTCTGTTCGGTCTCTATGTGTACGAACACGATGAGACGAACCTCCCTCCGAACCAACGCACTGTGTATGTCTCATACCTTGACAGTGTGCACTACATGAGGCCACGTAGGATGAGAACGTTTGTCTATCACGAGCTGCTCATATCCTACCTCGACTACGTGAGATGCAAGGGATACAACACTGCTCACATTTGGGCATGTCCTCCTCTCAAGGGTGATGACTACATCTTATTCGCCAAGCCCGAGGATCAAAAGATTCCCAAGGATGACCGCCTTCGTCAGTGGTACATTGACATGTTGAAGGACAGTCAACGTCGTGGTATCGTGGGCAAGATGACAAATGCCTATGATTTGTACTTTGCCAGCGGCAAGAATGACGCCACTATCTTGCCTTACATGGAGGGTGATTACTTCCCTGCCGAGATGGAGAATATCATCAAGGATATGGATGAAGGGAAGAACCTCAGCAAGGCTCCTGTCAAGGCATCCAAGAAGGGGAAGAAGGAAAAGAAGAAGAAGGCTAAGGCTGGGGCACGAGGTGGGACACGCTCGTCAGGCATTGATAAGGAGCTTCTAAGTGCCAGTGGTATTGTTCCCGAGGGCATGGACGTCAAGAGTCTCAAGGAGGGTGGAAGTGATTGGGTAATGAAGAAGTTGGGAGAGACGATTCATCCCATGAGGGAGAGTTTTCTCGTGGCATACCTTGCCCGGGAAGACCAAACAGCTGAGAATCTTGTCGTTCCGAAGGATATCATGGAGTACAGGGAGAAGCATGGTATTCCTGATAGGGCACCTTGTTCTTTGGAGACTATCAAGGAGGAGGATAAGATGGATGTTGATGAAGAAAACTCGAAGCCTGCAGCATCAGGTGAAGAGTCGACAAAGAAGGAGGGTGATAACACCACCGAGGAAGAAGTGAAGAAGGAGGACGATGATAACAAAAAGGATGAATCCGAGAAGAAGGATAATGAGGCAAAGCCAGAAGGTGACGCCAAGGAGGAGGAAAAGAAGGAGGACGAGGTCAAGAAAGAGGATGGCGAATCGTCAAAGGATGAAGATGGCGATGAGAAGATGAAGGATGACACGGCGGCCGAGGCCAAGGCTGATCATACGCCAATCAAGGAAGAACCAGTCGATGAAGAGGTGGCGGATGCTGATAAGAGCGAGTCTGCCGATGCCAACAAAGAAGAATCCAAGGATGGAGAAAAGAAGGATGATGATGCCGCTGCAATGGACGTTGAGTCTCCAGATAAGGAAGATGAAAAGAAGGATGATTCAAGTGATAAGAAGGATGATGAACCTACTGATGAAAAAGGCGATAAGTCTGAAGATGATGATCCAAAGAAGCCTGCTGATGATGAGGAGAGTCCAAAGGATGGTGATGGAGAGAGCACCAAGGAATCAGAATCTACCGATGAAATTAAGAAGGAGGATTCAGCAGAGGAAACTAGTATAAAACAAGAGCCAACTGATGAAAATGAAGCTACTTCTGATGATAAGAAAGATACAAATGGCAAGTCAGACGATGATAAGACAAAGACTGACAATGGGGAAACTAGCGAGGAGAAGAAGGAGGAGGAGGCAGCAGATGATAAGGCTAAGTCGGATGATACGGCTAAATCAGACGAGGATGCAGTTGAAAAAGATTCGGCCGAACCCGTCAAGGTGAAAGAAGAAGAGAAGAATGAAGAAGATAACGATGGCGAGAAGACTACTGATGCCACCACTGATGGCAAGACTGATGACAAGACTACTGATAAAGAGGCACCCTCAACACCGGGTGATAGGTCAGGCAAATTTGCTGCCATGTCCAAAAAGAAGGGTGACGATGAATCAACGCCGAAGCCCGATGATGCCAAGTCAGGCAAGACTCCTGATGATGCCAAGTCGGATAAGAAGCCGGACGAACAATCGTCCAAGAATCTCATCAAGGATAGTAAGGGTCGTCTTGTCAAGGTGATTGACGACGATGAAGAAGAAATGGACTGCGAGTTCCTCAATAATCGTCAGCTCTTCTTGAATCTCTGTCAAGGTAACCATTATCAGTTCGATTCACTCCGTAGGGCCAAGCACACTTCCATGATGGTATTGTGGCACTTGCACAATCGTGACGCACCTAAATTTGTACAGCAGTGCGCCATTTGTGCTCGTGAGATATTGCAGGGGAAGCGATATCATTGTCCAACATGTGCCGACTTTGACCAGTGTATCGATTGTCTTCGTAATCCGCAAGTTGCTCGGCATCCACATCCACTGCAGGCGATACCGGTGGGATCAACACAGAGCACTCTCACAGCCGAACAGCGTAAGGAACGTCAGCGCAGTATTGCTCTTCACATGACATTACTCTTGCATGCTTCTACATGCCGATCGACCAAGTGTAATTCAGCCAACTGTGCCAAGATGAAGGGGCTACTGAAACATGGCGCCGGATGTAAGGTCAAGGCAAATGGCGGATGCAACGTCTGTAAGCGCATCTGGGCACTTCTACAAATCCACGCCAGACAGTGTAAGACAGAGAACTGCCCTGTGCCGAACTGCATGGCCATAAGGAAAGTCCGCGTTTGTATATCTTTATCGTTTCGCGTGTGTTCAATATGAAGTCTAGGTGATTGGCTGCTTTGTTTGGCCTCCCATGCCTTTATTTGATTGCCGTTGCAAATCATGTGTACTAACATAAGTTACTATCTCTTCTCTTTCACCATCATAAATCGTGTCAACGCGCATCTTCCAGGGAGCGTTACAGACAGCTTCAGTTACAACAACAAGCTATGGATGATAGACGAAGGGAAATGATGAATTCCACGTATCATCAGAGAGGCTAGACACTAATCAACAAACAAGCTAGGGGCTAAATGTTTTATGTTCGAGTGCAACCCATGGCGATAAAGTTAAGAATTATTTTTTAAGATGTACAATCTATCAGATCAAAGCGTCTTCCTTAAACATACCTTGTCATCTCTTTTAACTGCATTGCCAATGTTTATTTCCATAGACAATGAAGTCGGTATTTGATCCTCTACTGCAAATCCAAACTGCTTTTCCATCCACTGAATAGTCTTTGCCGATGCTAATGCATATACATCTCTCCCTCTTTGTTTTGATGTTGCCTGTCTCCTCATTACTTGATTAACAAGACTACTCCCAATACCTTGTCGTCTATACTTTGGTACTACATATACTATTGATAGTTGCCATATTTTGGGTCTAGACTGCAATTCCACTTCTAGCTTTCTTTCTCTTTGTTTTATTCGATCTGATGCAGCCTGAGATGCATCTCTATACTCTTTAGTCCACGGTAAAGACGCAAACCCATTGGGAAACTCAGTTTCATCATCATCAAACTCTTGCCACATCTCTTCATCTATATCATCCTCTATTGAGAGTCTTGTTTGTGCATCTATGCTTTTAAGTGATTTATCATCTTCAAACTTATCATCATTAGATGAATCTATACCTTCTCTAGGGTACCTAGAGACTTAATCTGTGCAATACCAACTCGTTCTTTGGACGTTATGTCCTCTGCTATAATGAGATTATTCTTATGTGATATATCTAACGGGTTGATAAACTCTTTTGCCAACATAATCATAATAGAGATTGGTAACTGGATCGAGAGAGGGATGATTAAACTTATGTTAGTTGTGAATGCAAAGGCAATCGAAGGCACATTGGAGTACCCTACTCATGGAATCAACACGCGGACTTACCTCATCATCGGGAAATGCTGGCCGAAGCCGTATCCGGGATGGTGAGGATGATAATGCTAACGACTCTGTCGACAGTAGTAGTAGTACTATCGATAAAACAATGACCATCATAATAATATTAATAATAATATCTTACAAATTTAACACTATACAATCTCCAATATTATGATGGATACAATCTAATTTGCCCATGATCTAATGATCAAGCTACCTCAAGACCTCGTGAGCGACGATATGAACTATAATTGCCGTCAATTAATCGTCCAGTCGTCGTCAGTGGAATGGAGATAGGTTTATATTCCAAGCCGCTTTTCTCCGCTATAAAGGCCGTGAATGAAAAAAAAATAAGGCTGGGCAAAATTTCACCTTTTTTTCCGCCCTCCAATGCCGAATAACTCATCAGCGGCCTACCATTATCAATAGTAAGTTTAACAATGAGCCAATACACTCTCTACATCAGTTTTTTGCGCTGATTAACGTGGTGGTAAGCGTTTTTCTGTAGCTGGTGTATATTTTTAGATATACCAGCTAATAGAATAGTACCCATCTTTTGCAATAATTTGATGTCTTTATATTACTCATCAATATATTGTACTTCTACTCCCATTCATACACAGGATAACAATGGGGAAGAAATCTAAGAAGTCTAATAAGAAGAGTAACGGAGGGAAGGGGCAGCAGCAACAGCAGCAACAGCAACAGCCCCCACCAACTCGTAGTAGTTTACGTCTCAACCCCAATCAAAACACACCAACTGATAGTACTGCATTATCTACTACAAATACATCAACAGCAACTGCTGCTGCATCATCAACAAATGTATCATCAACTACCCAATTAGGGGATTCAGAATTGAAAAGAAGGGGCATTGATCCCACTACTGGACTACAACTAGAAACATGTATATGTCCTGACTCTACTAAATGCAAAGAACTCATGTGGAGATTGGCAGCTATCAATGATCAATCAATGTTTCCATACCTTCCTTTATCAGGACATCCTGCATACCCAAATTCAGATACCGGTAAGCATATTACTGGGTTTCGTGAGAATGTATTTAAACATCTATATGCCGAGGTTAAAGGTGATGTTGTGGAGGGGTTGCCCAAGAAACAATATGTTGCACTCCTTCACTTTAAACCAGAAATACGTAAACATTTGGTTTCTACCTTGGATCAGAGTAGAAAACAATTTAAATGGAGAGTGCCTGTTGATGTTGCTTATGCAAATGGATTGGATACAAGTGACTTATGTAAGACACCCGATATAAATGGAGAGGTGAAGAAGACATGCTTTGCGTCGCCTAACCAGAGTTTAAAGGATGCCAAGCGTGAAATTCAAGAAAAAGAAAGAGTATACAATGAACAGAAGGCTGCTGCCAATCCATCCATGGCGCAAGAGGATAATAATGATAATTCGATGAGTCCAGTTAGGAAGAATCCAGCCGCACGTGAGCTCGACAGACTAGAGAGAGATGCGGCTGCCAATCCGAGAGCTGCTGCCCTGAAACATCAACAACAAAATGACACTATTGAATCTTTGAAAGCAGAGATTGCAGAACTAAAGAAGGAGGCTGTGAAGAAAGAGAAGGAACATGCAAAGGAGATGAACACACAACATGATTTATTAACGGCAGAATTAGTAGAGGGTGGTCTCAATAGAAAAGCTCTAGTTAATGATGACTACCACAAAAAGAAACCGTGGCTCTCCAAGTATTTATATGGTTTGCCATGGGGTGCACATAAGGCACGAGGGATGGCATGTTTTGGTAGTGGTGTTGTTCCAGACTTCGATTGTAATGTGTCAGGGGAGGGAAATATCGCGCCATTTGAGAAGTATAGTATCGTATGTATGGCAGCTCGGAAGGGAATAGAGCAACCTACATTTGCTGCAATTTATGGAAGAGATCGGTCATCTATATCCCTATATTGGAAAGAGTGGATGCCTCTAATTAAAATGGCAGGAGGGTATATGTCGGAGTTGGACTTGGAAATGAATCACAACTATTTAAAAGACGTTGATCTTTGTAAAGAGATGGGCTTATTGTACATGGATGACGGTCAACTAATGAAAAATGGCGTAGTACAAGATGTAGATAAACTATAATAGCCATGTTGTTTGAACATTGCACAACATTATCAACTACCTCGTCTTCCTCAGCTTATAACTACTAGCCCATATGCTTCTTCCACCCCCAAAATTCATACCTGTAGTATCCTGGTATGTTATTGCTGCCAATTCGTATATCCAAGGTAATGCCACCATCAAATGTTGTCTATATAATAGTTGTCTATGCAATTATGGGAGGAGAGGAGTTGATATTCAGCTATCATGACATAATCAATGTATTAATAGGTGGAGGTGGAGGGGATGTAAAATTTCACCTTCTGACTTTGATAGCGCTTAAAAGATGATATATCCATTCTCATACTGAAGGCGGCCGGTAGACTGTTCATTAAGTCCTATTCAGCTCCTCCTTTAACGGTGACCATGAATAGGAGGGTGTTAGTACATATATATGATGAGTATTGCAATAGAGCATGAAATTTAGCAATATAGGTGGCTGTAATTATTAGCTAGTATATGTAAAAATCTACTCCACCTACAAAAAAACGCTTACCACCATGTTAATCAGCGCAAAAAACTGATGTAGAGAGTGTATTGGCTCATTTGTCAAACTACTATTGGTGATGGTAGGCCGCCGATGAGTTTCGGCTGTAGTGGTCGAGAGAGGAGAGGGAAAGTAGTTAAAAAAAATCCCAGCCTCGTTTTTTGGAGGATACCACTTCACTCACGGCCTTTATTGCACCACAATGTTTGTCATTGGACAGTAGCAAAAGAAGTTGATAGAGTTTAGGATACCTCGATGGTATCCTTCACCGGACTCTCATGAATTTTTTTTTACTGAGTCAATATGGCGGTGCACGGCAATAGCATATGCATGGAGACGTGCTCACACGGTGATTGATAGTGAGTTATTGTTGCCTAAACATTGAAGAGTGCAGATGTGCTCAATACACGGTGATTGACAGTGTTAATTGTTGCCCAGGCATCGAGTACAGGTAATATGATTAAGTTGCAATCATTCATCGTCTTAATGCATATGGCTATGGCGGTGGCCTTTCAATACTCTAAAGTTCTACCAATAAGCAAGAGAAGATACATTAGTACTAAAACTAGTCAACTATCTCTTGCAACTAATGATAATGATGCTACAACATTGACAGTGAAAGCTTCCGAGTTGGATGAATCACTTGGACTAACAGACGATGAGAAGAATGTTGTGAATGTGCACCGCGTATGTAGTCCAAGTGTTGTCTATGTTACGTCAGTCCTCCAGTCAATGGGTAGTGGTAGTAGTAGTAAAAGATCTTCTAGACGACAATCTTCAAGAAGATGGGGTAGACGCAAAGAAGATAAGACACCAAAGCAAGAAGAAGATAAAGGCAATGATACAAAACAACAACTTCCTAGAGGAAACAACTTGGGTAGTGGTAGCGGATTCGTTATAGATTCATTTGGATATATAGTTACAAACTATCATGTCATACAACGAGCATATGAAGCCAATGATGTGGTAAAGAGATACGAAAACTTTTGGGATGAACTTGCAAATAATACAACAAAGAAAATCGCCTCTGAAGATGTAGCAAGTTTTATCAATGGTACAATTAATACAATCTCTAGACGAGATTCAATTACAGATCTTCCAGCTCAAGTCTTTATTAGATTTGGTACCAATGGAGGAGAGAAAGGCGATGCAACATCATATTATGCATGTGATATTGTTGATGTTGCTCCGGAATTAGACGTGGCTGTATTAAAGATGAATAAACCTTCATCATCACTAAAACAATTGAGTTATGGATCATCATCTGATTTGCTTGTTGGCCAATCTCTATTGGCAATCGGCAATCCATTTGGACTTGATAGAACACTTTCATCTGGGCTAGTATCGGCATTAGGCCGATCTGTTACAGGTGTGGCAGGGAATGAAATCAAGAACTGTGTCCAGACGGATGCTGCCATCAACCCAGGAAACTCTGGTGGGCCTCTCCTGAATCTAAATGGCGAAGTAGTAGGCGTCAATACAATGATCATAACCACAAGTGGCAGCTCTGCGGGTATTGGATTTGCGGTACCAAGTGATAGTGTAAAAGACGCCACAGATCGAATCATCGACCTGGATAAAGAACGACAGTTGCAAAGCACTAATCGAAAAGGCAGAGGTTGGCTGGGTATTGATGTTGCCTTGTCAAATCTGGAAGAGTCATTGAAGAAAAGGCTATCTAATACTGACTCGGATGCTGGTGCATTTGTTACTGCAATCAATGCCAAGTCTCCATTGTTGAATCAACAGGATATATCGAATGGTAGCATACTTCGAGTCGGCGAACGTATTGTAAATGTTGGAGGCACCTCTATTGCAAATGGCAACGAGTTTGTGATAGAGATGAAAAAGAGAGTAGAAGGTGAACAACTATCATTGACTGTTGAAAACAACAAGAATGAGAAGAGAGTTGTGTATGTAACGTTGGGTAGAATACCTTTATAAGATACTATTATGGTACATATGCATATGTTGTGAAAGAATATGAACCTGTTGCAACAGACCCTCTTCTACCTAGTAACCTAGAAAGATAGACCATTCATATGTTTTGTATTATGAATAGATATGAAGAACTAAGTATGAACAATTAACACTCTCAACCGCATAGACTCACTCATAGCACGAATAAAAATATTTTAGCTCATAACCCATTTCTCAAGAAATCTTCATTTGCCATTTGCTAACAAGTTGTAGCAAGGTTCAAATAACCTCTATCTAACATATCCATAAACAATCAAATACCCCCAACACATATCAACAATGGCAACATCACGTTCACAAGCAGCGCCCCGTCGTAGTGGCCGTGAACGCAAGCAGGTTGAATCGGTATACGATGAGGCAAAAGTTAACAAACAAAAAGCTGATGAAGAGGCAAAAGAACGCAGTAGGAGTAGAAGTAGAGGTGCTAGTAAGACTCGAGGAGGGTGAGTTTAATTATATATATATTTGTTAATATTATTGGATGGTTGTGATATATGTATATCATGTGGTTATGTTTATTTAGTTGGGGTATTTTTAATTTTAAGTTAATGGCAATGACATTACGGTGCACATCTATCTCATGCACCGATCCTTAACAATACAATGATACTCACCTTATTATTAATACTCATACCCCAATATATTAAATAATACCATCTCATAAAATACAGAAAACGCAAGCCCTCTGACGAGGAGAGTGAAGAAGATGATCCCATGTCCGAGGATGAACAATCTGAACAATCTCAAGAGTCTGAGGAGTCTGAATCTGAAAGTGAAAGTGAGGATGAAGGTAAGAAGATTGTTTGTATTTGTTGGGCAGTAGTTGAGATAGGGTAGTTTATTATTAGTTATTTTTTAGGGATTATTGTGCGGTGTGTTTGTGTGAAGGAGTAGAGGGTTTGTGCACATCTTGTGTCCATAAATTTTGCAATGTTAACTATTATCATATGCTCACTTTTATTTTACATTATATTCACACACAAATATTAAAGACTTTAAAGCACAGGTAGCAGCCAAGAAGAAGAAACAAAAGAAGAAGACAGCCACCGGTAAGAAGGCTAAGATTTCCTCCGGACGGTCACCCAAAACTAAGAATACCACCACCAAAAAGTCAAATGGTGGTAAAAGATCAACTAAATCAGCATCCCAACGTGAGGCACATACGGCTTTATCAAAATTAGCCAAGAATGTTTTGCCGGATGATGAAAGTCCAGGTTTATCCTCACTAGTTGCGGGATTATTACATTCCTACCGTCCCACATCGAATGCAATTGAAATGGGTGAAATACCAAACATTTCTGAATATACACCAAATTTGGTCAAGTTATCAAAAATGGTTATTGGTGTACATAATGAACATCCCAA
>Ga0214477_100928_pt1 | contig 17476 bp, 12 predicted proteins | sample M1_20Mar14CPVII9_FD_165058 | JGI IMG/M metagenome (GOLD analysis project Ga0214477, IMG submission 165058) | Marine eukaryotic communities from Monterey Bay, California, United States - M1_20Mar14CPVII9sort6BwellC16 | ecosystem: Environmental > Aquatic > Marine > Unclassified | place: USA...
CCACCACCTGGAAGATAAACGTTTCATAGTTATGTAGATGAAGAGAGATGATCATACCTCCTGTTAGTACACGTGGGGATATATCAGAGATGTTTAGGAATGGCATAAGCAGGGCAAAGAGCTTGAGTAGGGCATAAGATTATTTGTTTTAGTGTGAGTGTGAGGAGTGTGAATCGAGGGGGAAGAAAATGACATAGATGTAAATAGAAAGAGCTGGATTTGTACAGGGATAATAAGTCAATTAAAGTCACTTATGTTCTATCTGTATTAAGGCAGTATCTAGCTAGTAGTAGATTAATATGTACTTCGTTACTCCATACCACCACCTGGAAGATAAACGTTTCATAGTTATGTAGATGAAGAGAGATGATCATACCTCCTGTTAGTACACGTGGGGCAAAGGCAATCAAATAATGACAAATAAAGTTCAAATGAAGTGGCCAAGCCACTGATACTTCATATTGAACACACAAATTCATATGACAAAACAATACTAACGCGGACTTTCCTGAAGAAGATGAGTCGCCTTCCTCTCTCCGTCTCTTCTCCTCCTCATCTTCTAGCTCTCGTTCTTTTCTTCTTGTTTCTTCCTCTTCCTCTGCCAAATCAACACATTTATTATATATTTCCCGTTCTTTAGGTGATATATTGGCAGCTTGTTCTTTATCATTCATCTTTTCGTATAGATTTATTGAACATGCATCTTCATCTGTTTGTTCTTCATAACTTGCTTCTGTCTCAGTCATCAATACCGCCACAAAGAACGTCAATGATAGGATTTCCAATACAATTGCCGTCAACTGTAGTGGACCTGGACTGTCCATATTCATAGCCGCAGCCATTAATAATGAAACATAGTGCGTCATTAAATCCAGAATTGATTCACCATATCTATCAATACTATTACCACCACCACTCTCCACTCCCCTATTAACAATTGATACCATTAAACATAATGCCGCACCAGTTCCAGTCGATGCTGCTCTCATCAAATTCTTCGATGCATTTGCAATAATTAACATAACATATGCTCGTAGCCATAACATAATTGTAAATCCAATAATACCCAATATGTAATATGTATTCACTGCACTCCATGCCAAGTCACAATCACGATGTATTAAATCCCAAACACCATATGCCGGTAGAAACTCTCGTTCCGTTAATTGATTCACTTCCACGGCTGCCCAAAGTACTACCAATAATTCAGACGTGATACTAATTAAGCTTAGTACTATATGTAACCTGTCCAATTTGGCTACACGTTGTCGTACATTTGTGGGATATACTTTATCCATTGTGTCTTTTGGTAATTCTGGAAAACGTGTTGCAAATCCTAATGATATCATACCAGCTGTTACTACCGCCGCTGGAAGCTTCATATTATTAAAGAGAGCGGCAGCATCAGATTGGTAGTCTGCCAATACTACGCCTTGACTTGCCGCTGCAGCTTGTTCAATGACAGACTTTGCAGCTGGTATTATTGTTGTATCATATAATTGAAATGTTTGTCTTCTTCTGCTTATATAACTGTTGTTGGGCGGCTGTTGTTTTATTCTATCATTGTCATATTTATTGTGAAGAGTATCAACTTGATGATGAGATATTGAAGATGTGGTTGGGGTTGCAAAAGAGTTAGCTTTGGGGAAAATACATATTATAACCAGCAGTATGTTAAACAGTAAGCCTATCCACCGCTGTCGTCGTATTATATATGCCATCGTGTTGCCGCTGCCAATTACGTGTGAGAGGAAATGAGTAAGGGGAGAGTACATAAGGGGAGGAGGAAGAGCAGAAGATACATATGGCGATGAAACGTTTTTGGGCTTTGAATAAGAGCAACGCAAATCTATCATTCTACGCCTCTCGAACTCTATCTCCTCTCCATAAGGCGATGGCGTTTATCAGCTACAGTTCAGTAGATGACGTCAGTGATAATAATGTTCATAATTTCATCATCACGCATACAACAACAAAAGATTCATTGCAAAAAGCACTTTATTTTTATGATTTGTATTATGTGAATTATGTGATGTGGATGATGTGTCAACTGAGAACGAACATACTTACAGTCCAAGGATGTAAAAGAGAATAAAAAAAATGTATTTAATAATGAATTACATGTTACACATATATTACATTTCATTACTTTACTGGCAATACACTTCAATATGAGCATATAATATACGACACTGCAAGCAAGAACAGAAAGCAAGACAAATTTCTGGCCTATGTTCCATCAATAGAACAGAATATAGTATACGATACCCATGAACAAGATAGGCCACAAGATTAGACTCGATTTATGGGCCTATCTTCCATCAATATGAACAGATACATAAAATCAATATACTCATCAACAACAATAATCATCGTACACAAAAAAGCATCAAACACATCCGACTCTGACTTCATCTACATACCAACTATACATACAATCAACAACGTTTGAATAATATGAATCTTCTACTCAAATCATCCATCTTGACATTACTCTCTACATCATTATCAGCTACTGCAAATGCAAATGTTTGTGTTGAAACAGGCGAAAACGCCGCTGAATTAGTCATCCTTGAAAATTGGTGCCAGCCATCCTTCGGTACGATGAGTAGCTATCCTTCTGCAGAAAAAAGGTGCCGAGATGTCGCCATCAGGACTTGCCGAAACCCTAACACTCTCCTGGATATAATCTATGATTGGTGCCCTGATAAACCTGTTACAAGTTTTGATCTTGACGAGTTGAAAGATTACTGCCGTAGCACTGTCGATGGGTTGATTGACAAGCCTCCCACGCCCTCTCCACCTAACCCCAAATGTGTAGGGGACTCGTCACCAAACAGTATCACACGATCTGGGTCGAACAACGGCAATGGCTCAAGGTTCGCCTTTCGTCTATTGAATAATGGCAATGAACAGTGTATTGATAACCGGGGCAGAGTATACAGCTGGGGTATGTTCGATAAAATTCGAAGCTTTGAAGATTGTGCTGTAGAGTGTGTCAAGGAAAGCCCAATTGAGCTGATCAATGACGGTGTCTTTCGAGGATTCGACTTTGATTGCAAGAATTCGCAATGTATGTGTCTATTTGATGCCGGAGAGATTGAAAAGCTCAGTAATAACAAAAGAAGTGTCTTTAGAGATACCAACCGCGGTGGGAAGGGAGTTAAAAGTGTTAACCGTGATCATGGACTGTATGCACCGGATGTCTATTGTGGTAGCCTTGTTGGATTCATGGATGAAGAAGCTGATTTCAAAACTAGTCGCCGTGTACTTAGGGGAAGTACCGACTAAGACAAATGATTCAATGTTGAGTATGAAGCAGTTTGGCATATGCAAATAGTAAAGTAAAGATATTGACATAGTATGGTACTGCCAGTCTTTGAGCAAGGACATCACTTTGAGGAGCTCTAAATAGCACCAATTTTTTACTCGTGGCGGTTGTATGGGGTCATCATGCTGCGACATTTTGTTGCTGAGCCCAAGATGGTAATGATTGCAATAAGAATGACAATAACCAGCTAGAGAACTACTAACCGCCTCTATTGGTGATAGATTAAGCAATCTGAGTATATCAACAGTTGACTATTTCAATAAATTGACGGCAGAGTGTAATCTATAATTTCATCATCACATAAAGGTATATGTCATGTCATTGCATTAATAACTACTTCCTCTATGAGACATGACAACTATGATGATGGATGTATCAACTGATAATAGAACGAACGTATTGCAATCTAAAATGGAGGATATAAATAAAAACATACTAAATTCACTATCAGAAGAGAATGCTGCTTTACAAAAGGAGGAACATGAATTGCAACTCCTCCATAATAATAACAACAAAGTATTGTCGTCAGAACAAAGAGAAGTCGATGCAACTGATGCAATCAATCATATACAAACCGACAAGTATAGACGACAAATAAGTGATTGTACCGTACATATATCTAATATTGCCGCTACCTCAACTTTAGACACATCAAGCAATGATCAGCAAGATAACTCATTGGCACTAACCGGATTAACAAGCTATGATAATACAATAAGAAGAGGACGTCTAAACAGTTCAGATGATACAACCACAACTTCCAGTGATACATGCATATCAATAAACCCCGAGGTTAGCTCACATATGAGTACATTGACTCCAGCTTCGCCATTGACAATCTCTGCATCAACATTTAATGATTCTGCCATATCCAATATTTCTATAGAAAAACAAGATGGAGTAGTAAGTTATGATGACTTAGTCTTATCAATGATGAGAAATGAAGAACCAGTGGTGGCACTTCATGATGAGGAAGGTGAGATAGAACAGAAGAAGAAGGTAGTTACCGTCTCCAATAAGCAATCGGGTAAGTTTTAAAAATGTGCATATCATGTGTCTCTTTTTGATTATGTTATCTCATTTGTATTATTATATACCTTTATAGAGGAGAAACGTCGTCTACCAGCAAGGAGACTGTCTAGGAACAACTCAGCCAAGGGGGGAAGTTTCCGTGGCTCCCTAAAGAACGTATTGGAGAATGCTCCCCTCGATGAAGATGATAATGATAACAATGACTCTCCTCACAATCTAACAAAGACACATGAACAACTTGTTGATAATATGGACAGTCTGCCAAAGAGGGGAATTACTCGATCAAACTCTGGCCGTGGCGGATCATTCCGTTTCCGAAAAGGGGATAATAAACTTCCCATGCGTTATTTACCTCGGTCGTCGTCCGCTAAAGGTGCTTCATTTAGAGGTATACCGGAAACAAGGCCAGACGATTCGTCGTCAAGTCTAACATCACAAGAACTAGTACAAACTTTACAATCCCAAGAGGATATATTACAAGCACGTATTAATGAGATGGAAAATTTAATTCTATCTGGAGGAAGTGTCTCATCGTCACGATCACATCCTCCCACTGGTAGTATATTACAATCAATAGCAGCCTCAAGTTCGTATGATACCTCATTCCGTTCTAACTTAATGGAATCGATACACTTGTATAATTCCTCATCGAGTTTATCATCTGCATCGACTCTGCATACCTCTGGTATTGATTGTTCAATCAATCTAATGGATTTTGGCGTTAGTCATAGTCGGTTTAGTGTTGACTCGTCTGAAACAACTACTTCAACTTCGGCGGCAGATAACAACGATGATGGAACGACGAGTAGTACTCCATCTCAAATATCAATAGTTAGTACATTATCGGGTAATAGAACAAACTCATCTAGGTCTTTGTTATCAAGTAATAAAACAAACTCGGCAAGGTCACTATTATCAGATAGTGATGGTTTCATTGGTTGGGGACAAAGTAGAGACTCAAAGAAGGTAACCCCAACGAGAGGAAGGAAGACATTATCAAAGCAGAAGGGCAGTACGATTCCCATGAGAGGAGTCACGAGAGAGGAGTCTAATCTCTCCAATCTATCCGACCTGGTAGACTCGGAGGGTTTCCTTAAGTGGGAGAGTAAGCGTGATTTGGGTAGCTTTGATACCTCCTCTCCGAGCATGACAAAAGAAGAAAGGAAGGAGGAGGAGACTACTGATGCTGTATCAGATTTGAAAGAAGCCGGAAATCTAGTCAAGCAATTCAAACGATTATCGAGCAATCTAACTGCATCTATCAAACGGTCCTCGTGGGAAATCAATAATGACAATACTAGCCGACCACTACGGAACTCAACTGGCACGATACCCCGAAGGAGCTCAGATATACCGGACATGAACATACGAAGATCAACTGGCAATAATGACAGACCAAATCGTCGATCATCTCTCTTCAATTCAGTATTCAGCAGAAGAAAAAGTAATGCAGGAGATGATAACTCATCCGAAGATGATGAATACTATACTCAAAACATACGACCCAGAGTGAAACGAGAAGATAGTGAAGCTTGTATTGATATAGGAGAATTGAGGAGAGAGTTGTGTGAGGCAGCCGAGGAGGGAACAGATAAGGGGAACAATCTCAACAGGAAGCTTAAGAATGTTATATTCTAGCCCCAAACAAGTACTTATTAATATATCTTATAATAAGGCAATGTATTATATACACCAAGAGCATCTTAGCAGCAAGGAAGGCAAGTCCACACTTATTCATTCACCGTTCACTGTTCACTCAACATATCTTTTTGCTAAAGGCTAAAGGATACCACTTGGGTATCCTCTATTTAGATAGCATAATATCAATATATACACCGCTGTATGTATATCATTCCTTATACAATCGAAATGAATATATGATTGTGTCTGTGAATGATGGGAGTTGGTTTAATATGTAGTATCTCCAGCCCTAACTCCAATGACCCCACTAAAATCATGCAAACCATGCGAAGGAAAAGTTTCTCAGTAGAAATGAAAAAGATAAAAGTTTCTTTAGGTAGTGTATTGCCATTAGTGGTATATATAGAGGCGGCACCAATATGGAGAGAGTGTTGCTCTTTCTATTAAGGGAGAAACAGTGGTAGTTGAGAATATTAGGTTGAAGAATAGGTGTTGATTGCTGGCATACGAAAAGTTGAGGGGGAGATATCAACCACATATTACAACATCATAAAATTTGTTACTATTATATCCCTACCTACTTATTTCATCACAAAACTATACTATGGCACCGCTGCAATCATCTTCTAAACTATCAAATACTTTAACCAATAGTTTGAAAATGCAAACAACAGCTGCTGGGTTGTTAAGTACCTTGATAGACTATGAAGAAGGAAAGCAACAACAAAATAGTATATCCATCAACAATAACAACAATGAATCACTAATGAGATCAATTGCCTCTGCAGATTCCAAGACGGCAGTGGATGATACACACAATGATGATAAGAAGAATGATGAAGATACAAATGGTATTATTTCAGATAGTAGTAGTAAGAACGGTGACCTACCGCCAGCATCGTCGAGTGGGTTTGATTTGCAAAATTTAGATGAAAAGACTAAAACGTTGATACCAAAAAGAGCATCAGATAGTAGTAATAGTGAGGACGATGGGAAAGGGATATCATTTAGTAACGTAGATGATTCTTTTGATAAGGTTACAGTTACAGCAACAAAGCAGTCAGGTGAGTGGTAGAGATATAAGATATCCTCTCTATGTATTATATGATTATGATAGAAAGAAGTTGGTAGTCAATGAGGTGTTATGTGCATATCATGTGCACTCTCATATTATCTTCTTAAACTTATCTGATATTATTCCTGTGTATGCGTTTTTAGGTAATAATAAGATCCCAATACGTCGGCTCTCATTGTCTAAGAGGCCCAGTCTTCCAAATGTAATGGAAGACAAGGAATCTAATATGAGTGATAATGAATCGGATAATTACTTTGCCGGTTCTATGGATAGTATTAATGTTGTTCCCAAAAGACGAAGTCTAGCCGGTAGAAAAAGTAAAAGTAGAAGGGGTTCTGCTCAAAAGAAGAACTCACTCGAGAATGTATTAGAAGACAAAGAAGCTGGTGGCAGTAATGTGAACATATCGGCGATTCATTTAAGTGACAGTTCAAGTATTTCATCAGCATCACTTGGTACTAGCTCTAGTAGTATGATGGGGAGCTCCTTGGCAGGGAGTGTCAACATCATGGATTTCGGCGTATCTCAAACAATAAGGCCAGCGTCAAGTTATATCGATGAGGATAATGCCGAGGATGATGGTATCATTAATCCATCCCAAAGATCAATAGATTCAAGTGGAAAAGGATCATCTATATTGTCTGGACCAGATGGGTTTATTGGATGGAAGAACTCATCAATCAAAAACAGTTCGTCATCTAAGAAGAAGAAGCGAGGGTGGAGGAAGAAGATGTCTGTTCCAAAGAGAGGTTTGGATTTAAAACCTGACTCAGTCATCTCCAATCTCACAATGGGATCTTCTCGATTAGACTCAGTAAGCTCAAACATAACCAGAAGCTCAAACCTATCCAGCAAGGTTGATGAGGATGGGTTTTTAAATTGGTCTAGTGGACAAGGTAGCTCTGTTGATGCATTATCAAATAGTATTGATACTTTTTCAAGTGATAAGAAGAAGGAGGAGGAGGAAGCAAAGAAGGTTACAAATGACGATGTGGTGCCACTCAAGAAGTCTGCTTCGGGAAATGGATTAGCCAGAAGAATTAGAAGGGTATCGACAAATTTAACGGCAAGCTTAACCAATGGCGGCGCTACAGGCAACCAACTCCGGAATTCGTTATTAGTACAAAAGAGGAACAGCAATGGCAGTGGTGATGACATTGGTAGTGGATTTAGACATTCCACCGGACAGGATGGACCGAATCGTCGACCGACTAACTCCCTCTTTAGCTCAGTATTTACCAGACGAAGTAGCTCTGGTGGGGATGACACATCTAATAGAAGAAGTTCTGGAGATCATAATAAAGCGTCGGGTGATACTGATGAATACTATTCTCAAAACTTACGATCTCGACTTAATAAGAGAGATAGTGAAACTTGTGTTGACATTTCAGAGCTTCGAAGAGATATTGTAACTAATGATGAAGGCAAGAAATGGAAGCTGAAGAATGTTATCTTCTAACCTCCCCTCTAAAGAGAGCTGCGGAGTATATAATAGGTAGAAGTAGATGGTGTAAAGTAGGAAACTAGGACAATAGATTATTAGGATTCAACTAATTATCTATTTACTCAAATAACACCTTCATCTTCTCCTCTTGTTCCTTTGATATAACATGATCACTGCTTAACACGGACTCGATGAGTGATATACAGTTGTTACATGCTATATTCATATTAGCAATAATCTCTTTTAAGAGAACCTTCTATCTGTACCAGTGCCATCCCATTATAATCAAAACACTTGATCTTTATCTTTATGCCTCGCCGAGCTGTCGGCTGCCGAGCCTGCTGGCAGGCGCCGGGCAAAGGTATGTAAATGAATGGATGCTTAGTAGTTTAGAGTTGTTCAATCGCTAAATGCTAATCGTAGGGTTTATCTCTAGGACACCGCGACTCGTTGACACTCATTTGTGTCCCATTGATCAAAAATGAATTCAGCGTCAATAAATAATAAAATGGAGATGAAGATCGATAGTCATAATATTGTTGATATCAAACAATAGGCTCGCTCAGATAGAGGAAGATCTACTGCAGATGATATTGCCAATATGCCCCCTTATGGAGATATAGATGCTACAAAAGTTAACGGCGGCGGAGATTTAGAGAGGATGAAAGAAGAGGAAGTGAAAGGTGAGTAACTTTTTTTGCATTGCAAAAATTTGCTATTGTTTGATAGGCTTGTTATGTCGTTTGTGATGAGTTTACCTTGTATATGTTGGATAGCTGGTGCATTAGTTGAGTATATAATATGCATAGATAGGTTTGTATATTTGTGTATGGTGTAGGCTAGAGATACTGTGCACATCATATGCTCACTTTCATTGCTTGTCACTTGAACACCAATCATCTATATCTTACACTCAGACAAGAAGGATTCATCTCCGCCAAACAAGGAACGAAGAGCACCACGAAGACGATTAACACAGAATAATTCAGGTATGCGTGGATCCTTCACAACTAGCCTACAAAATGTATTAGAAGATGAGCCTACACAAACAAACGATAATGAAAATAGTAATTCTCAAGATTTGGGTAAAAGTCATGAGCAGTTCGTTGAGCAGCAATCCAAAAATAATAATGACACCTCATCACAAAGTACCGAAGACACAACTACCAATAACAACTATAGACCACGAGCACGCCGACCAAATAGACACCTACACGGTAAATCAGGCCGTATGAACAAATCTCTCGTCCAGTCCCTCAAATTTGATTCTATATTTAGTTCCCAAACAACACGTAACTCATCCTCATGTCCGTCCAATATGCAAAATCACGAGTCTATTAATATCATGGACTTTGGTGTTTCGGAAGATTTGGTCAATGCAAGTTTTAACTTAAGTGATCCATCCAATGCAGCATCGGGTGTTACATCTCCATCATCAAATGCTAGTAATAATATGAGTTACCTAGTTGATTCCGATAATTTCATGGGATGGAATGGTAGTAAGGGGAATGAGAGTAGTTTATCGAATTTAGTTGATAGTCAGGGGTTTTTAAATTGGAATGCTGCTGATAGTCAAGAAGATATTGCCGAGGGTGCTGCTAAAAGTAAGGACGAGGAGGATACCACTGAAGAACAGAATGATACAATTACCCCAATAGAGGATAATGAACACGGTGGCAAATTATCCAAATCAAGTAGTACCTCATCAACAGAGAATGTATTAACCAAACAAATGAAACGATTATCAAGTACTTTATCCACTGCCACGAAACGTAGTTCATGGGATACAACCGGTGGTACACGACGAGGATCAGACTCCGAGTTATCGGATATAGAAGATAATGAATCCTTTGCCATGCCACGGTTTAATAAGGAAGATGAACATGTTGATATTGGTGAATTGAGGAAGGATTTAATTGCTGCCGCGAAGAAGGAGAGTGATGAGGGTGGAGGGAAGAAGAATCCTTTTCTAAAGAGAGTTAGTTGTTTGTTAGAACAGTCTGGATAGATTGAGGGTGCAGTATGGACGGGGCAAAGTGTAGAAGGGCAGCAGTGTAATAAACCTAAATTTAACCTGTTACACTTTGTGATCCTATAACCATAAGCCTAATCTTAATCAAACAAAACATCAAGCAGTCTTGGATTCTTCTTCTTGGTTGCATACAACTCCCTATGGAACTCTCCAATGTCTACATCACCATCAGCATTAAACCTCGGAATGGCATAATCGTCATCAGACATGCTGTCTGTATTCGGTAGAGAGTGCCTTAAAGCTCGAGAACTGGTATTAGTAGAAAAGATACCAGAACTGCTCTTTCTCAAGCTAGAACCCAAACTACGAGACAGTCTATTCAACAGTCGTCTGGAGCCCGAAGGTTTGGTTGGTGGATCGATACTTGTTAAGAACTCCTTCTGTTTATCTTCAATGGTTGCAGTTTCGTCAAACAATATACTACTAGAGCGATGATAAGCTTTATGTTCTTCATTATTTGCTTTCCATGTTGAGTGTTTTGCATTACTCCTGGACAAACCAGTAGACAACTTCCTCAATAACCCTTTGGACGATGAAGATGCTGCATTATTGGTACTTTCATTGCTTCTTTCCTCTTTCTCCTTGGTACTTGAAAAGCTGGTGATACTAGCCGACAGTGTATGAACACTACCATTTTCATCCTGGCCCTTATTTACCCAATTGACAAAGCCTGACGAGTCCACAGAGATGACGCTAGAGCTACTTGATTCACATCTCTTACGATGGGCTGTTGATGATACTGATGATGCCGATGATACTGTTTGATCTTCTTTGGGTTTTGGATTCAAGTTGATGCGAATGTTCTTTGCTGAATCACTTCTACTCCACCCCACAAAGCCATCGGTAGCACTTGGTGCAAGAGATAATGCAGAGCTTGTCACCGAGGGACTTGCCGATGAGCCACTGTACCTATCATTTTGAACACCAAAGTCCATAATATCGATACTCTCTCTTTGATATGATGAATTCAAAGAACACGATGATAATAAGCTGGTGCAAGACTCTCCAAGCCCAAGATCCGTCGTCTCTTTATCTTCCATTAGCCTTCTCAGACTACCTCTGAACGACCCTGGTCCTTTGGCTGAGCTCTTACGAGATAAGTGACGTGATGGAAGTCCTCGATCATCCATTGGCATAGGAGCAACTCTTCTCTTGCCCGAGTTGCCTCTCGATATCCTCCGGCGGGGGATACGCATATTACTATGAGCACTATCTTTTGTTGAGGATGACGAATCATCAGCTTCCTTATCTTCTAGAACATCCCTTAGACTCCTAGATCTAAACCCACTATCATTAAGAGAGCTATTCCGCAGTAGGCAACGTTTGGAGGGCGAATATAATCGAGTGATGATCGTCGTCTCATTGGTTTTTCATGAGCCTTTACATTTGATGAGTTATTGATAAGATCCAGATCTGAAATCATAGAGTATGTGATATGAGTGTGATAAGTATATCATGTCATAAATGAATATATGACATCATATGTTTCTTACTCACCTATCTTCTTCTCTTTTGCATTTGCTGTATCGTCACGTCACGACGAGACACATCCTTGTCCTCGGTATCTTTAGTCTCCACTTCGTCCACTATATCAATAGTATCTGCATCACTGCAACCTGATGCTGCCTCGTTTATCAACTCTTCATTCGTCTCTGTATCTAGTGGTAGCTCATGTAATAGATGCAGCATCTTCATATTCATTTCATTCTTCTCGTCTTTCTGTTCTTCTTCATTTTCATGTTGTATCAATGTGGATAGTATGCTCTTGTTGGTAGCTTCTAGCTTCCTCTGCCAGTCTGATGAAAAGTTTAGTTTGTCATTTACTTTCTCATCATTGTCGTCGACATGTGTATCCCTTCCTGGTGGTATGGTAGTAGTATCGATTGCTTTCATCGTCGTCATATATCGTCGTCTAAATTGCAATTGCAATTGTCTCGTCGTTATGTCGTTATGAAAAGATCTCTCTTAATAGAATACAGCGTTTATTGTATTGTAAGTAGATCAAACAATAATAATTATGCCAACATCCAAGAGGAGAACGAAGGGAGAGTCTTGGGCCTGTATTGCAATAGACAAATCAAGTAGGGCAATGCAATTTTATCTATGCATGTTTTCTTTTAGGGACGGTATCTTGCCCGTGAATTAATGAGACTGAACAATAACAAACTAGGTACATATATGTGCTTGAGATAAGGGCTATGATCTCCATATATATGTATGTTTTGCAAATACTGTATACAGTCAAGGCCTAAGACCAACTCAGACGTACAGAGGATCCAAGATCATAACTCACAAGGCCGCTACAGTACACATAAAGTTTTGAAAATCGACAATCCATCACCATCATCCATCAACATCGATCACAACAAGAGCAAGAATACTATGCAGTGTAAAGTCCTACCGTCCTCATTTCCTTGTAAATCTCATAATAGTCTATCAAACATTAATGAAATAAAGATGGATACTACCACCGCCGCCGCTACCAATATAAAGAGTCGACCAATTCTTCGACATCCTCTGCCTCTATCATCTGATGACGTCATTCAAACTCCCGATATCAATGACGACGAGTTAGATATATATCATCTCAATAGGAAAACAACAGATTGTGTATCATCTAATAGGAAAGTACTCGATGGTGCAGAAGATATTGCAACCAGCCCTCGTCGTCGGACTAGCGTCGAGACGAATGAAACACCTTCGTTAGATGCATTAGCTCAACTATGTGCTATGCACATCAAACAGAATCCAAAGGAGATCATCAAGTTTGTACCCGGAAGTAGTATACTATTACCCGACTCTGAATTGCAATTGGAACCAACAAATCGAGCACTGAACATACCCACATACATTGAATCGAGAAACTTAAAAGATAATAATGATACTTTGTGTGATGATCTATCAGCCATTACTAACACGTCACCTGGTGAGTTCAGCATGGTGGTCATATGTATCCTTTGTTTTGGTATATGTACTTGCATCTAGTTTGCACATATCATTTGTCAGATTTTGAACATATGATGTGAGCAGAATCACAAGAGGATACCATATCCAATTCATATCCAATTTGTGCATATCATGTGTCTCTTTTTCTCACCCATAACTATTGCCATCTCAATAGCAGAAGAATTGCAACAAATCATAGAAAAGATTGGTTCAACAAGGAGAGTGCCATTCAGAGGTGGAAGTCTCAATAATGTTATGGAAGAAGATGCGATAGAGAATAGCCAAACAGACATACCAACGCGTGGTTTACACAGAAGTCGAAGTCATGAAGAAGTAGCTAGAGAAATGAAGTACATCCCAACTCGTAGAGGTGTACCAAGATCAAACTCTGGAAGAAGGAAACGGCGTATCAAGCCATTGGATGCATCTCCTCCAGTACGACGCATGCCACGGAAGAGCAGCTCGGCCAAGGGAGCTTCTTTCAAAGGATCGTTAAAGAATGTGCTAGAGCATGAGCAAGTTGAGGATGGAAACATTGAGTTGTTGAGAAGTGAACGTCGTCGTTCATGGTCAGGCAAATCATACCGTAGCAACAGTCAAAATTCCATACGTTTGTGTTCAACATCTAGTCTCTCGTCATGTGGTAGTGCTAAAAGTCTTGAAAATGGAAGTAGTCGGCAATTAAGTTATGGCTCTGACAGTTCAAGCGCAGCGAGAAGTAACAACATATCAACACTAATGGACTCCATGGTATCTTTGGGTTGTACAGCAAGTTGGGATGGTTCATCTAGAAACTTCGTGATCGATCATCCAGTACTAAATATGCCACTTCAATTCGATACTATGGATATACCAAAACGATCAGGCTCAAGTAGTTCAAGTATCGAGGACTTTCTAAATTGGGTTAATAATGGGGGTAGCTCCTGTTGTGATGTATCGGCTAGTATTTCTATTCGTGCTGCGGCAATCAATGCAGCAGCTAAGGATGACCACGATGAACACGACAACAATACTGTTGTTGCCACTAACAAACTGAAACAATCATTCAAGTCACGGAAGTTATTTCAGAACATAAGAAGATTGTCAAGCGGCATTATCAAACCTAAAGACAGTAGAGCAAGACGATCATCGTGGCATGCTGATAATGAACAGATTCCTCAGTCTACTTTGTCAGCTCGTGGTCCTCCTCGACGTTCTATTACAGCTCCCATTGACAATAAGATTGAGGACCAGTCTGAACTATTTGAAGTTCAAAACTATAATGTTAGTCCAGCAGCTGCCGGCTCTCGTTCTAGGAGGATAATGAATCGATTAGTAAAAAGTTTACCAACGAGGTTCAGTTTCAGACGAAGCTCTTTAGAAGTAGATGATGTATTGGGTGATCATAACGACACAAAAGTATCTCGAGGATTTAGACACTCCATGGGAGATATAGCTGCTGAAAGCAATGAGGGTAGTACCAACACTGCATGAAAAGAATCCACACGAATTCCAAACGAGAAGGAGAATAACAATATCAGTGCTAACATCATATGCCCATGCAAATTAAATGTAAACAGTGTATATACCATGCTACTTTAAACTTTAAGTTCCGTCATATCCAGCAGGTGAAGACATTATATTGGTTGTTTCCAAGTCCAATTCCTCTCCCACATATCAGAGTCATAAACTATACTGTCATCATCATCTATTCGTTTTAGATTCCCTGCCATAACCAACGATGGTTGACCACCTTCAATATCTATACCCCATTTATCATCATCTTCAAAGTAATCCATGATACGTCCCTTTTGACCAACCATTTCCCATTTAACGCTATTGCCAGGTAATACTTCTACACGATCACCTTCTATTAAAGGTGGTTTATTGACATAGCTCACTGGAGCATCATACTTCATAATACGTTGTGTAATTAATAAATGCCAATTACCAATTGGTATACCCTTAACTAATGCCGGACTTATTCCTAATGTCTTCATACTACCACTTTTGGTTGGGCATCCATCAACTAACATATGTGGGGAGAAAGACTGTTCCCATTGTTTCATTAGTTGTTGTTCAGCAGGTGATAGATGATCCCATGCATCACTTGGAGAAGGACCTGGTCCTCTCATAATTGTTGATCCTAATGCATTACCGACAGCTTGCAATCGTTCAAATCCTTCTAGTCCATCCAGTGGATTAGCATCTGTCTTCTTTTTCTTGGGTTGTGCAGGCTCTTGTCTTGGGATTAGTATATCTCGATTAGAATCAACGCATACTTTACATCTTCTTTGATATTGTTTAAGTTTCCATTGCTTCTTACTAAATCTATCCTCGGGTAGCTCGTTACAACACGCACCGCAGAGTTTCATATTTGATGATAGTAGCGAGCTTTATGTCTTTAACTTTTTTGTACTCCTTACTTTTGAGTATATATTTTATCGAATAAACAATATAAAATGACGACGCCCCAAAAGCACTGCAAATGAAAATGGATCGAGCGTTAGAAACTGACCTTGCTGCTGTATTTTGTGTATATCAAGTTGATTATTGCAATACCATATCAATGATATTGTACTAAACGATTTACTCTTGATTGAGTAGATATGAAAATTATATGAGAGTTTTATTTTTCATTAATATCAATAGACAAAGAGTGGATAGCCGCTCATATACAACCCATCATGCCACCAGCTTGATACCCCAATAGACGAATATGCTTACTTGCTGTTTCAATTGGTGGTGCCTCCGGAAAAGATACCGCAGAGGAAAAAGGAGAAAAAAAAATTCTTTTGTTTAGGTGTATTATGTAGATGGATTATATATTTACGAAACTATTCTGAGTCAATATGTTTGACAAACTTCTTGCAGACGTAGATAATTTCATCGCCATTTTCATCTTGAAGTTTGTAATATCCCTCTTCGTCCATGCTCTTAACTAACCATACCCGATCTTTGTCTCTACGTGTACCTCTGGTCACCCTAACTCGATCATCCGCCGCCATCACAATGGTCTTTTTCCTCTCTTTCTCCTCTTCCTTCTCTTTGTTCTCCTGGATCTGTTTATCACAATCGGCAATCAATTGGGTATACCGCTCGACATTCATCTCCATAGCCTTTCTGAGGCGTAGTCGTATTTGAATATATGCTTGTTCCATCTTTAATAAACTGATATCAGCTGCTTGTTCAAACTTTTGCCTCTTCCAATGATCTCTGTCGAGGCGTCGAAGGCCCAATACGTATCGATACAATGTATTGGTAATGTTGTTTTGTGGAATGTAGAATACTTCCTCATCTCCAACCTGTACATAGTTTGATTTATCCTCCTTCATCTGTTCAATAGTCTTGGGATGATTGATGAGTGCTAGCTCATGAACCCTCCAAGAGTGAATATTCTCAAAACAATCTCGAATGTCGGCTGGTAGCCCTGATAGGTCACCATTGTGTTGATGAGCGTATTCCCAGGCCTCTTGAACTTTCCAGAAGTAACTATCCTTCAATAGCTCTTGCTGATCGGGAGATAGTTGAGACATATCACCACCGTGTGCATGGTAATCGTTCCAAGCCTCAAATGTCAACCAAGCATGATGATCCTTCACAAGTTCTTGTTGCTCAGCTGATAGAGCATCTCCAGCCTTACGGGCACGCCAAGCTTCAATAACAGCGGCACCATGACGAACTAGTCTTTGCTGCTCGGGAGTCAATTCCTCATCGGCATGATATGCACGCCACGCCTCCTTCATATCAGCTGATGGGCTGCACACTTTCCTCTCGGCTCGCTCCTCATCAGTCAGATTCTCACCGCATCTAGCCCCAAATCTATGAGCAATACGGGATAGATCGGGTAAATTGAGGAGTGGTACATGCTTGTACAACTCAACAAGAGCATAATTGTAATGATCAAGTAGCTCATCCGTGTGGACATCTTCATTCATCAAGGGGAGACGCATGGCCCAACATTGACCATGAGCAACGTACTTCAAAAACTTGATG
>Ga0214477_100929_pt1 | contig 17445 bp, 19 predicted proteins | sample M1_20Mar14CPVII9_FD_165058 | JGI IMG/M metagenome (GOLD analysis project Ga0214477, IMG submission 165058) | Marine eukaryotic communities from Monterey Bay, California, United States - M1_20Mar14CPVII9sort6BwellC16 | ecosystem: Environmental > Aquatic > Marine > Unclassified | place: USA...
CCATGGGTGTATCACGAGACATCAAATGTTGATCAATACTTGGGAAACGATCTTTCAACCATGTCGAAGCACGATTCTTGTTAACCGAGGCATTACGAGGTGAGGGTGCTATACTTCGAGATTTAGACGGACGTGCATTTGCACATGATTATCATCCCAATGGTGAATTGGCACCGCGAGATATTGTCGCACGTGCTGTATTCTGTGAAAGTCAAAAGACTGTTGATGCAGAGGATGCGGCACAGCATAATGCCTATTTGGATATCACACATCGTGATTCGACATGGTTGAAAGATCGTTTCCCAAGTATTGATCAACATTTGATGTCTCGTGATACACCCATGGATTTCACCAAGGAACGGATTCCAATTATACCCGCTGCACATTATACATGTGGAGGTGTAACTACTGATTTGAATGGATGTGTCGTTGGTAATCGTAATTTGTATGCGGCAGGTGAGGCCGCACGAACAGGTTTGCATGGAGGTAATCGTCTAGCCAGTACAAGTTTATTAGAAGGGTTAGTATATGGTGCATCTGTTGGTGAGATGGTAGCGGGCGTAGTGAAAGATGAGTGTGATAGTGTAGCTTTGGAAGAACGTGAGAAGGTTATGGAAACGATGCATCATGCTCGTCATGCCATTGAACAGCGATTGGTAATGGAGGAACAGCAGCAACAGTCAATTGCTACCGCTGATGAACGTATCACTCAAGAAGCAACGTCCATCCTTGCACATTTGAAATCACTCATGTGGGACAATGTCGGAGTTGTTCGTACACCCACCAAACTTGATTTGGCAGTATCAGAATTAACAGCCATTCGTGATCAAGCTGATCGATTATGGGAAGAAGATGGTGCTGGATGGGAGGTAGTTGCTCTACGAGATGCTGCTCATGCAGGATTAGCCGTGGCAGATGCCGCGTTAGCCAATCGAGTGTCGGGTGGAGCTCATCATGTTGTATTGGATGAAGAAGAAGGCAAAGATGGCAGTGATGATGAAGAAGTTGTTTTGGCAAGAGCTTAGACTTACTCTAACTTATCTCTCGGCTATAATAATGGTCAATTCTTAATGACGAAAGTAAAAGGGAATAAACTTTAATTTGCTTGGTTACACATGATGATTAAGTTGTTATCATCTTCTCTGATTCTCTAGCATACATAGATTTTCATCACCCCCTAATTAAAACTAAGCCCCCGCTCCATTCTAGCTCCATTCTAATAGCACCTCTAGTCTAGCGTGTCTTTAATACCCCACGATAATAATCCGGCACAAAGTTATAAGGTTGCACTACTTATAATTTTCCCATTAAGCCATCTGCCACTGACGACTCTTCTTTATTCAAGTCAGTACCTAGTAATACCTTATCTGCTTCATCTTTACCTCCCCGTGCTAACTCATTACTTCCCGCCTTACTCCTAGCTGCCTGTTGATCAGCTGGCTTTGGTCCTTTTTATTGTTGTATGTTGTAAGTTGCAATAGAATATTGGTGTCAGCATAAACAGATGAACTAAGATACACATACATAAGACACACTAAATATATATAACATATATGACTCACCATATTTCTCCTTAGCCGACTTCTTTTCTTTCACAGCACGTTGAAATGCACCCTCACGTGCCGAGGCAATTGTGGGTGTTGTTGCAATGATGGCAGCTGATGTTGTTGCTGCTTTAGCGAGGAAGGCTTTCCTCGATGTTATGGAAAATGCTTGAGTTTGATGAGTTGTGGCGATTGCCGCGAGTAATATAGCAAAGTAGACCTTCATGATGATGACTATTAATACTATATATGAGTAGAATGACTATACTATTAATCGATTCCACCACTAGCTTTTGATTATTGAGCCACCCGCTAAAGTTGATGATAGTTGATGTTTGCTAAGCAATATTTTTAAGAGTTGAGTGCTATTTTAGCGATCAAACGATCATTGTTTGACAAAATTGCCAATGAGAGTAGCTACATAAGTAGCGAAGCACGTGATACGACTTTATTGGCTTCCCAATAGTTCTATTGATTACATTACAATACATCACAAACGCCACTTTGTTGATTTATATTCGTCATCGGTGGCAGTATTTGTGTGAATTCAATCGTTGAGATAGGAGGATACAGTTCGGTATCCTTTCAATTACATACAACTCCATATACCATACATCATCTACTATTACCATAAATTTGCAATATGAAGAGCTACTACTACTTTGTAATAATATTATACATGTTGCAATTGATTTATGGTTTCGTCTCGAGAAATAATGATGATGTCAATACGAGGAGACGTAGATGTATCTTTGCTCAAAATCCATCAACAATGAATAATGATTGTCAACCAGACACCACCACCAAATCCTATCGTCGAGAATTTTCAACCGAGTTTCAACATGAATTCGAGGAGCTAATGCACTGGAGGAGAGATGTGAGGAGATTCCAAAAAGATAAGATTGTCGACGAAAAGATACTTCATCGTGCCTTATCATCATCATTTCATTCTGCACCAAGTGTTGGATTGTCCGAGCCATGGCGTATTATTCGAATTGATAGTGAACATTTACGAAAGGCGGCATTAGATAACTTTCAAGAGATGAATGCAAAGGCACTTGATGGATATAAAGGTAGTAAGAAACAACAATATGCATCATTAAAATTAAGTGGTATGCAAGAGGCACCGATACAGCTAGCTATATATTGTGATGAAAGTACATCAAAGGGTAGTAAATTGGGAGCACAATCCATGACAGAAATGAGACGTTATTCAGTTGTTTCAGCTATAACTTTATTTTGGCTTGCAGCTAGAAGTGTCGGGTTGGGTGTGGGATGGGTATCAATACTTGATCCTATCAGATTAACACATGATCTTAATCTATCAGAAGATTTGACACTTGTAGGATATCTATGTGTTGGATGGCCAGAGGAAGATAATGATACTCCGGAGCTTGAACGGTATGGATGGGAGAAGCGAACTAGTGTTGATGATATGAACATCACCTCAGTATGATATGATGATATGATATCAAAAAGATTCTTTAGTTTCATCTCCAACCAAACTACCTTGAATTAGACATCAGTAAAAAAAAAGTACATTAAGAGGCTGATCATCAAGACAAGTTGGTTTATCATTTACATATCTGGTCGTTTCACTTGGACTTGGGCACCCTCGGTATCATATTAGAATACAGATAGATTAGAATGGAAGACAATTACCAGATTGGCAACATTCTCCGCAGTGATCTTCCGATACTCCACAATATCCCCACTGACTGCAACAAGCATTATTTGGACAAGGATTATCAGGGCCGCAGACATTTGTTTGAGCTAGGCAATTGTCACCAGGAGGAGTTGCCCCCGAGCAATCGCAAATGTCAACATCACATGGCCACCACTGATAAGGGTTTGGGCCTTCACACTTACTACATTCAGCGTCGTTTGTTGCCCATTTACCCGCCGGTAGTTTACTCTGGGGAATTGCAACACAGGAGTTGCTACCAACTGGCACGGGAGGTGGAGTTGGAGATGAAATTGGTGATTTTGTAGGAGAATCCGAAGGAGAATTGGTCTCCTCGGTAGTGGTGGTGGTTGTTGTACTGCTAATCGTTGTGGTGCTTGAAGTGGTTGTGGATGCCTCAACTGGGCTCTCACTGGGTGACTTGCTAGGTGATTTGGAAGGCTCGTCAGTGATGATTGGTGGACTCTTGGATGGTGAACTCGTTCGACTTCTCTTGATTGGTGAACTTGAAGGCACATCTGTTGGATAGAAAGTTGGTGACAATGTTTCAACAACAGGCGAGGATGTGGGTGATGTGGTGCTTCCAACGACGCCAGTGCTACACCCTGCTGTCTTGCTAACCTCTTGGACGACAGCAGAACTCCAAGCATTGTCATGTGCTGCTACCCAGAAGAAAGCGCCACCATTACATGCAAACTCTCCATCGTTATACTCTTTTAGATCGGCAGTAACTTGTACAGCCTGAGCTGCATTTGTATTCGAGCCAGTACCACCACAGTCTGAAATGCAATGACCAAATACAACCTATACATTAATAAAGAAGACGAGTTATTAGTTGACTCAGTAAAAAGTGCATATCATGTGTCAAAGTTGGAAAGACTTACCTTGTTGGGTTCAGAATCAAATAGCTCGTTTGATAGGCTGTCAAACATTGCTGCAGCACTTAGTGCTCCTGCACCTGTCCCATCAACACCGTCAACGGCTGGTCTTGTAAGCCCATTGTAAAACTGTGGCATGAGAAAGTCAAGGTCAGCACGATGTTGGTGCAAGATCTCAAAGTACTTCGAAGTTGGAAGCAAGTCAGAGTCCATGGGAGCGTCTATGATGAAGAAGAGATAGCAAAGGTTAGATGTGCATATCATGTGCACCTGGAATTAAACACACACATAAACTTACGGGTTAGTTCGTAACGACCACGGTTGTATCCATTTGATGCCTGAAGGTTGTCAAGCTTAGTCCGGAGAAGGTACGTCATCTCAGACAAGAAAGTCTGTGCCTTGGCATCTGAATAGAGACCAGTATCACGCTCTGATGTACAGCGGCCAGCTTGTTGACCTTCGGTATCATAACAGTATTCATAATCCAAATCGATGCCGTCAAAGTTTTGGTTGCTGACGATATTGACGAGGCTCGTTGACAGCTCTTCTTCGGCGCCGAAGCAATAATCCCAGCAATTGTTCTGATCACCGGCCCAACTTCCGCCCATTCCAGCACCTCCGAAGCTCAAGATAACCTTCTTACCCGCTGCACGCCATGAATCTACCAAAGCCTGACTCCCTCCATTACAAATGGGGACAGTTGGTTCAATGGTGCATTGCGTATTGCAAGAGTTCCATGGTAGAGACCAAGTATAGGAGACCGAGAAGGCGATGACAATGTGAGAGTATGAATCTACTTGTTCAGCGGTAGGGCAAGTTTGCCAGTTTCCAACGTAAGCAATCATACGAGAGTCTTCACCATGATCGGCATTATACTTGATAACATCGGTGGGCGGGGTCGGTGTAGGAGGAGTAGGAGAAGGTGGGGTAGGAGATGGAGGATTGTTGAGACACGGCCCATTTTGACAGCAGTCGCCACAGTGCGCAGCACTGTTATCACACCAACCATACTCTGAGCAACACAGGCCAGGGAATCCAATACTGGCACATGTGATTGTTGGTCCACACTGCTGTGTCTCGGCTTTACACTGCAGGTTCGAGTTGTTGGAAGTAGTAGTGGCGGCAGTGGTGGTGACTGAAGTAGAAGTGGATGATGTCGATGTAGTAGTATCGCCTGTACCTCCATCGGGCACGGGAGACATGGTTTGAGCTTTGACAGGCGATGGGGTAGGGCTTGGGGTGACAGATGGAGATGGGCCCGTACCACCACATCCATTGGCAACCTTAATCTCAACCTCGGCACAATCTAAAGAGATGGATAGGGGGGAGATTGAGTGTAAGTGCCAAGTTGTTGTAAACAGAACACATTATATGCACAAAAGAGTTAGAAACTTACTCCAAAACTGTTCAGGAACACCACGGCCATCAGGAGGGATTTCACCAACACATTCAGCAACTCCAGGATCAAACCCATCAGGGAAAGGATATGTATCATATCCCTTGGCAGTACAACTATTACCAGTTAGATAATACCATTGTAATAAGATGAGATCACCCTTTAAACCATCTGGTAGTTTGTATTTGTGATGAAAGTTATATGTACCGTCGGAGCTTAGGAAGACACCATCGGGATCAAACAAGCCTTTCATATAATCTGTGTTTGGAATGTAGGCACGGCCAGGATATAGTTCATCCTTTGGTGCACCGTAGAACTCATCAGAAACAAATTCGAGTGGATTGGAATCGAAACAAGCTTGTGTTGCAACCTCTCCCGGTTGAATAGGACATGCCTTGACCTAATAAGATGAAGAAGGGAAGATAGATTGCATAGAATAAGATACACATAAGAAGATACGAACATATATAAAACATATCATAAAACTTACCTCAAAGTGCCCTTTGTGATGAGCAGTTAGCACAGATACAATGTCGATAACAGACGATTCTTCATAACACTCTTGAGTGTTTGGTCCTAATACCGTTCCGACTGCATTGGGTGGATAATCATAGTTGTGATCACCTATATAAAACAAAGCAGAATCGATGCATGAGATTTGTATTTGTCGATTGAGAAACGAGTTGCAATGCCGATCATTTGATCATTGCAATTGCAATGATACTAAATCATTGTGCAATTGCAACAATGATAATAATACATTGTGCAATTGCAAAGAACTAATAATTGCAATAACTTACCAACTTTGCCACATCGAGCTTCAGTACCACCAATATTCAAACAATGAGGACAGTTCTCGGGAGCTGGATCAGTTTCAGTACCACCCCACCAAATAGGATCGACCGATGCAACATAGTTACGTGATCGAGGAGATTTGAGATATCCATGAGCATCGACGACGTGATATCCTCCATGAATGGCAAGTGATGTTGATAAGACGAGGAGTGTTGAGATTGTTGGTAGTTTCATGGTTGTTGACGATGATTTGTTGATATGCCGATGATGACGATGGTATGATGATTGTTTGCTGTTGTTTGCAAAAGTTATGGAATCATTCAATGATTTCCAATTATAACATGTGCATTCGTTTTTGGCCAAAACGATCGATGATCGATAGCCGTTAATTTTCAATCAATTTTGTGAATGATAATGTAGCCAATTATTAGGAGTACAACCGGCCTTTTGTCTTTAGTGACTCATTATATTGCCAATGTTGAGCCTGCCGATAAATCAACGCCACGGAGATGTACGATAGCACAAATAAATCAATCGTTTTTGGGCCCATTTAGTTATAAAAGACTCCCAATTAGTCGATTCTCTCAAATAATACAGCCCCTATTAACACATAAACTGTGTTTGACATTGACCGGACGCGATTCCTTTCTTCACGAACAGTTTTGAACATCTAGATTAGGGAGATCTGGCATTCAATACGGAAAAGGGGGTACGCATACGAGTGGTGTGTCTCGTCCTCCTCTCCTCCTTGTTAGGCTTACTCGCAGAATCTTGTGGTTGGTCTCTTGAAGTACTACTAATAACCGAACTGAAATAGTATAAGATAGGAGAGTAGTTGGGAGGCTTGGTCCTTGGAGAACTACTCTTGAAGCACACCCGTTCGATCGCGGTACATCTTTGTTACCCATTTGATAATCATATACAGCAGGTACTCGACGGATATGATTTGAAGCCACAATGAATGCTCTGTAACACCAATATACAATCCACGTTAATCTCAATTTATCCCGAATCCTCATCTTCTGTATATCACAGTGTCCTCCTTCTTTCCGGTACTTCAATTTTGATTCAACTGAAGATACCGTAAACTATCATCTCTCCTCCCAATATCTTTAACAACCTCACATTCATTCATCTACTAGTCTTCTACTCAATTCCGTAACAACATAATCATGATATCTCCACATAACATAGGTATGTAACATACGTTGTGTTGAATAATATAACATCTTTCTCATGTTTGATATTGGTAATTTGTTACCTGCCAATGTTGGATGATACTTTCCTCTAATTTCTGTTATTAGTATAATATCCGGACACTTTATATGCTTTTTGGTGTGCTGTTGTTGTTTGTTGGGTTGTTTAGTTTGTAGCCATGTAAATCGTATGCATCCATGATCTTTATCCTTCTTCTTTGATTTTGTATTTAAAGTTGATGATTTTGATTCTACATTTGCCAATAGGCCGCCCTCAATCGGTATTTCAATACAGCATACAACCTCCTCCTTTGTTACAGTGGATGATTCATGATCAATAAAGATATGCTTTGGTGGTTTCACTATCCGAGGCTTACCAAATGTCAACACATTTAAATCCAAAAGTGATGTTTGTAAATGATTGCAATTCTCTTTTGATGGTATCGATCGGCCACAACGTAATGCAGAGCCTTTTTACGTGCTTTCTCGTAACTGATGTATTTGGACTGAAAAGTTGTATATTATCACCAAATACGAGAAATCACTACCCAATAAGAGGGTTTTCAGTCCATACCAATCAATCACAAGAAAGCACGTAAAACGTGAAAATCAATGGTTTCATTACGTTGTGCGGCATAGACCAAAGGTAAGTGATGGTTTGGTCAAGAACTTCGGGTATGAACTAAATATATCTTGTATTATATGTTTCATTTGCTTCTTCTTTGTCATCGATAGTGGAGTAGGACGATGCAGTATACTACTCAACCCATCAACATCTTCGACATTGCAAATCGGCGGCTGATGTTTGTAGTGAAATATCGATTGCTCGAATGACGAAGCGATGCCTGTTGGTTGATGTAGATTTGCATCCCATTGATACGATCTTCTTTTATAGTATTGATTTATATGTTTCGACTTATTATTGTTGGTATCAGTGGTGTGTAGTAGTGATGCAGCATTGATGGCGATGGATTGGAATAGAATGATATAATTTTTGAGGGCCACTTTCTTCATCGTATTTTGAGTATTGAATAATTCACTACATATCAATACCAACAACCAATGATATCATAAAATAATGCCAGTCCGTCCTCAACACTTAGCTGACCCCCCATGTATCATGTACTTTAGCTGAGATTTGATGGTGAACGGTATCCTTGATGCGAAGAACTGAAAAAAATGCATGCAGCTTTCAAAACTGCATAACTCTAAGCGTGCATGGTCTCTCTCTTCATCTATCTATCTACCTATGATCGTCATAATAATGAATTGGGCTATAATGGACAACATACAGACAAGCAGGAGAATAGGATACATATAATTAGTCTTTATTACAAAATAAAAGTTATCGAAAGACACTATTCATATGTATCAATCTCTCCACTCTCGAGAGGTATATCCTGCCAATCGGTGAAACGCTACCTCTCTTCGTCTCAACTATATTCTTCAAGTAATCTTTAAACCGAACACCCACAAACTCTTCAAATCTCTGAATACATCTAACAACTATACAGGAGTTTACTCAACGCCTATGGGCCAGTTCGACAAACCCCAAAAGCTGGCGGGATGCTATTAGGGATCCAGGTACATCCCGACGCATTGTTACAACGAGTTGGATCTGTAGGGAACCTACCCTCACAGGGCCTGAGAGGTGTACCTTCTACACCTCCATCAGTTTGACAAACCCCAAAAGCTGGCGGGAAGCTATTAGGGATCCAGGTACATCCCGACGCATTGTGTTGCAAAGATCTACCTCCCCCTCCATTTTGACAAACAAGCACCGAGGATCATTGCTACAACTTGGTTGATTAGCAGCGTGATCAGTTACACAACCTGACGAGGCATGGTCATAACAGCCTGTTGGAATGCCAATGAAGTCAGGGATGATCTTCCATGCACATCGGCTATCACCATTACATGTCGAAGGAATTGCTTGATCGTCGAATGATGTTTCGAATGGCTGTAGTGATGATAGAATACGGTATGATAGTAATGAAACAATAGAAACAATATGCAGAAGGCAGGAGAATAGGATACATATTATAATTAGTCTTTATTACAACATAAAAGTTACGGACACTACTGTAATCATCAATCAATCATCAATCAGCTATATCTCTGCTTTACTCTTCATCTCTCCTCGCCAAGTACTATTGAACTAAACAACACTCAAGACATTTTCACTTTACTTTTCATTCTCTTTTACAACAAAATCGTTATTCAGTGTGGCTCATATTGTTCATAAGCAGCCAAACGAGTCTCTCCCGCTCTCTGCACAACGAGATCCAACGAGATCCACCATTGAATCGACAAACAACTCATCCTCTAGATTCAAAAGAACTACACTGTCCTACTGAGATACCCCCACATAGGTTATAGATTGGTAGGACCTTTTTAGGTGTACGAAGAACTATCAAAAATGTACAAGATGTATACAGCTTTCAAGACTCATAACTCTCGAGACGATATCTGATGACAGGCAGGAGAATAATAGGATACATATATAGGATACATATATAATTGTCTTTATTACAACATAAAAAGGCTATTATCCTCACAAGCACTTTCAACTAAGTCTATCTTGGCCTACTTTCTAAACATTTAGGCCCTGAGATCTGTTCATTTTCATTTCTCTTTGCTCTTCATAATCTTCACAAGTACTATTGAACTAAACAACACAGCTTAAGGAAGTGTTCACACTTCTAAACATTTGTCACAGGGGACCCTAAGCACACCAACTCGGTTGAGTCGGATCATTCTTGCCACCTGCACAACGACTCTGACTCTGACAAACAAAGCATCCTATAGATGCAAAAGAACTGCACTGTCCTACTGAGATACCCCCACAGGCTACGCTCGATAGGTCAGCGCAGTACTCCTGCACGAAAGGTCCAGTAGGAGGAATGATCCATGCGCAGCGATCATCACCATTACATGCCGAAGAACCGGCAGGTGTGTAAGCCCCACAACTGAAGAAATCAGTACAACTGCTTATGAATCCATTCCATGCACAACGTCCAAACGTTTCAACTGAATTACACTGGTCCCTGCCAATATCTGCACAACTTAAAGCTGATCGGGTAGCACAGTAATTGGCACGACCTGGTGGGTCCCTCATCCAAACACAATCTCCACTATCCCGGTCATTTCCATTACAACTAGCTTGGTTATTGATATCTCCGCACACTCCACCAGGTGGTGGAAACCCAGGAGTAGGAGCTGGAACAGGAGGAGGAGGTGCTACAGGACGAGGTGTAGGCTTCAGTGTTGGGTCGGGCTGAATAGAAAAGAGATGCAAGGATAAAAGTAAAAGTTAGATATAGATTTAGACTTATACAATTCACAGTCCATATACCATATTGATAACTCACCGTAGGTTCGGGAGTTGGACGAGGTGTTACAGGGGCTTTTGTTGCCGGAGGTGGTGGGGCTAGTTTGGTGTGTAGTGAAGAGTTGAATGAAACAAGAAGATGTTAGTAATGTTAGACTCAATAATGTGAACATATCGTGTAGTGAGGAGATACTTACGCGTAGTAGTTGCTGGAGGAGGTGGCGGTGGAGTAGTAGTTGCTGGAGGGTTCGGCTTTGGATCGATCTTAGGAGGGGTAGCAGTAGCAGCAGGTTCTGTTGCTGCTGGGGGAGGTGGAACAGCAGGTTCTGTTGCTGCTGGAGGAGGGGGGACCGTGGTTGTGGTGGCAGCTTGGGTAGTCTAAGATGTATGGATTGTTGTGTGTGGAAAGAGAGAGAGATGGAGGAGGATATGTTAGAAGTCTGATACAAACATAAACATTTGTGCACATGATGGTTATTTACAATAACAGATGTCAAAGGACAGGGATCGCAGTCAGGGGGCACTCGAGTAAGTAGTCCGCCAGGACACTCTTTGAGATCCGTTAGGCAAACAATGTGTGGGGAGGACGTAGGATTAGGCTGGATGGGATTGATACCACCGCTCTCCTGCTGGAGGAGTCCACTCTACGTTAGATGCCACAACGAAAAAACATAAACTTTTGTGCACATCATATGCACACATCATCATGTGCACACATCATATGATCACATACATTATGATACATAAGATGGGAATACAGCTGTATATCACATCAGGTTACTTACAATTGCTGGAGTGGTCTCGGGGGGAACAGTTGTTGTGGCGGCTTGTGTAGTCTAGGTGTAATGATACGTCGTGAGAAAGAAAGTAGAGTAGAGAAGGAAGGGAATGTTAGAAGTCTTCTATCATATGCACATATCTTATATACATATCATATGCCATGATATAAGATATGAAATATAGTCATATCATATCATACATGGATACTTACAACTGCTGCCGTTGTTGTTGCAACTGCCGTGGATGTCGAGGCAGGGATCGTTGAAGAAACTGGATTGTTTGGTTCTGTCGAAGTTGTTGTTGTTTCTTCGGGAGTGTCGCGGTCTTCATCGCCCTTCTCGGACTTGGTATGCTTGGCTGCTTTGGATGCTGGTGGTGCTGGATCTGATACTGACACAACATCTGATGCACCAACGGCTGATGCCATTGAGTTGGTTGTTGATGTCTCGTCGTCGCCTCGACGAGACATGTGGTTGCCAACTGGGCGTCCAATACCGATGCCGATGCCAAGGAAGACGCCAAAGGCAGCAAGTAATAGGATGAAGAACTTGACGTTTGAACAAGTATGCTGTTTGCCTTGTTGATTCGACGATGATGGTGCACCCCAATCACTCTCGATATCATCATCATCGGTGGTGGTGTCGGGTAGTTGATCGATGGAGTCTTCCAAATTGTCATTCTCCTCGATGGTTCCTCCAAAGAAGAAGCGGCCGAAGAAGGTAGGCGGCGCCTCTACTTCTACGCCTTCGTTGTTGTCATTCATCATCATGTTGTTGTTGTTGAATATTCGAATTATGAGCCATTGCAACTGATTATGCAATAGAAAGGGCTAGAGGCTTGATGGGCTTAGTAGTTCGAAAAGACAAGCAACAGCTTTTTTCAGATATGAGAAGGAATGCAACAATATTAGTGCAGATATACTACCTATCCATTTTTCAATGATCAGTACTACTACTAACATTCTAGTGACTCTTAGCCGGTACTTGAATACAGTGCAAATATTGATTTATTTTTTAAACTCTATCCGTGATTGTACTGAGACAACCGAGACATCTGCTCTTCAAAAACCAACAGTTTGACGTTAGTGTAAATTTCCATGCTTTATTGCCTTTCCCTCCTTCCCTTCTATGATATCCTTTTCTTTTCTGTTAGTTCATAGGTAGTATGTAGTATGATGCCGAGGTATCCTAATATTCTATGTGTAGGTGCTAGAGGTATGTACTACTAACACTGATTCTTAACTTCTACCTTGTGTTAGGCATAACTTTGGTCTCTCTCGATACTTTGACTTTCTAATACCTATGTACATGTATATTATATATGTTCCTTAAAGATTACATATCAGATACAACAGGTGTTCTGATCGTAGCACATCATGCCGCCAGGGTTTTGAGCTTCCTCTTCGCACCCACAACTGTTTTAGTCAGAGTTTGGTCTTCTGCCAACTCGGGGATACACCGGAGGAGTTGATACAAGATTGTACATCCCTCATCATCGTGTTTCCTTCCAGCCCAGGCAATAACCTGAGGTAAAACGACTAAATCCATCTGAGATATTACCTGCATACCGTTAGATAATGTGCCGTCTTCCGATGTATTGAAATGATACTTCATAATCTTCTTTCGTGCTGCATCGGATCTGTTATTGTTTTTGTTGATATTTGACAAATTAGGGAGACGTGAATTGTCTGTCAACCTCGAATGTCTGTCAACTGAAACCGATAGTGTGTGATTAGATGAGTATGTATTGTCAATACTTGACACATCACACAGGAGAGTTGAAAGACTCTCCCATCCCCTCATAGTGATATTACTTTTTCTATCCCTACTACCAGGAGGCTTACTACTGCTGATGCCAAGCTCCTTCAGGCATGTATTGTCGACAAGTCGTCGTACAAACTCAGTGATCACGTCGTCGTTAAAATGATGTTCTCCACGTAGGTGGAGTTTTTCAAGCTTACAGTCGGGGCATTCTAGCACACGAGCCATAGCCTGCAATCCCTGTGCAGAGATCGAATCGGAATAGGCAGCATGGGGGCAATTGTCAATCTCTAGTTCCTTCAAGGGGCAATTCTTGATTATATTCCATAATATGGGCAAATGACTATCGTTGATACCCCTGGTTTCAGTAATTACTAGTTGTTCAAGTGCAGATGTAGTCTGAAGGCTAGTGAAGATGGCTCGCCATCCTGATGGACCTAAAAAATGCGTACTCCCGAGATTTAGACTTTTCAGAGTTGAGTTGTTTGTAAGTTTGTCTGCCAGTAAAAGAGCTCCCTCGTCAACTATATTGGTATTATAGACCGAAAAATCTTCCAACGGGACACTGGTTAGTAGAGAGAATAATGCCCCCCACCCAGTGGCATCAAGAAGATCATCATCATGGTGATCACTGTTGTTACCATCAAGTGCTAGCTCTTTCAATGTAGTGTTACCCTGAATAGCATTTGCCAATATCACAGCACATTCATTATCGATATCACAATATCCAAGATCCACTTCTTCACCCTGCATACTTTCAAAACCTTCCCCAATTCCACACACGCTTTTTTACCCAAATAGTTCATGTTCAAATCTATATCAGCTAAGTTACGATGTCCACATAACGCACCAATAATCTTAGCCGACTGATCTTCCTCAAAATGATTAGCAGCAAGATTGAAACTGGTAAGAGTGTTGAATTTGGATAATGTTGACGCAATAGCCGCTGTTACTGAGTCGGAGTCCTTATTCTGGTCGCCACCAATTTCACATTGTATTATACGGAAAACACGTAAATAATTATTCTCAAAGATAGGTGAAAGGATGGATAACATCTCCTCCGATAGATCATATATCTCAATCAATTCTAAATGTTGGATGGAACGATTACTAGCAATACCATAACACAGGTCACTATCCAAGTAATTACTAATTTCAATTCTCTTAATGTGTGTATTATTCCCAATAGTAGTATGTACCCTCCTCCATTCACCCACTGTATATGGGAAATCATTACCATCTCCTCCTATTAATTTTAATGAAGTAACACTTGGATCGTTATTTTCAATTAGCAGTAATGTCTCTTTAGTTAGCTCAATGTACTCTTCCTCATCCAAACATACTTCTTCATTATTACTTTGCAAATTATTGTCAGATGGCTGGGGAAGTTCACCACCGCCATCCAAACTAATACCGATATCACCAGCAAGATCAGCCGACATTATGTAACACTACGAGAGACTAACGAGAGAGGCGTGTACCTATATGGTACCTCTCGCTATCTTCTTCTTCCTGCTCAGCTTTAGTGATATTTTTTTGTGGAGACGAAACACATTTTCTCATAACGTTGATCATAAGAAAGACGAAGGTCTAGAATAATATAGGTATAGCTATATTATAGATTGCACCTCCTTCTTTAGATCTCTATGCAGCTCTGCTAATGCTCTACTAATAACTACACTGATTCTCCGATCGATACACTCACTTTTAAGAAGTTTCAAGTAATATTTAATGGAAGAAGTTTCATAGCTCTCTATTATTTGTCAAGAGGTGGATATGGTAGAGAGTCAAGTTGAGAAGTACCGCCGACTCAATATAGACATTGGTATACACTGGCTACACTCACTAGATCAGTTTTTTGAATAGCCAGATTGGGTTGGTGTTGATTGGTGGTCTTGATTTTGTGTAAAACTCGAGCATCTTAGGTACTTATAATTATGTCCTCCTCCAATGCACCACCACCACCACAACAACCACAAGCTGAGAATAATAATAATAATAACAATGGTGATAGCGCGGCAAAACGTTTACTAACATCATCTTACCGTGCATTTCCAAGTCCATATGATAGTAAGTATATAAAGGTGTATAGACGGCCTATGTTGCTTGTGATTCTGATATTTTAATCTTATATTATATTATATTATAGTACATTCGTACACATCTAACAATTATCTTCTACATATTTTTGCTATATCATTACATTATATATCAGTTGGTGACAGATATGTAACATTCTTACTAAAGAATGATCGTACACGATCGATATTACAAAATTTGGTATTAGTAGATCATTTAAGTTTGATACGTCAGAAGGAATCTAATTCTAGTAATACTTCTTCTGATTATTTATTTGGTGATGTTGTTGATACATTCAACACAGCAGCAGGAGCAGTAGAAGGAGGTAATGGTCAAACATCAGCAGCTAATGGTGGTGGTAGTAATCCAGTTATAGCAAAGCGTAAAAAGAAGAATGCATCAATTGAAATTGATGCTTTCCAACTCATTAGTATTGATCCAGGTAAAGTCTCCGTCTGTATTGTGTTTTAGTGTGTGAATTCATGTGTATTCAATATGAAGTCTTGATTTGGTGGTTACTTCATATGACCTTAGTTTATGTCTTTATTGTGATTGCCTTTAAACCACATATACTGACAGAAGTTATATGTTCAATTCTCTTTCATAACTTATGATTACATGCATATCTTCAACAGTCATTGGGAATTTAACATTACGTTATCCCGATACATTATTAGAATTATTAGAAGATTCAACAATACATGCCCGTAAAGTATTACATCGTCGAATGGAATTATCAATGTTACAAAATGTTGAACAACTAAAAGAAAAGCTGCAGCAAAAACAGCAAGGAGAAGCAAAACAAGAGGAAGATGAAATATCCAATTTGATAACGTTACTAAAAGCATTCCAATATACCAAAACAACGTATAATCCACGACCATTACATGCAAGGTTGGTACATTTACCACCCCATTATCAATTTTGTAAACCAACATTGTCATCCATAACATCGTCAGATGTTGGTACGGTTGTACAGATCTGTGGCACAGTTGTTAAAGCTGGTCCAATAAGAATGATGGAAGTTACAAGGACATATCAATGTTTGAATAAAGATTGTGGATATAAATTCATTGGTAAGTTTTACATATAACTGTTGGGGGAGGACAGGCATAACTGAGACTTGTATTTGCATATCTTGTGTCTGTTCATCTAAGCCTGCTTCTATCCATATCCTCCCATATAGTTAATGCTGATTTTGGTACGAATAATAATGCTTTGCCGATGCCTATTGTTTGTCCGTCTGATACTACACCACTTGGTGATGGGTTTGATGATGAACAAGAACCATGCAGATCAACATCATTCGCTATAGTACAAAATGAATCAGATCATTGTGATTATCAAGAGATAAAGATACAAGAATCGGCATCGGCATTAACACGTGTGGGGAGTATACCCCGATCGATATTGATAAAGTTGAATCATGATTTAGTAGACAAGTGTAATCCAGGAGATGAAGTTGTTGTTGTTGGTTGTTTACTTGCCATGTGGCAGAACCAAACGTTAGGACAAGATGTGGAGTGTATGGTAGGAATGTGTATGCGTGCACATAGTGTTCGTGTCATCAATTCCGAAGAAGATTATGGTGGTGGAAGTGGTACGAGTATGGCTGATTTGGGTTTGTTTGGTAAATCATCTGCATTGGGTGGTGCCGGGATTAATCTCTCTAGTTCGGGTAACTTACGTGAGAAGTTTCGAAGGGAGTTTGATGCCTTCTGGAGTGATCCGTCTGCCAGGAGACGTCCTATTGCAACTAGGGATTATATCGTTAGGGCAGTATGTCCAAAGTTGTATGGTATGCATGCTGTCAAGCTTGGTATGCTGTTGGTATTGATTGGCGGTGCCTCGATATCATCATCATCGTCTATTGCTGATACAGAAGAGAAGAAGGATACGGCCGAGAAAGAAGTAGTAGAAGTAGAGGAAGATGACGATTCAGATGAGGGTGCACCAGTTGCATTTGATATTAGTGGAGGTGGTAACGATGATGATGATAGAG
>Ga0214477_100931_pt1 | contig 17421 bp, 18 predicted proteins | sample M1_20Mar14CPVII9_FD_165058 | JGI IMG/M metagenome (GOLD analysis project Ga0214477, IMG submission 165058) | Marine eukaryotic communities from Monterey Bay, California, United States - M1_20Mar14CPVII9sort6BwellC16 | ecosystem: Environmental > Aquatic > Marine > Unclassified | place: USA...
TTTCTTTTTTTCATTGGACAATAATATCATCGTTGAGGCGATTTAGTTGATATAGCCTCTCTTCACTATGACATAATTTATGTGTATATCTTTACGGATGTGTTGGCTGGGAAGTTGTGGATGTCGGCAGCACGAGGCTTATATCTACGCATACTTTATGTGCACATCTTATGTCTTTTTTTTCTTGGCAAATGCAATACATCATCTCACACATCCATCACTTTTTTCCACTACTATCATTTTAGGAACCTCTCGACCTTGATGATTTGTTTCAAGATTGTTACTTTGGTGAATTTGGTGTACCGGATGATGTAACAAGTTCTGCTGTTACGGCCTCGATCGAGCCCATCCCACCCTCTCAACCAGCAACAAAACGCACCGCTAAACAAGCAGGACTTGTTGCCCCAGCTCCTGCCGCACAGGCACCCAAATCCAGAGCTGTTTCTTCTGCATCCGCGGCAGCATCATCTATATCAACCAAGCCAGCTGCATCATTAACTGATGCACAGAAGATAGAACGACGAGAACGTAATCGCGAGCATGCCAAACGTTCAAGATTGAGAAAGAAGTTCTTACTTGAAAGTCTTCAGGAACAGATTGATGGATTACAGGGTGAAATACATACCCTGAAGAATATTATCAAAACTGAATTACCCGACAGAGCCGCTGAACTTCTGAAAGGATTGGGTGATGATTGTGGAGCTGATGATCCATCTGCACCCAAGAAGGGATCGTACGAACCAGTTCCTTTACCCTCTGGATTCGGACCTGTCAAGACATTGATGGAACCGGATTATCGTTTAATGTCAGCCTTGTCTGGATCACAACAGAACTTTGCTATATCCGATCCATCCCTACCTGATAATCCTATTGTGTATGTTTCGGGTGGATTTTTGGAATTAACTGGTTATACCCTTGACCAAGTCCTGGGTCGTAATTGTCGTTTCTTACAAGGACCTGGTACTGATCAGGCTGCCGTAGATGTTATCCGTAAGGGTGTAAGGGAGGGTACCGATACGTCAGTATGTCTATTGAATTACAAGGCGGATGGTACACCATTCTGGAATCAATTCTTTGTAGCGGCATTAAGGGATGCCGAGAATAATGTTGTGAACTTTGTTGGGGTGCAGTGTGAGGTTAGTAAGGCTGTGGTTGAGAAGCATATATCAGAGGGGAAAACACCATCGTCTGCTCTACTAAAGTAAGAGGGTGAGCTTGGAGGAAAAGGGTGTGGAAGCGAGAGGAGGTGCTCGCTCGTCAATGTGAACAAAAGAGAAGATGAGAAGCACTCTAGTCTACGATATATGGAAGTATATGTTTGTTGTCTATTGAAATGTCTTTGATACAAGGGTAGACAAGAGCTGAAGTATGCCTGTATCAGAGAGGAATTGTGGGGATCGTTCCCCTTTTGTATAGAGATTTGGTACAGAATAGTATTCAATGAGGAAAACACTTTCCTTACTTGGTTTACACTCATATAATTATCACTATTAACAAGTTCTTTTTTCACGACAATGGGCCTACCTTTACTTAGCCATGATAGACTATCTTATATGTTATCTCCCCATCTTAGGGTGCACTTCAGTCATAACCAGAACAATTTGTCCCTGCAGCCCATAGCCACAAAAAGAATCACAGCTAAATCAATGACAGCTACTCAAATTCCATACCTTTCTTTTCTAATATACATTAATAATCTCTACCATACAACCTACATCGTTATGTCCTTGACGCCCTCTATTTGTTCCCAGTACTTACGGATCTTCCTTCAATACAAGATCCTCGGCACCCGGAGTCCAACTAAATTCACCCTTCATCATTCTTTCCTGTAATTCAATTTCCTGTTCAATTTCAAGCTTAAGCGTCTGTGTTGCGGCAATGAATGAGTATATCAATATTATATAGATATTAGAACGATGAATATAAAACTGAGCAATAGGAAAAGATTATACTAAACTTACAGCTGGGTCTTTCTGTTGAGCAGCAGCCAACTTGCGATGTAATCCCTTGATATGTTTCAATTCTTGATGAAATTCCTGTTATAAGTTATATCATAATATTGAAAAGAAGAAGGAGAACGATGAGAGATATGCACATATACATGAAAGCCTATAAAAAGACGATGAGTGAAATGTCCACATAAAAATCTAACTATAAATAAATTGCAATAATAACCCCCGACACAGCAACAACACATTCAATACATACCTCATCATCCATTAATTTACGACCAGATATATGATCACTCACGGTTGCTTGTCGTTGTTTTATCACACTCGATAATAATTCCTCTTGTCTTTCATATTTTTGCGTTACCATCTCTCGTATACTCTGAATGTATTATTAGGATAGGGGCATTGTTAGTATTGTGTATATATAGATATTGGCAAACATGAATTGCAAAGGGCTGCTGAAAACTTGAGCATAATAACTTGTGTAAAAAAAAAGACTTACTGGTCTATCAGGACGATGTGGGATCCGTCTCTCGTGCGCACGTTCTTGTGCTATAACTGGAGATGATACTAATACGGCTGCGACCGCAGCTAGGAGTGTAAGCTTTGTCATATTGGATAGTAGTAGTAGGAGTTTTAATAGATAACTTTTTCTTGGCATTCACTGAGAAGAAGTTTCTTTCCGACGTCCGGCCGTTTGATTTTATTCAAGTTGTAGAGAGTCTACCCTGGCCTATGTCGGCGGTGTCATATAGAGCGTTAAGGCTTGATATCCTATCCATAGACTGCTGTAGTGATAGGAGAGATCAGTTCACTTTGGGCTAGGGAATCTTCGAGTAGCTAGACTTTTTATGTTCACAAACACTACCATACACGGTCATTGTAATAGTTGCAATTGGTTAGATATCATATAATATAGTCATATATAATATCATGTTTTCCCGTCGGTCACCAGCTGTCATACGAAATGGTAATGGCGTTGCTAATGATGAAATGTCAAATAGTGCTACCAATAATACAAACAACAATAACCCCTCATTGGCAGGATCACTGGCACATACATTAGTATCAACAATAGCCGATGGAGTAGTACATTCTATTGCGTAAGTAATATATTATTCGTATCGATTCATTCGCTACTTTCAATTTCATGATCATGTATTATTCTGAAATTTCCCCTTGTAATTTCAGACATTGGAAGGTACTACTATTAGGTCAAGCTGTATCATTAGTATTAGCCATAGCAGGCGCAACTAATGAAGTATTGGCAACTGAATGTAAAGTCTCTGCTCCTTCATTATATAATGCATGTGGTTTCTTTTTAGTATCTATATTTGGGGGTATACAGCTATATAGAGAAACAAGGAGAAGTAGATTGAATATTGCAAATCATCAGGGTGTGAATACATTGCAATTGTCTGAGGAACAGGAGAGTTTAAGTGTTCAACAACAACAACAGGATGACGAAGAAGAAGATGATGAGTTAACAATTGAAGATGATGAAACATCCACAAGACGGTCTATATTTTCTTCACTTAGAGGACGGAATAATAATAATGTTGTGATGAAACGACAAAGCAATGCTAGTAGTAATGGCAGTGATTCCAAAATGGCACGTCTCAGGTATCCATTCTGTTTTGGATTATTTACCATACACGCCAAATGGTATTACTACTTTGCAGTGGCATTAATAGAGGCACAGGCGTACTATTTTATATTCTTGGCATTTCGATATACAAGCTTTGCTTTTGTTTATGTGTCTGATGCATTGGCAATACCGAGTGCAATGATATTTACTAAATGGTTCATGAAACGGAGTTATAGATGGTCACATATAGTTGGATGTGCCATTTGTTTATTTGGTATAGTACTTAATACAGCATCAGACATGAAGAAGGGAGGAGATGAGGAGGATGATGATATATCGTCAGGTGATCATATCAAGGGGGACATCTTTGCAATACTTGGGGCTGTACTGTTGGGTCTTGATGATGTATTATCAGAGATGATCATCGACTTTGGTGGTGTGAATGAGATGTTATTTATGAAAGGATTGTTCGGTTCCTTGATATCTCTTGTTCAAATGACTATTCTCGAAAGAGATGCCGTCTATGCCCTCTTTACTGTAGATGGCTCCTCTTGTGAGTTGGAATGGAGAATGATTTTGTTCGGAGCTCATGTTCTAACACGAGGACTAGACGTTGCGGGTGAGATGACATTCTTGGCTGTATCGGAAGCAGCATTACTCAACATTCTACTCTTGACTAGTGATTTATATGCGGCTCTATTCGATGTGATAGCCTTTGGTATCCGTTTAACATCATACTTCTATGGTGCCTTTGTCTGGAAAGTCCGCGTTTGTTTGTTTTGTCATGCGAGTTCAAATGTTCAATATGAAGTCTCGATGATCTGGCTCATTCATTTGACCTTTATCTGCCTTATTTGATTGCTTTTGTAACTCACTAGTACTAACATATGTTACAATTATCTCTCTTTCTTCTTCGTAAATCGTGATAACGCGCTTCTTCCAGTATCGTTATTGGAATTGTTCTTTATGAGGCGGCGCCAAGTCCAGCTGAGCAACCTATCAACGTCAGCACACCCATGGCAATCGAGTTCAAACATCCCCAGGGAAAGAAGAAAGATGATGCAAATGTCGAAATGACACAGACAGAACATACCAGTCATTTATCTTCTTCTGTAATAACACAACATGCGGCGAACTTAAGTCCGAATTTAGATGGTAAGCTGACATAGCAGTTAGAATGATGGTAGGTGTCGCTTCATAGTATAGAACTCCATCAACATTAACATAGCTAATCATTTATTATATGTAATCATTTAGATATAAGTATCTCGACACCGATTCTCCAGCATTGACTCCACTTTCCAGTGCACCATTAAATGTAGACGTGGCCATGTGATCACCACAAACAAAGACGCCTTTTGGTAGATCTACTCCACGAAACTTTGAACAGTCTCGTCCTCCATGAATGTTGGCCGATTCCTCAGTGCCATAATGAGCTGGTTGAGCATTATTGATTTCATAGACGCCCTTCTTTACCCATTTCATATTATCCATAATGTCCTCTGCATGATCAGGAAACCATGTTGAGAATTGCTTTCGAACTGAAGTATCTAACGAATCACGATCTTCACCATGTTCGGACAGTGCATTTTCTAATATTGATACACTGCATAGTTCATAACCATCCGGAGCATATGATCTTTGTACTACTGAAGGGAAACATACATTATTGACTGGATACTCTTTTGTATTTCTTCTGTCAGCTCCTTCCCCGTTCAATACGAGTATGGGGTCGGATAGAGGAGCTGGCGATTGAAACGAGTAGTAGATGCATCCGACTGAACGTTGGTCAAGCTTCTCTGTAGTCTCAATCTGTTGTTCCAGACCATTCATATCTTGTAAAAGACTTTGTGCAACACTAATATCAGTTGCAACTACAATGCTCTTCGCTTGTATTGTATATTTTCCCTCGTATTTTGATTCAACTTCCAACATAAAGGTCTCGTCACTAGCTTGCTGCTTTATTGATAGTGCCTTTGATTTCAATTGTATATCAGCACCAAGATTAATTGCTTTGTCTCCCAACTGATTAGCAACAGCTTGCATACCACCTTTAGGTAAGGATGTTACCCCAATTGTAAACATTTTCATTACAAAGTAAAACATTCGAGATGATTGTTGGTCTAATGGTGCCAAGTATATGCCTTCCAAGAATGGTGCAAAGAATTGAGATATGAAACCTTCGGAAAAGTTATACTTGTCGGTTAAACATGATAATGTATCAGTCTCGTCCATTTCAAACAGCTCTTCAATAGACTTTGTCATTACTGTATAGAATAGTGGCAATAAACTCATCTTATCCATTGGAGTACCAACTGGAGAAGTGATTGCCTTGAATACATCCCTGCGACGCCTTAAAGGATCCGATACGCTTGCCAACTTATCTTTACCTGATAGTTTAACCTTTGCACCGGGCAAGAATTGTTTTAGTTCCAAAGCATCATAATCTAATAGTTGTAATGATTTGGGATATTGTTCTATGAATACTGCAAAGCCTCTATCTAATATATATCCGTCATCCGTTAAATCACTTCGAACTCGACCTCCTACCTCTGAGTCTGATTCTAATATCAATATAGATGGAGATTGTTGTTGAGGTTGTTGTTTAGCTTTCTCAGCAGTAGTTATTGCAGCTGCCAAACCTGATATACCACCACCGATGATACAAACATCAACTGATTTAGTTTGTGCATATAATATGATTGATTTACGTGTATAATCCTTACTCTCCCCACCACCATTATTATAACGTTGTGCACAAGTTGATTTTATGTTGTTCGAAGTAAATGCCTCAATTTGGGTGCACAAAAGTTGCAATATCAAAAGCAGCAGAGGTTTTAGAGCCATTGTACTGTCCTATTGTTGTTGTATCAGCTCTATGTGTACCTTATATCTATATAATGAACTGAACATACCAACATACACTGACCACTATCTCAACTGAGATAACTGAGAACTGAGATAACAACAATGTCCCATTTAGTTACTAAAGACTCCCGATTAGTAATTTTTACCATGAGACTACTTTAATAACGTGCACTGTAACCAGTGCAGTGCATGCGAGGTTTCAGTGCATGAAATCTGCACTAGTGAAGCCCCAAAATGCACGCATGAGCGATAGCGAATGCGGGCAAGTGGGGCTTCACTAGTGCAGATTTCATGTACTCAAGTCTCCAATGCAATGCACGTGTTACAGTGAGCGTTCTTATGTATGACAACGAGAGCACATATTCGAGCACATCATTGCAAAACAACGAGCACCGTGTAATTGCTGCATTGTATGTAACATATTGATATTAATTATGAAACTTAATAATCTCTCTCTTCCTCTGGCGGTACCACTAAATCTGCCCTCCTTTTAGCTCTTTTTGATCTCTTTTTAGCGATGTCACAATGCAATTGCACGGTGCAAGTTGTTTTGCACAGTGTGCAAGATATCTGCACTAGTGGTCATACAATGGCATGGGTTTATCGACAACCTATCGTACTACATACAAATAAATATCAATACGATATCCAGCCATAACGTTAGTATTCCTGCGATCGATCGAGAAACAATAGGCGGCGGCGGGGCGGCTGGGCAGCGGTGGATTTAGATACAAAAAGCTCTGCTGTGCTGCAACAGAACTGAATTGAGATCGAAGAACATAAAACAACATAACCATGTCCTCATCTCGCAGGTCACTACTTGCAGCATTGTGGTCTATTGTAGGTCTATTAACACTGACATCCTTTGTAATAGCAGTAGTCTTTGCATACGCCAATCAAAAGTATGATAATGAGTATGCAGAATATAATAATGATTGGAGTAATGATAATAAACAAAATCAATACCAACAACAGGGATATCAGGCAGTTAGTGTTACATCGCGTGCTATGGTATTCGCTGCTATATGGACGGCAGTATTAAGTGGTATATTGGTTATCTATGGTACAGTTATATTGGGTGTTAGAATGCCTACGGGCAAGTATTATGCTTGTTGTGCTGGTAATGTTCATAGGCTGACTCCAGTTAGCCTTGGTGCTTTTGGGGGTAGTTTGTTAATGTTTGCTAATTTGACATTAGTTTGTGCAATATTGTTTGGCGAATTTGAGGTAAGAGAGGATGGGGTTTTGACTTTTGTGTTTGATGGTGATGTTTCCTTTGTATAAACTTCTTGCTCACACTTTGTTCATTTCCTCATAGATTCTAGATTACTCAGCCATGGATCATAGAGGCTCATCAAATGATGCCAACGATGATGATGAGACAAGTGTAGTCGATCAATCCTCCTTTGCATTTTCCATAATGTGTATATTCTTCACAGTTATGTACTCGGCATTTGCCGGCCTCATATTCTACAATTCAAATATATTATTAGAAGAGAGCGTTCAAGATTGGCAGAACGAATCATCATCACAAGATTATAATTCACCAGATGTTAACCATGCACCGGGATACATCGGAGGAGATAGGTTTGGTGTTGGAGTGAATCATATGGAGGTGATGTGAGTTAACCTCTCCTATGATCGAAGGACCTCCAAAGGCAACACTCAAAAGTTGGAAAGTCAAAGTTGACATTTATTTGGGAGTCCGCAGCTCGCATAACTTACTCTCAGAAGCAAGAAAGATAATGACTATAGCCTGGTGTATGCCCATATCAATAGAAGAGGGCATCAGGAAACTTAGTCTTAACACAGAAGAAGTAAACTTGTATCAACTAATCATTTTTACCTTTATCAATCTATACCATACCATACCTTCTTTGATTTCAAACTTTCAAACTGTATCAATCTATATGCATCATACTCTCACGACAAACAAATTCAAGCCCTGATGAGTGGCGCGCTTTCCCCTGTTCCAACTGCATCGTCTTCGCTAGGTACAACAAGTAGGAAGCAACCCGCGGCTGCACAACCACCGAGTAAGTTAGACGCAATTACAAGGCAGCCATATATCAAGCCAGAGAGCCCTGATGAAATACTCAAACCCAAAACAACCGCAGGATTAAATGCTCCCCCGCTAATTCCACCCACTGATATAGCTCCCGAGGCTACAACAAGACCAATTGCCAGTCCATAGTAGTTGTTATTCTCAACCTTCGGGTTTGTTGCTACTGAAAGGACAACAAAGCAAAGTATAAAAGTGAAGATTACCTCAGCAAGAAGTGCTTGTAGATATGTTGCATCGTCTCCCATTGACACTACAGAGTATGAAGAGCTGACAATACCACCACAAAGTCCTCCTACAATACCACCAACGACTTGAGATATCATGTATTGAATCATCTCATCAAATTCCATACTACCTCGAAGAGCTACTGCCAAGGATACTGCAGGGTTGTAATGAGCTCCACTAATCGGACCACCGGCAAAAACTATCGAGATTAGGATTGCCCCAATTGCAATGGGTGCAAGTTCCGAAGATGCAACTTGGATAGTAAATACTAAGAATCCAGTACAGATAGACTCTGTTGTTGTTTTTGGATTAATCATTGTCATTGTTCTTCTTATGTTTCTAATGACTAATGAGTAAAACCTTTGTCAGTATATCGAACAACTATATATATAGGATGATAAGACTTTCTATGTCAGGGAAATGTATAATCCAAGCAGATAACTCTACAATATCTTTGGATGATGATGAGCTTGATGATGATTGATGTCAAGATATGTTATGCAGGGTTGCATACCCATGGGGTACCCATACCCATTTACCGACACAAAACCCGTGAGTATGGGTAAATACCCATACTCATACACATACCCACCACTTAGTGAACATATGTACCCATACTCACATACCCATAGAGTAACCATGGGTATGATTTCATGGGTATTTTAGCATTTTGGGGGTACTAAATATCCCGATTTGGCAGGAAAATGACCCCTCAAGTATACCTCAGGAGAAAATTTTGGCGATTTACCCCACTTTGTACTGAATTCCTACGTAGAAATGATACTCATACACACATACCCATGTACTCATGAAATTACCCCTGGGTATGAGTATTTACCCATAGACACACCCATCAAGAAAAAACCCGTGAGTATACCCGTTACCTACCCACCCATGGGTATTTCTTCATGGGTATGCAACCCTGATGTTATGTGTAACTCTCATAAAAAAGATATGGTATCCTTTTATTCCTCGCTCCGTACTTCCCTTCCAATGCCCAAAGAATGAGGACAATGGCGGCCAATATTGAGCTCCCTATTGACGATGATATATTGAAACAATTGCAGGAGAACCACTATGCAATTGTGGATGAATTTCTCCGTGAGTACTTACTTCTGCGTCAAACAATACCTCTGAAATAGTGTGTATCTTTATACTCACATCATATGCTCATTTATTCTATTACTAGCTCAATCGGTTGCAAATCAATTGCTGGACGATGTAGAAACGCTATACTCTGATGGTAGCTTCTCTCAGCATTACTTCCAGTTCGGAGGCGTTTTACTTAAGAAACCAAACGTAAGTCTATCACAAGACTGTTAAAGATATTATATTTATTCCGTCTCTAACTTTCTCCTATTCATTGCGACACATCAAAGGTATTTGAACTTGATCTATCAGATCCAAATAAAGTCAACTCTTACAATAACTTGGGAAGTTGGAAGGATGTAGTTGAAGATATAGGCCCTGCCTTTCTTCATCGGATAGATGAGATTGATAAAGATGTTACCACAAATTCTACTACTACTACTACTACCAACAAATCACTATCACTTCAAACTAATGCACCACCAGTCATTAAGATACAATTAAACACCGGAGGAGGTAGTTTTCCTTGGCATTATGATAATCCAGGACCACCAAATAATAGAAAACTAACAGTTGTGGTGTATCTTAATCCAAATTGGTCGGATGATGGTGGAGAGATTGTACTTTGTCCGTTTCTCTCGAAGAGTATAGTCATACCCCCACTTCATCGTCGGGCGGTATTCTTTTATAGTGATCGTATTTTGCATAGAGTATTACCATCCAAAGTGAAGAGAGTTTGTTTTACTATGTGGTTCAATGGTTCGGATGTGAATACCAAGGAGGATGTGGTTTTATCAAAAGAACACTTGAAATTTAGTAGTTATGACGATGCACAATGCTTCTTTACCAAATCTCCACTTCAAAGGGTAATAAGTAGAGCGGTGTATGCGGATGAATACTTGGAATCGTTGTTACAATGCATTGGTAGTAACAACCCATCTGATAATGATGATGGTTCCAATGATGTGTCAACTGAAGATAGACACAAGGTCATTAAGCAGCATGAGGCCAGTGTGCAGGGCATCCTCTCGAAGCTTCGGCCTTTGATTGATGAATTCAGAAGAAGGAAGGACTCTCTTAGTGCGAATAGCTAAGCGGAAGTGCTGGCGAGTTAATTGTCGGCAATGCGACAGATGATTGCAAGATACCGGCAAATGTATAGCATTGCTATCAACGTGCTACATGAAATAACGTAAAGCACAGTGGTAACGATGTGTATCATGGTTGGATGAATATAATAAACAATCAGTAGGATGAGCTAGCAACTGATATGGGGTTAAATGAGTTCACTGGAGAGTTAATTGCCAAGATGGACATTAGTACCACACGGTATGACTTCATAAGACCTTGATTGAAACGATTGATAAATACAATAACTCCCTCTAGTTATTGGATATGCACAGTAGTGATGGTCGTGATTTAATGATGATGAGACATATTGACATCTTGCTTAGTCGGAGAGTAGAACTCACAACCGTTGGCTAAACTGCATACGATTGAATTTGGGAGCAGAATGTGTTGAATTGCTCAAGTTAGATGAGCTTACAATTGCAGTGGTAATAATGGGGTCACTAGAGTTAAGTAAGGCCATAAGATGACAAGAATACCGCATGGGTGAGGTTCAAGACCCTCCACACCAATAGACAAGGTCCTCCTTAGTCGGAGAGCCGTTGTAAACTACATACGATTGATAATCGGGAGTAGGAAATCAATGGTTGAGTTCTTATATGTTCATTGGGTGGTTGAGTTCTCATGAAATCACAAGAAGATTGCAATGGGCTCATCCGTTTAGGTGTTGCTTTGCAATTACAGCCTCTTGTAAAGCACTGAATCATTATGTGCCATAAACCCAGTACAAACAATCAGCGTCACCACAAATCTTCATAAACAACACATATAAATCAAGGCTTTGATTTGGCAAACATATCTCAAGATACTGCAGTCAATTAGAAACACAATCAAGAGAATTATGTGTCAATCGCCTACACAATCTAATTCCACACGCAAGTTGTTCAAGCCAGCCATGGGTGCTTCGAAACAAGTAATGAGGAAACAAGTTCGATTCAATGAGATGTCTGAGATGGTTTTGGTAGATGATCTCAGACTATCTGAGTACAAGAACGAGCTGTGGTTCACTAAACAAGAGCTGGGAGATATTAAACAAGCTACAAGGCGTCTCATCTTTCATGTCGTAACACGAGCAGAAGCTCACGGCAGTCAAGCAAGCCATGTGTTAGGATTCGAGAAGTTCCTCTCACCTGATCTCATGCATGAATACAAGATTCGGCGACAAACTTTGTTCCACGAGGTACTCTCTGAAAGTCATCGTCAGTATTTACCTTCGTCAATGAATGAAAGCAGCAAGCTCATCGTTCAACTGCATCATGCAGACAAGCTAGCACGCCTATCAGAGATGCATAGTAAGTGGGCACGTTGCAAGGCTAGACTTAGCGCACTCGTTTTAGAGCTTGATCAGGAGAATGCTACTGCGTCTGCCAAAGTTATTGGCAGACGTGTTAAATCGCTACATGCAATGATTGAGCATGCATAACCAAGAGTGTTGGTTCTAATATAATAGAGACTTTACCTTTAGTAGTGTGACAAACAACATTTAGATTTACATTAATAATACATATCTACTAAGTCTGAACATAATGATACATGTCTACTAAGTCTGAACATCTAGAGGAGTCTCTCCATCTTTGCTTGCCTTGCAATCATTGTGTGTATATATAGTCGTTATCGACCGGGTATATCAATATGTTCGAAACGGATCACATGTAAAAAGTATATCCAAACAAACCGTATCTTCTTCCGCTACATTTAGACTCAATGATGTCTCGATGGGTACTAGCTCATTTCCAACGACAGGAGACATCTGATTGTGCTCGCCCTTGTCATCTTTGACGAGTAGTTTGGCCTGGCCACTTCCTTCTTTGGCATCTTCTTCGGGTAGATCTTCGTTGGAATCAGCACCATCCCCATTCATTACCGGCGGATGACCTGATCTCTGTTTTGCCAAACCTTCAGCAACAACAGGTGTGTGCAATGGACTGATCTCTACACGATCACTATCTTCATCTAAGATGGATACAGTCGTCACATCGATGTCGTCATCCAAAGGTTGAATTTCCTCAGGGGTTTCAAACTTTCTCAAAAACCTCCTCATGGCCGACAATACGTTCATTCTCCTCAATGTAGACCCAGTAGAGGCTGATTCAACCTCAGATGGTGTATCACTTTCATATGTGTAGAGTTGAAATCGACAGGCTTTGTCCATGTTACCTCCTTCGTTTGAATGTTGTAGTAATATGTTTTAAAGGTGTTTCTATCCAGTACTTCCTTCCACACTCTTTTAGAATACGTATCCGAAGAAGATGAGATAGATGATGTACTTGTGGACCCAGAGCTGAGTGAAGAAACCTTTCTCTGTTGTGTACTACTACTACCACATTTGGAATTAGAAGCAGGTGTCAACCGTAGATCCCAGATACTTGCTAAAGATAACGCAACATAATTCACATGAGATATTCTTCTCATTAGAGGAGGATTGCAGTCTTGTTTGCCATATGCTGCTGATATATCATCTGTTGTTGATGATATCTTACTGCGCTTATATCATCCTCAACTCCCACTGCCATTGCTATGCTCTCATGATTCTTTATGTTTTGTTTGATATCGTCCCATATCTTACTTTGCATATCTGTAGTACTTGTCTTCTTCTTCTGTACACCATCTGAAACCTCCTCGTCATCATCTTTCCCCTTATCAGTCATATCGAAGATCACAGTTTGTGCAGCACTGTACAGACTTTCATCCGTACTAAATGCATTATATATCTCTATTGGATCTGCTGAATAAATACTTGGTACTGTTGCTGCACCCGAATATAGACTTGGAGATACGGTTGCAGCTGCCGAGTATGTACTGTAAACTGATCGTATAGACCTATACTTGTTTCTTTCCTCATCAGAGAATCGGACTGTCTTATCTTATGTTGATGCATAGTATGAGAGTATATTTTGTGATGTATCTTGATTGCAATGACGGACGATGGACTTAGATAGTATCTATTGTCGGTGTTTATGACAGACTGATGTTTCTACTTATGAAATACTGATAAATAATTGAAAATCACAGCAATATGGGCTCTTCCACTCTTCCTGAAGAATATCTCTCCCCCCCCTCAACGGCAGAGCTTAGTATAAAGAGGAGAGAGATTACACTAACTTCAAGTTGTCATTCCAAGCATCATTTTTTTTACCAAGTAGGAAACGATACAATAATTGGGCTCCATATAATACTCCTTTGTTTCGTATGGCTGTCTCAAATTAGTTCTCAGCTGTTTTACATATTGATGTCTCTATTTATTCTTCTTTGCTTGCTTAATGTCAGGTCGGTACTTGATCAGTCAAACTCTATCTAAGTATTTACCCTTTTCACCATATCCACTCGATTTTGATTTAGAGATATCTAGACGATAGATCTCTACCACTATCACTTGCCAGCATTGAAGGGACAATAGTATAGATAAATATGAGCGGCAGAGGATTTGGAAGAGGCAGAGGTGGTAGATCGCCAGGAGGAAGAGGTGGGAGGTACGTATAGAAAACATATAATTGATTTGTGCACATCTTATGAACTTTTATGTTTGATGTGTGTCAAGTTGCAATGATATATCTTCTAATTATTATACTCTTATATCTTTTTAATCTCATTATATATAACTGCAGATCACCTGGAGGAAGAGGACGGTACGAATCTTACTATGATATTGATGTGACATAAAAATTGCAGTAAAACTCAAATACTTTTGTACTTCATTTTTATATCAATCAATACCCTTTCTAATACTTAACTGCAGTGGTGGCAGAGATGGAGGACGAGGGCGTGGTGGAGGAAGAGGACGCGGTGGCGGGAGAGGAGGTGGGCGAGGTGGAAGGTGCGTATTAAAATGCATGTGAAAGATTTTTGAGATTTTCAATATCTAAGAGACCCATCATTCAATCTTAATCTAAACCAACCCATGATATTATTTTGCAGAGGTGGAGGACGTGGCGGCAGAGGAGGTGGAATGAAGGGAGGTGCCAAGGTAGTTATCGAACCACACAGACATGAGGGTATATTCATTGCTCGTGGTAAGGAAGATGCCTTAGTTACATTAAATAGCACACCAGGTGTGGCAGTTTACGGTGAGAAGAGGATAAGCGTCGAAAGTCCACCAGGACCTGATGGGAATGTTGTCAAGGTAGAATATAGGGTATGGAATCCATTCAGATCTAAGATTGCCGCTGCAGTATTGGGTGGAGTTGATAATATTTGGATCAAGCCTGGTTCAAAGGTATTATATTTAGGAGCTGCCGCGGGCACATCAGTCTCACATGTATCAGATATTGTCGGACCCAAGGGAAATGTTTATGCCGTTGAATTCTCACACCGTCCTGGACGTGACTTACTAAATGTTGCCAAGGCACGTACGAATGTTATCCCCATTATTGAAGATGCACGTCATCCATTGAAATATCGCATGTTGGTTGGTATGGTTGACTGTGTCTTTGCGGATATTGCACAACCTGATCAAGCTCGTATTGTGGCATTGAATTCACATTACTTTCTTAAGAATGGAGGACATTCAGTGATTGCAATTAAGGCAAGTTGTATCGATTCCACAGCTGCACCAGAGGCAGTATTCCGACGAGAAGTGAATAAATTACAGGGAGAGAACTTTAAACCATTGGAACAGCTGACTTTGGAACCATATGAGAGGGATCATTGTGTATTGATTAGTCAATATAGACCTAGCAAGAAGAAGAAGAGTCCAGAGTAAAGACTAGAGGGCTGATTGAAGACTAGAAAGAAAGCTTAATGTGGTGGATGTGTAGAATAGAGAAAAATCGGAAAGACTTGGCGTGAATGTAGCATCAATTGTTGAATTGAGGGGTGTAATCAAGATAAATTGCTCACCGTATGATTGATGTTACGTTGGACGAGACTAAAAAGTTAATTATAAGGGGCAATTTGCATAACCAACATGTCTTAGTACATCACGTCCGTTCTCTTCATCTTTTAACTAGATCAAAAGTTGTGCACGAGAAAAAGTCATTGTTAAGATCAAATTAATTTACAATCTCTGTCCTCATGACTCTGCCTGGTTAAGAAGATAAAGATAAAGCTTAGGCCTATCATTCGACGTCCAATATTACAATCAATAGGATAGATCTCTATCCAGAAGCGCCTTATGTGCTCACATATAACTATTTAAGCTGGTCGTACCACTTCGTACTTTTAATCTTTGTCAAGTAAGTGATACTGTTGAAACTGATACATCTTCTTCAATGGGTGACTAAGTAACCAGCCATTACCTATGTAATATGTTATGGATATATATCATGGTTAGATGTACAATTGCAATAGGTAACATAACAAAAAGGACACAGTGTACCGAGGCATATAGTTCATATTAAATTTGCACTGACACAGACACATATACAAACAAAATCTTACCATGATCACGTCCCCAATTATCTTCACACTCTCTACCTAACTCCATTAACTTTAGAATATCATCGGTAGGGCCAACTTTTGTACCTTTTAAGAAGTAACAGTTCTCTGGCCAACCATAGGCTTTACTATCATATCGAATGCCCTCACCCATGACAAGTTTCGTAACTTGTCTCATTACATTACGTTTGTTTCCGTCTGATAGTGGATCTACGGTATCGACATAGTCCTATTGATATTTACATGTAGGGCGGCGGGATGAACATGTCGAGAGATGAGATTGTGGTTAGATATAAGGTTTAAAATGTACAAATTGCAATATAAATATCAGTAGTGTAATGACATACACATCAAAACATAGAACATGCACCCACACATAATATAACATATCACAAACTTACCTCAAACTTGGCCAAAAAATCACCATCCATCTTCTTTTCAATTATTTCCTTCTCCTTCTTACTTAATGGTGAACTAATTACACCATTGGGTACTTCACATTTAAAGTTTGTGTTTGCAGTATGTGTAACTCTTGTTTGTTTCTTTACAGCTTTGAATTTCTTTCTAGCTAATTGTATTTCAAGATCATCATCCATAAGCGGTTCATATTGCACTGGTTTCTTCTTTAATCGACGTGATGAACGAGTAGGTGATGTTGGTGATGCTGATACTCTTCTTGGTCGTTTATTACTACTTGGTGTTTTAGTACTAGTTGAAGACTTTCGTTTGCGGGCAGCATTCTTGACTCGCTTCTTTGCATCATCAAGTCCTAATGATTTGAGCCTTGCCTCGTTCCTTTTAATTTTATCTAGACGTGCTTGCTCATATTCTGATAGTTTGTATGGTGCCATGATAGTTTAGTTTGTTATGTATTCGATTAGATATCGCAGCCGCGACGTTGATAGCATTGGCTGTTTGAGCACAAACTGCAAAGAAATAAAGTAAAGGATACCACAGGTATCTTTTATGAGATCCCGACTATTTTTTCGATCTCATTTTTGCCACTTTGCTACTTAAATTTATGCGATGTCACTCGTGACTGCTAATCTTAGTGATTGTACGTAGAATCAAGGAAACACGACCGACAATTAAAAATACTTAACCGCCGTCAACAACGTCAAATAGGGCATCGC
>Ga0214477_100935_pt1 | contig 17393 bp, 20 predicted proteins | sample M1_20Mar14CPVII9_FD_165058 | JGI IMG/M metagenome (GOLD analysis project Ga0214477, IMG submission 165058) | Marine eukaryotic communities from Monterey Bay, California, United States - M1_20Mar14CPVII9sort6BwellC16 | ecosystem: Environmental > Aquatic > Marine > Unclassified | place: USA...
AGCATTACAAGGTACGTGTTATATATAAAATAATTATATTATAATATTATTGCAATACATTTTATCTTACTATTGTTTTACGTGTACTCTTTCTACATTAGGTTGAATGACAAAGAAAGAGTTTGTTGTCAGTGGTTGGTAGAAAGTGAAAGACTTTGTTGGCCGATGAATGGTAGATGTTGTGGATGGCACACCGGCGGCGGCGGCGGCAAAAGATAGAGGTGGCATTGCAATTATTGCAATACGTATATTGCACAAGAGGGAAAGAGAGAGAGAGTACACCGTTACTTAGGGGTTGTTGTGTAACGGCTATCGTACAATTCAAATAGCAAAATTTAAACTTAAAGAAAATGAACAAGAAAACAATAAATGGATATTGTATATTGATAGAGTCGGACATTGCAATTCAATGTCTCTTACTTTTGAGTAATGAAGATCCCGACATTGAATTACAAGAGCTCCGGACATTGAATTACATGAGCCATCGCTTTCGTAATTCAATGTCCAGTCACTTTTGAAAATCAAAAGTGGATGGATCTTGAATTACCAAAATTGACTTTTTTCCACTTTTGAGTTACAAAATCCAGGACATTGAGTTTCAGAGGTATTGCAATTACAGATGTGTAGAAGTATGATGGAGGCAACGAAAAACATGATATGAGTGTTCATCACCCTCTCATATATTCATACAATGGCAAACAACCACTATAGAAGCATTTCGGTGATGTCATACCACCACTTGATGGCCAAAAATGTTGGCTTGATTTTGCGATATTTTCACCACCAGATCTGAGGCAAGAACCTGCCAACATAAATGACATCTCTAGAAATTTGATGTTCATCTCTTGCTTGGTTGAACTTGTCTGGGTAGTTGCATAGAGTGCTAATTTTACCTAATTTTCTAAGTTGTTCTGTTCTACATGTGGATGACCATTGTAGCCTCCTGATAGATAGCCAAAGGCAAGTTGAGATAGGTGTCTTATTTTTTGTCTCTATGCCGTCGCCGCGCCGGCGGAGTTGTGCATTTTACGATCAATAACAACACAACTCCAACTAATGATATTGGTGTCAACGAACCTCAACCTCAAGCACTCCGCCTAATATGATATAGTACATAGAAGGGTGTTCATAAACGAAGCTCATAAACCTTTGAAGCAGAGAACCTCAACAATCAACGAGATAGATAATGACATCATCCTTGCTCTAGCACATCGTGTGCTCAACCAAAAGAGCCCCCCCCTCCTATATAGACCGCCTTGATACTGGATAATGTCAACAGGATACATAACGCTTCTCCTACAGGCTGCAAATCAAAGTGATGCTGCTGCCAGCGATGATGATAACATCACGGCCAGTGGCGGCGGCGAATGGCTTAGCATCATCCATCAACAAAGCAACTTCGCCGGACGATTGCAATTTATTAGTATCATCAGCCACCAAGAAGCAGAAGATCATCACATCATTCACTGAACACAAGAAGAGGAAGAAGTATATTTCATCACAACTTCTTGTCCACAACAACAAGAAGAAACGCACGTCTTCGTCTTCCAACTCGAACTACTCTCCCAAGAAACGAATTAGTGTTGATTATCAATCCGATAATAGTAGTATTGCAACTACATTAACTAGTAATGTATCATCAACTAAGAGTACTACTAGTACTACTAACAATTCTACTAATAATGGAAGTAGATATGTCTCATCATCTGATATGAGTGGTAGTGTATTCTCCTCGTCTACATCTGTACAAAGTAGTAGTAGTGGCAGATATTCATCTGATATGAGCTTATCGTCAACATTTGATAACAGTAGTATTAGCCGTCATCAATTGACTCAACAACAAGTTAATATAGTTGACGGAGATAATATCAACGGCGGCAATTGTTATATGAATAAGAATAATGATGTATGGAATACCCTCTGTCCGGCATATGCAAGTGGTTATTTCATGGATACCACCACCAACTATTCCAATACCACCAACAACAACGACGACGTCGATGATGTATTAAAACTATACAACATGTTAACTACCACAACCATGAGTTTGTTGTTAAATGACAACAACAACAAGTTGATGAAAGAAGGAGTAGCTAATACTACCATACCCAAACGAATAAAGAAAAAGAGGAGGAAGGTCCTCTTTACAGATTTATCATGTAAAGATTTGAATGGACAAGATATGAGTATTGGTTACTTTTCTTCAAGTGTTGGTACGAAATCTGAATCTGTTGTTGGAAGTGATGAGACGGAAGGAGATGTGTCAAGCAAAGACATGAATGACGAGGGTGTTAGATTGTAATGAAGCTGTATGTTACTCTTTTCATTGAGTTGCCCCTCGAATCTCCTCGAATGAGAAAGAGTTTATGTGATGTGAGGATTGTGAATGGAGTTGTGTACCTCCAAGATTTTAGGCATAGGAAGGATTAGATAGAGAATGTAATGTGATAGTTTAGGGCACCAAATTTAGTAGAATCTTTAGACAACACATCCAAATCCGGAGCCCCGTCGAGGGCTGTCATTGAAACAAAAGAATCTTAGGGTAAACTGAAAAAGAGATTCTATTTGGTACTTTGGTACACTAATCAATTGAGCAAGCTATAGATTACTATTTGTAAACACTAAATACTCTCTTGATTTTTTGACATCTAAGATCCAAAGAACTCTGCAAGCCAAAGCAAACAGCTTATTTCTTTGACTTTCTCTTCTTGCTCCCCCTACTAACCGATTCCTCATCATCATCGTCGATACCATTCTCAATCAAAAATCGCTTCTTATCCTCAATAAACTTATCAACATTCCAATCAAGACAATTCTCAAAGTTATGTGCACCACTGAACACGAAAAGTACGGTGATGTTCTCGTTCTCCATACCGTCCAGATTGGGTAGAAGTTTGGGAGTGATGAGGAAGTATTGTCCACAATGGTCATCGTTAGAAGACCCAGCCTCAATTGTAGAGTTTTGAACAATACGCTTGAATACCAATCGTTCATTACGCTCGTCAAGACCTTGATTGATCTCATCAACACATCGGAATGGACTCGACATGAGATTCTGAAGTCCCATGAGGTACATGATCGTACTGACAGATCGTTCTCCTCCGGAATGTGTCTGAGCCGATAGAACTTGAAGACTAGACGCTTCTCGGAACTTAACAAGAATCTCCACACCCCAATTCTTGGATTTTGACAAGACAAGTGATGATGTTGGGTATTGGTGAGATTTAGAGGAACACAGATACAGCAGACTAGGACATATAGGCATAATCTTACCTTGAAGTTGTAAACGAGATTCTCTTCTTCATCGTCTCCACCCCTGGCATCCCTGTTTGCTTTAAACAGTTTCACTTCACCTGCGCATCCAACCTCCTTCATATACGCACTGAACTTCTGACTAACACTGTCCACAATATTGATCAAAGATGCCTCCCACGTCGTAAGTTTCACCTCCAGTTGTTTCTTCTTGATATCCTTTTCTTCATCTGCACCATCAAGCTGCTCTTGTAGTTTGGCAATCTCTTTCTTCCTCTCCTCGTACTGACGCATGACGTGTGGGTTATCCGTGATGGAACTGACCTTGTTCTCTGCCTCATCCAATGCGTCCTCAATTCCCTCAAGATTCTCAGGCAAGTCATCTTCATCTAATCTCTCCTGCCACTGATCCTTGGGTGCAATAGTTTCAGCCTCCTTGAGTAGTTTCTTGAGGATGTCCTTCTTCTGATTGTATTCAAGATCTGCTGCCTTGTACTGGTTGGTGAGCTCGTTTGTTGCTTCTTGTTTCTCACGAAGCTGATCACTGTCGCATTATATTTGTATGTGTGAGTGAGTGAAATGGATAATCAGTCGAACAATACATGGCAGTTTCAACTTACGCCAAATGCCTAAAACTTTCTTGTAAACCATCCTCAGTCATCTTCACCCCAGTCAACGTGTGTGTACTCTTGATGATCTGATTGTAAACCTCACCAGCTTTCTCAGCCATGGCAATACTACTCTCAATGACCTTTTTGATCTTGGCAATCTTCTTGGCCTTCTCCTTGTCGTTATCCTTGGCTGCCAACTCCTCGGCCTCCTCGACTTTCTCACGTTGGTTACGAAGTTTACTCTTCCATTGAGTATACTCCTGCTTGGCACGTTTTGCCTCCTTGAATTCTTGTGATACCGTTTGGCCTTGTTTATTGAGTTCATCGACCCTGGCCTTTGCGGCATCACCCCTGGGTTGGAGCTCTGTCATTGTATCCTCGCACTTTTTGATCTTTTGTTTCAACTGTTCAATAAGACGGGGATCAGTACCAGGCTTCAATATCTTGGCCGGGGTGATATCGTCTTGACTCGTTCCAATCTCGCCTGAGAGTTAAGTGAAAGATAGATAAATGAATGTGTTAGATGTGCATGAAACCAAACAATGAACAGAGAAGATAGGAGTCACAGAATCAATGTCATACCAGTGTGACGTGACACCTGAGATGTGTACTTGTATATTGATCCCTTGTACGTGTAAAAGAAGCATGAGCCCTGCTTCTGGTTGGGACTACCTTCCTTTGCACTGAGATATTCGACCAAGTCCTTACGCTCGAGAGAGTTCTGTACAGCATCGCCACCGATAAGGACCTTGTCAACGTTGTGCTTATTCTTTAGCGCCTGCATAATCGGGCCAGGAGCAGTGAAGAATTCGTCGAGGTAGCCATTGAAGCCATGCTCCTTCCTGAGAACATCCATCTTCTTCTCGGAATACATCCTAGGACGTTCTTGAATCCTATCAACAATTATGACGTTGATTGGGATGCTACGCTTTTGACGAACCTCACGATAAAGCAAATCATAGTCTTCCTTGCATTCCACAACAAAACTTTTCCAAGTAGTGTTGGCAATGTGCTGTTCAACACTAGCGGATACACCTTCGCGGTTCTTGGGTAGAACCTCCACAGCTGTGTTGTATCATAAGGAAGGAGCTGTGTTAGATACACTCCTACGCATAAAAGATCAGGTGCACAGACACAACACAAACACAACAGATCTTACCCACAGGTCCCCAAACCTTCTTACGGAACATCTTCCTATTATCCTTGATGAACGTGTAAGCTTGCCCAACATTCTTGAATTGTCGACAGAACGTATTCAAACGTTGTGTCTTATCATCCTTCATCCGATCCAACCTACCTTCCGACTCCTCCTTCTGGTCCTTAGCCTCGTTGATACGTTCCCAAGCATCAGCAGCCTCTCTTTTCTCGGCTTGGATTTGAGACTTAATCCGACGCATCGCCGCCTGCTTGCTAGTCATAATCTCTTGAATCTCATTCATGGGTGGGTAGTCGTTACCCTCCTCTTCAATCTCTTGTAAACGTGCACGTTGCTTCTCTACAGCCTTCTTGTTACGACGATGTTCCGAGTCGAGGGTTTCAAGCTCATTTGCCTCCTCTTCCACCAAATCACGATAGGTATCTGATTTTCTAATGGCATCTTCATATGATTTCTTATCATTCCTCACCTGTAAATATTTGGGGATGGGTATTGATAAAGCCAATTGAGTGTGAGTGAGGATGAGAAATGAACAAGATGGTTAACCCCACTTCACTAATCCATCAATAATACACAACATGAGTAAACGTACCTTGGTTTCAAGTGCCTTATACCTAGACTGGATCCTACCAACCTCACTCTCCACCTCGGCATGTTTCTCCTGTAATGGCCGGATAGCCTTCTCAGCCTCCTTCTTCTGTTTCTTCAACTCCTCCCTCTTTTCCTTAGCATTCTTTGCCTCCTCACGCTTTGAATCAAATACCAACCATGCCCGTTTCTTCTTTAACAAATCAATACGTTCAATATACTGCTCACGCTGTTCCATTAATTCCTTCTCACGTTCCAATCGTTCATTTTCCTTAGTTAATTTTGATAATTCAGTTTGAATTGTTGCCACGTCTGTACCACTTGATTGTAATTCCGATTCTAACTTAATTAGGTCTTGATGGGTGGAGTATAAATGTCCTGATAATGACTTTTCAGTTTCAACTAATAATGCTTGTTTATCAAAACCGGAGAAGTTGCCAACTTTGTCCTGAGGTAGGAAGGTGCATAGATTATCAATGTGGATTTTATACCTATTTATTTGGGATGAGGGGTATTTGGGGTGGGTAGGTGGGGATTGAGGAAATGTGTGTATATGATATTGAAAATAAATGTACAATACCCCCATTATAACTAATCGAACAACCTAACACATCAACAAACTAATCTAACCACCAAATACACACCCCACCTTTAGTAAATCCAACCAAAATTATCCAAACAATACACTATACACCCTCAACCAACAAATCCAAACAATAAAACACATATACAAAACAAAAACACGTACCGACCACTAACCAACTCTTTCACACTTTTCAAATTACACTTATGTCCATTAATATAATATAAACTCGCACCAGCACCTTTCCCCTTTTCACTACCACGATTACGTTCAATAACACGTGTAATTATATGTGTAGCCTCATACTTTCCACTATTGGAATTAATTTTGGGAGCTAATTCAATTTCAATGGATGCTGATTCTTTCTCGTGTTTGATGAATAGTCGAGCGTCGTCGGCACGGCCTAATAGGGGTGGTTGTCCTCCTAGGCCTAGACATATTGCACATAATATTGTTGATTTACCTGTTGGTTATTGTTGTATTATATGTTGAGTAGATAGGTTGTATGATAATGAGTTAAATATAAGTGATATATAAAATTCATACAATTATAACGTGATATGAGATTTACCTGTCCCATTTGGCCCAACCACAACATTGAGCCTGTATTAATAATGATTATTGGTGATTAAGTTTTTAGTTGTATTGATATGGTATAGATGTGTATAATATAAATAGCGTAAGAGGGGTTCACATACAAATCAGAGCAAAGTGCACCTAAGAAAAAATGACATAGTGCATGCACTGATAATAACGAACGAAAGTAAACTTACCGTGGACCCTAAATTATATCAATATACCAACATTCAAACCGCCAAGTAACAATTGTAAAGCAACAGTATAACAGTTAGAATATCGTCTACAATAACTACAAACTCTCGGTTCACATGAACCATCCTCTCGCACAACTTAGTAAAACTTACCGGCATAAATTCAACAGAATCATAGGTTAAAAAATTCTTTAATTTAATACGTTTAATAGAGCCCGATTTGTAATGTGTATCCTTTTCGGATTGGGTTTGACGGGATATTGATGATAATTCTGTTAGTACTGTCATGGCTTCGTCCTTATTGTTTTGTGTTTAAAAATGAGTACTTATGACTTATGAGTGTGATCACGCTTGCCGTGAAAAATAAGTGAAAGTGATTTCACGTGACTGACTAAAAGGATACCTTAGTGAACCACCACCAAAGAAATGTTGTAGTTGTTGATATTATGCATGCTCTATATTCAATGATATTATTCATATGCAATTGAAGGATAATCTAGATTGTGGCCTTTCTAGATTAGAGTAGAAGAGTGTAGGTAGAGCTTGTGTGATGAGGAGCTAGATAAGTACGTAAGCAATAGTACGAAAGATTGGAAGGTACAGTACATCCGGGAATCTAGGCATTGAAAGGTGGGTTTGAGAATAATTACAGAGATACTAAGCCGCCATTAGCCCATAGAAGGAATAGCAGCGACGTACGATATAGTGTTTCATATACAGGCTATACAGTTGCTAATCGATATCGTCGTCGGGGACTACAACAAGCGGCAGCAACTTAAGCGACCCCGCTCTCGACACACAAAATGAAGAGCCCCAACAATACATCTCCATCTCCATCAGACAATGTCTACATAAACAATAGTCACGCCTCTGACGAAGGCGATGAACAACAGCAGAATGAACCATTATTCAACAATAGTATAAAAATGGGTCCATTTTCCATACGATATTCACCTACTACTAAGAAGAAAAAGAAGAGATATAATAATGATAATGACTTAGTACAATATGAGGATAAGAGAGAGGGAAGAGAGATGCTACATGACTTTGCAATGACTCAATCAGTGTTTGATATAGAAGATAACAATGATGATTGCGATGATGGTAATGAACTATATGAGTCAACTCGACGTCGTATACCCCTTCGTATAATTCTACTAGGTGAGTCATAATATAATGTTGTGGCTGTTCTAATTGCAGTGCTATATATAGCGAGAGGCTCTTCATTTAAGTTGTGAGAGATTCTCGCCTGCCCTGTAAATAATCTTATGATTTGATATGATATGTCTGAACAAACCCTTACTAAGCAACACCATCCCCTTCACTCCATAACGTTTGCAATCTAAACTTCCTTTCTCCTTCCAACTCTCAAACACAACAGCACTCTATCTATCATCAACACTAATGACATTTTGGATCCTCGATTCAATAAAGGAACCAACACTAGCAATATTAGTAAATGGTCAATTAGGCAAGCATCAGCCTCGTGCTAAAATTGTTAGCTTTGTGGTAGTTATTGCTATAGCTGTTGGTATGGAATATATGACTTTAAAGAAGAAGAGAAGAAAGAGAAGTGGTAAGAGAATTGGAAGTAGTGGGGTAGAAGGAGATGGTGGTAGAGGAAGTGAGGAAGATTTGAATAGGTTGATTGAACAATCATGGAAGGATCGTAATTTACCATTGTCACTACAACAACAGCAAGATACTAACAACAACGGTAGTAGTGGAATGTTAACAAAAATAAAGATACACAGCAGTTATTATTGGAAGAAACATCGTCACTTCTTCTTTCATACATCAACTAATGATAATACACAAGAAGAATCATCATCAAAGATGTCAACAATGGCATTTTACATTGTGGGTAGTTTATATATACATTTCTTTGTTACAATGGCTGTGGCGTTGAAACAGCATCCATCCTTTCGTGACAGCGGCAGTGGAGATGAGTCATCTCTTATTAGTCAAGACTCGTCGAATATCAACACAGATATAGTCACAACGGAAATAGAAAACAACAACAATAGTAATTGGTACTATCCAACATTGGGATATATACTATTTGCATTAATAGAATCGTACGGATCAATATCAATAACAATATTTTGGGCATTTACTAATTCACATTTAACATTAAGTGCGGCTGAATGTCATTATGGTAGTATTGTCGCGTTAGCACAATTGGGTGCTATTGGTGGTAGTACATTAAGTGCTATATTGGGACGAAGACGGAAACAACAAACTGAGGGTAGCAGTTACTTAGACGGTTCGGGAGGAGGTGATGATGATGGGAGTGGTGCACAAGTTACACCACTATTGATATTCTTGGCATGTGGCTGTATTGGTATTGGAATGGCAATTATGGGATTGTATGCACGATTATTTCCACGGCCAATGTGTGGTAGTGATGATGACGTTGTTGTTGGAATGATGGTGAGTGATCAACAAGATGATGATGATGAAGTGAACGATGAAAATGAGAAGAAGAGATTGGAATTACAACGGGTTGATGATGACGAAGAAGAAGAAATAGATAAGAATGGTCTCCTTCCTTTAGAGATTGAATATTCTTCCGAGCTTCATGGGAACATTAGGAACAACAAGTACACAAAAGAAGAGGATACCAACGAAATTATCAACAACATCACCACCAACAGCAGTATAATTGGAGATCTCTTTGGTGGGGTGAACATGATCTTTCGTCACGAGTACCTAACACTCGTCCTTGCCGTATCAGTTCTATATGAAATAGCACTCACGTGTATGCATTATGAAATGAACTTGATTGGACTTGATCGGTTCGGTGTTGGGATTAGTATCGTAGATGAAACAACCTCATCTACTTATGATAACACCATAAATCGTGAAGAAGAAGAAGATACCACCACTATACACCACAAAGATGATGAACAACAAGAAGAGATTACATATATACAATTCATGGGATGGTACGGACAAACTGTCAATATTCTATCCCTCTTCCTATCATACTACGCCTTTCCACGTCTTATTAAGAATTATGGTCTACGGAATACTATACGGATATTCCCAACAGTCCTACTATTGGTAACAATCTTTGCATTTGTACTATTTCCACAGAATCTATACTTCTTATTCATATCATTAAGTCTATGTAAGGCATTGACATATTCCATCCATGACCCATCCGAGGAGGTATTGTATATGCCAACGAGTGATGATGCCAAGTTTAGAGCCAAGTTTTGGATAGATGTGGTTGGTCAACGAATAGCCAAGGCTATTGGTAGTATGATTAATAATTATGCTGGTAGTATAGAACGGATAGTTATGTATGGTAGTTTACCAAGTGTAGTGGCATCATTGGCATTATGGTTGGCATGTTATCAAGTGGGTGTACTGTTTGACAAGTTGATACTAACTGGTGAGATCGTAGCCGCTGATCTTGATGATGAGGGTGATGGTGATGGTTATGATCGGGCAACACAGAAGCAATAGAAATTGAAGAGGAGGTAGGGGTCATCTCTCCAACTTGATATATGATATTTGATACATTGAAGACAGATGATATGTGTGGACATCATATAAACATGAACATCATTATTGTACAAGACCAAGGATAACCTAATTTCGTCCCAGCTATACTTCTCATCCAAATCCCCCAAGATATCAATGAATGGGTGTGATCCTACTTTGCTCAAGTAAATGGCTGTAGTACCTCTAGAGTACCTCTATCGTGTAAAGGATACCGACGACATGAGACCATAAATGTCACATTCACTATCTCCTCAATTTTTTACTTCCTGAATTTGGCACAGTTGTTTTTCTGTGTGTTGTTGACTACTATGAGTAGATACCTAGGATATTATTTTATTTGTAAGAGCTGCTACTAAAAGGTAAGGCCCAGTAAGGGATTGTTGTTGTTGGCAGTTTTATGATATTATTTTATTGCAATTGCAATGTGGTGGTGGCGGCGGCGCGGCGGTGTAAATCACCGCCGACACTATGGTACCTACATATATTGATCGGACATAGACAGGCCTCAACTGCCACTATGTCATCGCGCACGTGGATAGATATGCTAGTCTGTGTTAGTATTAGGATATGGACATGTAGGCGCCGCCTTCGATTCTGTTATGTATTTTAGTATGAGTAATATTTTGAAACACATCAAATCTCCATCGCCATCATAATCATAACTCAAAAACAAATTTTCAATGTTTCTCTCTCTTCTCGCTATTATTATAGGCGTGGCGTATAATACCTCTTTGGATATTATATTGTGTAAAGATTAAAGATATATAAAGGTAAGCTGGTGGTTATTTTTAGGTGGATGATGTGGAGGGTGTGGTGTTGATGTTTGATATTGATAGAGGTATGATTTTTTTATTTTTATTTTTGTGGAGTCGTTAGAGATGACATATGCCCCCGCCCGGCCTCTGTGACATGTTCGTCACCACCCCACTACGGGAATATACAAGATATTAATAAACGAATACACTGCATTCCATCCTCATACTCATACGGGATGATGAAGCAAGAGAAAATAGAGATCCCGCATTAGAATTTATCCGAGATTAATCATCTGCCGCAACAATGGATTGTACAATACCTACCCACTACACTACACCACAATATACCACACTATGACTATACGACTGTATCAATTAAATATGAGAGGTATCATCACCCCCCACATTTGGATAAGCAAGAAGAAAAGGAAGATTGATAATATCAGACAAGCCCACTCTCCAGATTAATATACCCAAAAATAACACTTGCACCCTCATAAATGTTACATATGATATGATTGGTTACAGATAATATCTATTATTGAGCAGTAAGGGGTTTATTAATGTGTTGGACTTGGGGAGGTTACTGATACAAGATACTGTACTTCCTTTCTGCCACTAGAGGGGAGTGGATGAACATTAGAATCAAGATCTTGGCTGAGGGATGTGGGTCTGTAAAGGTGGGACATCCTTCATGTCAGGTCATTTGGAGATGACCAAGTGTTTATATGGGGTGAGTAACTATTTGCTTGTCTTCATGCACGTATAACATGTTGTTTGTACACATCTTATGTTCTAAATTTCATATCTCATTAACTTTAATGTTAATGTTTCTCATCTCCTCACTTTTATATCAGGCCGTGGCAAACATTTACGCAGATTTGCGCCATGCCCGAAGAAATCACAGTGGTAAATCGATACTCGAGTACAACTTGATAGGCGGTAGCCCTCCCGTCTCGGGCTTTGTCAAGGAGTTGACAGACAAAGGCACAGTTTCACGACTCACGACGGTATCTATTTCGAGGAACACGGACTACCAAGCAGACCCTTCGTTGCCGTATTCGTCACCTATCTGCAAAGACTATTGGTTGATCAGTTGTAGTGATGGGGATGATTGGACGACCACTAAAGTGGCTTCGTCCATTCTCTGTCTCCTCGTGCCTCCTTATGTTGCCCCCGACAACTTTGGCATCTATGTTTTGAAATTTGGATTGATATTTTCTGTTATGGGTCTAGACTGTGTTGATTGGTGTTGTTGATGCGTCGTGTTTTCTAGACTTGAGCTATTCCTTTGCTTCTACTACAGTTATTCACATTCCTTTCTCACCATCTTTTGCCCTTCCTTTCCTTTCCCTTAAAACAACTCAATTAGTTAGGGAAGTAAACAATTCCCAAGGTACGTAATGTCCTCTCTTTGTTCGTTTGAGTTTCATTCATCTCCTTTGTAAACACATTACTAAACCTCAATCCAACTCTATTCTCTCACTTCATTTCCCAAACAAAAACAGAGATACAAACCATCGCATATCATGAGCACTTCAGAGTATCATGATGAGGAAGATCCGTCTTTTGTGTTCTCTCCTCCTCCTGCACCACCTGATCCAAAACAAGACAAGAAGAGAAACAGATTAACCAAGATGTTGTCTCGCCATCTCATGCGTGATGATATCGATGAAGACAAATTGACAAGTCAGTATTACATTGATCAAATTGATGAAGAGGAGTATCAGAAATTTGCAAAAAAGGCCTTTGCTATGTATGACGAGAACAGGGATGGTGTGTTGGATGAGATGGAGATGAACAGACTCCTAAGAGATGCCTATACCATGGGCGGTAAGAACTTGGCCCTGAAACAAGCAAATGCCAAGCAAGCCGAGAAGACGAAACAGTGGAAGCGGACATCCGTCGGTGCCATCGTAATATCGGTGTTTATCGTTGCAGCCATGATTGTTCAGTTTTTCTTCTTCAATCAGTCAAACGTCAGAGATGGTTCGGAAACACGAGAAGAGGTCAAGAGGACCAAGGTCTTGGAAGTTGGTCCTTTGGATGAGGTTGGTTATGGCCATTTACGAGATGTTTCTGGAACTGATCTTAGTGTCCACTCACACGGAGACAAGTTTACTGCCAAAAGCATCATTGACCCAATTACTGGTGAGGTCATAGAATGTATGGAAACTGGAGATGTGGCAGTGATGACAGCTGGCGTCGAGAATGGTGCATCTGTCCGTCTCAACTACGAAGATTTCGATACTGGATTAACGAGTGACTCCTTCACCGTGTCAGATGGAGATTTTCATGACAAGTATGACCACCTTGCCTTCCATGACGGTAAAGTGAAGATCTTGTTCAATTCGAACAGGTGCAACGTCTTATTATCCAAGTCTCCTCCTTCCAACCCTCTAGAAGAAGTCGTAGAAGGAAACCCTGTTCAAGACGAAGAATCATCAACAAACGAGGAAGTTGGTACCAAGGAAGATAAGGGTGTTGATTACAAGTTGGACGTTGAGCCTGCTCTTAAAGATGCTCTTGACAAGGCCCAAGAAGACAAGAAGTCTACTACTCGTTCCAAGGGTCTCTTTGGCAGGTTTCTTCGTGATCGTTTTACAGGTGTACCTCCTCAAGATGGCGGGGCTGGTGTCGTATCTCCTCAGTCAGAAGAATCCAAGGTTGTTACTGTCGAAGATCCTCCTGTGGCCAATCCTTCTACTCGTGTTCGAGTTGTAGAAAAGTCGAAGGGGTATCATCGTCAAAGTATTCGTTCTGGTATCACAGGCATGACTGATATTGGACTGCATCGTGAGATATACATGGCACATCGTGCCTCCATTCAATCCACTGGCCGTCGTATGGAAACTGAGGGTACTGATTTTGTCGAAATTTGTTCAGAAGATTGTCAGGTGATTGTGTCTGTGTGTGATGTTGCCTCTTCTTTTTCATCTTCATCTCATCCTCTTTTATCACTGTATGTATGTCACAGACTACAAACTCGGTACGTATAATCGTTCTTTGTATGATTCATATCTTTACTTGTTGACCAACCCCTATTCACTTCTCATTCTCTTTACTACAATAACAGATTGTTGGGTACACTCACTTCAGCACTGGAGGCTGCTCAGGCCGAGACGAACTAGGTGTTACTACTGGAGGAAGTGTACAGGAATGTGCCGACAGCTGCACTAATGATTCTACCTGCGTCTCATTTGAGTATGGTAAAACTGACGATCCAAGCGACACTAGTTGGTACACTAAGTGTACAAGATCCACTTCTTGTAACGACTATAGCCTCACTGTTCAGAATCCAAGCGACCCGGCTCACTTTTATCTCAAGAATATGGAGGTGAGTATCTCTTGTTCTTAGCTTGGGGTGTTTTTAGTTCAGTTCAAGTTGGTGTAATCAAATGCCAACTACATCTAACACCTGATACATATATTCTTTTCTTTTGTTAACAAACCCCAACTCACTTCTCATTCTCTTGCCTATAATAGATTGTTGGTTACACTCACTTCAGTACTGGAGGCTGCTCAGGCCGAGACGAACTAGGTGTTACTACTGGAGGAAGTGTACAGGAATGTGCCGACAGCTGCACTAATGATTCTACCTGCGTCTCATTTGAGTATGGTAAAACTGACGATCCAAGCGACACTAGTTGGTACACTAAGTGTACAAGATCCACTTCCTGTAATGACTTTAGCCTCACTGTTCAGAATCCAAGCGACCCGGCTCACTTTTATCTTAAGAATATGGAGGTGAGTATCTCTTGTTCTTGGGGTGTTTTTGGTTCAGTTCAAGTTAGTGTCAAATGCCAATTACAATCTAACGCCTGATTCATATCTTTACTTGTTGACTAACCCCTATTCACGTTCTTTCTTCTCTTTACTACAATAACAGATTGCTGGATACACTCACTTCAGTACTGGAGGCTGCTCAGGCCGAGACGAACTAGGTGTTACTACTGGAGGAAGTGTACAGGAATGTGCCAACAGCTGCACTAATGATTCTACCTGTATCTCATTTGAGTATGGTAAAACTGATGATCCAAGCGATAGTAGTTGGTACACTAAGTGTACAAGATCCACTTCTTGTGACGACTATAGCCTCACTGTTCAGAATGAAAGCGACCCGGCTCACTTTTATCTCAAGAATATGGAGGTGAGTATCACTGTGTGAATGTTACCTCTCTTTATCTTGTGCCGTTCGATCAATTCTTCTGTCGACTAACTTCATTTTGCTTTCGTTCTCTAACTTCTTTTGCAGAGTCCTATATCACCAAGCAAGGTAAGAGTATAATGAATGTCTTGTATTTTTTGTTTAGTACCAATTATATATCTCATCGAGCTACAATCTGTTTTCAGAGTCCAACCTCAAGTCCTACATCAAGCCCAACCCCAAGCCCCACATTATCACTTTGTACAATCACTGAAGGCTACTCGGATGGTTCCGCTGGTGATTTGACTATCATCACTGACTCTACTGGAAATCAAGTACTGGCTCTTGTCAAAGAAGATGGTACCATTGATAGTTCACGCTTCTCTGGAACTACACTAGGTACAGCTCCCGATGTCACTACTGTTATCGAAGATATCAATTATTTCATCATTCCTGCTGGTCAAACTGTTTATGTACTTGGTACGCTCATTGTTAAAGCCAAAGGTATGCAAATTGATGGAGAGTTAAATGGTAATGGTGGTGGATATGATGGTGGTGTTTCCCCGCTTGGTACAAATGGCCATGGAAAGAATGGATCTTATTCTGGTGGCGTAACTGGAGGTGGTGGTGGCTCGCATGGTAAGTTACTGTTCTGGTGTGTGTCTTTGTTACTGTTCTTACTAATGTGCTTAACTATCACTCATTCGTTATTGATTCACCTCCTTGGCATGTAGCTGGTCGTGGTGGTTGGGGAGGTGAGCAAACTTGTGTACCTGGACGGAGTCAGCCTTGGAAGCCACAATCAAATGATTGGGACTATGACTATGGTTGCGATGATGGTGGAAGTCCGGGTGATGTGTATGATGATACTTTACCTTTGACACTTCTTCGTCCTGGTAGTGGTGGTGGGAAAGGAGGTGGGAATGTTGCTGGAGGTAATGGAGGAGCAGCTATAATCTTTTACTCAGAAGAAATCGCACTCAATGGTAATATCAAAGCCAATGGAAGTAATGGAGGGAGGGGAGCTGATAATGAAAAGTAAGTGTTGGATTTGTTTGTTGTGCTTGACCCTGCTTCAGTTCACAACTAAAACTATTGTCTCGATTTACATTCATTTCAGTTCTAGGGGTGGCGGTGGAGGAGGCTCGGGTGGAGCTGTCAGTTTTTCAGCATGTACACTTATTGCTGGATCAAGTGCCAAGATTGAAGCCAAGGGTGGCGAAGGAGGTGATGCAAGGAATTATGGTACGAGGTTAATTTGTCTTGTTTGTTTAGCCATGTTTGTTTGAATCTCTCATTCCAATCCAACCTATACGAATGACACGCACGCACGCTTACTACATAGGATATGGCGGTGGTGGAGGAGCCGGAGGAGTCTACAAGCACAAGGCAACAACTGTCAATTATGATGACAGTATGACTATTAATGTTAATGGAGGGGCTCGTGGTGAAGGAGACAGCATCAGTGGGGGGCGAGGATTTGTGGGAAGTGCTGGTAAAGTCTTTCTTGTAAGTAGACCCTCATTCTTCTTCTCATACTTGATTGATGTTCGTATGTCTCTCAAATTATCACCTCATTGACACTTACACTTACACCATATCTGCCAATTTAGACTAATAACCTGGAATTAGAAGACAGCTGTGATGTCATTCCATCCTACTTGGATACTTCGACTCCTCTTGACAAGAATGCTCGCTGTGCCTCTGGCCTTTGCCGTACTATAGACAACAAGTGCGGATGTGATGATGTTAATGACTGCTTATCGAGTGAAGTATGTCATAGCGACAACAAGTGCTACAGCACTGGTTTGTCTATTGATGATGACCAAGATTGTGCAGCAAACGATGGGACTGCATTGAACGATCGATGTGCTTCTGGTATTTGCCGCACTTCGGACAACAAGTGTGGATGTGATGATGACACTGACTGCTTATCAAGCGAAGTATGCCATAGTGATAACAAGTGCTACACTTCTGGCTTGTCCTATGAAGACGATCAAGATTGTTCAGTAGACGAT
>Ga0214477_100937_pt1 | contig 17376 bp, 12 predicted proteins | sample M1_20Mar14CPVII9_FD_165058 | JGI IMG/M metagenome (GOLD analysis project Ga0214477, IMG submission 165058) | Marine eukaryotic communities from Monterey Bay, California, United States - M1_20Mar14CPVII9sort6BwellC16 | ecosystem: Environmental > Aquatic > Marine > Unclassified | place: USA...
AGCTGCTGAGAAACAACGTCGTTTAGAAGCAAAGAAGGAAAAACAAGAGGCGATGCGTCGTCACGAGGCTCAGCAGCAGCAACAACAGACAAACCAGATGGAATATAAATCCTCTTCAAGGAGTCATCGACCTACTGGCGCAACCCCAACAGCAACAACCGAAGCTGCCGCGTCAAGCTCACGTGATACTAAAGCGGTATCACCTCAAGTCAATACTACACTTACTACTAAAAGCAAGTCTACCGCATCAAAGGCTCCCAGAAAGAAGTTGGTCGTTGATAAGTTATCATACTACATCAAGCCACAGGCTCGTAAAGGTACCGCAAGTAAGAAAGTATCACCTATATTTGCTCTCATACAAAACGAAAGCACAGTCGAGGTTGGTAGAAAATTACTACATTTGGAAAGTGAAACAAAGACATGTAGAGATGAGCTGGCTGATACGTTAGCCTTGAGGGTTCGATTGGAACGAGGTATCAAAGCAGAACAACAGCTTGTCAAGAGAAGCAAGAAGAAGATAGATGAACAGGAACGCAAAACTAAAAACAAATGGAATGTGTTTGGATTGTCTAAAGTGGATGCGAAGGAAGTTAACAAAAAACTAGTACAACTTGATGACGAAGACAAGGAAAAGCTCAAACAGGATGATGATACATCAGGCGTCGAAGGAAAGGGTGAAGCTGGAGCCAAAGAGGCAGAGGAAACAAACCAGGAAGCTGATCAAGGCGAGAAGGAGAAGCCCAAAAGTGGTGGCTGGGGTAGCATGTTTGGATTTGGTAAGGGTGATGAGAAGAAGGATAATGATAATCAAGATGAGCCAGAGCAAAAGGAAGATGCTGATGATGATCAGCTGGAGGGGGAAGAGAAAGATGAGCCAGCCGAGTAAGTTTGAATGAGTTTGTGATTTGCACACCTAAATTTGTCTCATCTTATGTATTCTTCAATACTTGATAGGGTTCAAGCTGAAGACGACAACAGCGTCGCTAATGAGTCAGCCAATGAGAAAGAGATTGAACAAGAAGAGAAGGCCGACTTGCCAACATTAGAGGAACTAATTGAAAGTTGTTCAGGATTACTTACTGGATCTCCATCCAGCTATCTCTCCTTTCTGCATTCTCAGAAGCCCCCTATCAAGACAATCACCGACTTAGGAGCTTGTGTCATTACAGATGACATGCCTATTACTATTGGTAAGATCATCACAGGGCGTGAACAGACCTTTGTCTCTACTGTCCTTGAAGCTGTGAGCGGCAATCAACCGCGAAATGATGTACCTGTACCAGAGTTGAGCCAGAAAGAGATGGATGAAAAGGAGGAGGAGGAAGATAAGCTAGCTAGAAAGAAGATTGCCAGAGAAGTGGACAAGAAACTTACAAACGAGAAGAGCAGGAAACGCTCCACTGAGGTCAGGCTCGCAAAGGAGAAGGTGGATAGACTCAAGAAAGTTATAGCTACATCTCAGACCAATATTGATAGCCAAAAACTTCAGCTAGTAAGCATTATCCCTTCACTCCGAAACACAATGAAGCGTCTACAACAACTTCGTGCAGATATTGCCGACATCAAGGGCGATGGCAGTGAAGAGGATGTAAACTTTCATGTAGACAGAAACCGTGACGACAGAGGGTTTACATTCCTCATGATTGCAGCCCAAAACGATGACTTCTTCACCGCAAAGACTTGCTTTGATTTGGGAGCTGATGCTTCTGTAACGACAGGCCTGGAGGGTCTGACTGCCATTGACTTTTCATACTTCTTTGGCTTTGAGCACGTAACTAATCTCATTCTTAACAACGGTGGTATTCTGCCTAAGAAACAGAGTGAAGCATGGGCTAGTCTTGAATTAATGGTTGCTACTAATAGTTCCGAGTCGAAGAACTGGGATGATACTTTGAAAGTAGCAGAGACGGCTGCTTTGCCAGCTGAAACGTTGATGGAAAGCCCTGAGACTTGTGAGAACGATAAGGACAAGCGCATGTCAATTCTATCTCCCCAAGAGTGTGGTGATATGGACTTTACATGCTTTGAGTCTCGTCTAGTTGATTCAAATATCAACTCTGATCAAGTCAAGAGAGTTGTCCTACTTGACCAGAATGTGTACAATTGGTGCCTGAGCACTGATCAAACATCACGATCTAACTTTGCAAATCTGTTGGAAGGTCTCAAGCCAGTCTCGGTTCGTCGAGAGGGTGTACAAGAGACACTGATCCATCGTAGGGCCATCATTGGTGCAGCTTCAACTTTCGAAGTCCTGTCTGCTCAGTTCAAGGATAGTTCCAAGGGAGAGAGAACTGCGCTATTCACCCCATTCGTGTCGGGAGAGGTTAATGGTAAGTTGTATATGTTTAATACTACCCTTCTTTCTTTTCTAAACAGCTGATCTCACTTTGTACTCTCCTCATACTTCTCTTTTCCAGGTATCACAAACATTGGTGTGCTGGTTTGGACTGTAGCTCCTGACTCTGAAGCCTCGTTATATAAAACTTTGATTGCTAATACTGAGGTAAGTTATAGTTTACCTAGAAATATTACTCTATTGCACTTCCTCACCACATATACTGCATATCTACTTCTCACAGTTCATGAGGCATAAAGTAAAACAAGATGACCGTTTCCTGGCTCACAAGGAGTCAGTGCTTGAACTCGGGAAAGATATGCACTTGCTGGACCTTCAATCCACATCAATCTGGACTACATCTACAATGAATCTTTACATTCTCAACTTGGACAATGGTGATCTAGATCGAATCCATGATCCTGCATTTTCGGCAAAGAAGAGGATTGTTTACAGTGAAGATCAGGTAAACAAGGCAATTTTTCGCACTAGTCAAGAAGAGGCTAACGAAGAGGCAGGCATTCTAGCCAGTGAACGTCTTGATATGTCGAGCCTTCTTACAGGTGGTGCCGGTAAGTAGAGATCAAGCTTTGTTGCTTCCTTGTTCAGCAGATGCATAATGACTTACATTCACTCTTCTATGATAGGTACGGGCAAGACTCTTCTAATCATCAAGAAAGTAGCACAGGAAGACCCATCTAGGAAGGTACTTGTTGTCTCTCGTTTGTCTCGACTCGTCAACATTATCAAGACTGCTGTAGAGGAAAGAAGAGACGATGGCGTGGACAATCAATCCTTCACAACTTATGATGACTTACTACAACTTCTATCTCGTAGAGTTGTTCCCGACAAGGACTATGAATACAAGTCCTTTGTTCAATTCGATCGTGTTCGATTTGACTGTGACGACTCAAATGTATCCTTTTCTCGTCAATTTGTTGCTGGCCACCTCAATACCAACGAGAGAAGGGAAATGTCGAAAAATCTTATTGAAGAGCTTACTCTTTGGCATGCAATTATCGTCATCAAATCACAAGCCAAGTGTGCAACTTCCAAACAACCGCTATCGCTCGACGACTATCTGGTACTTCCAGCATCGTTTGGACTGACCGGAACACAGCGTGAGCTATGCTATGCTCTATTTCTAAAGTATGAGCAGTGGAGAGAGTCAGAACGTTATTGGGATGAGATGGATAGAGTCCTCTACGTCTTGAAGTTTGGACCTTCAGTGTTCAAGGACGATCATTTCATCCCCTGGGCACACAGAGTGAATAAGTTTGGTCAAATGGACTTGTTGGACGATGAAGGAGAACCTCTATATCCATTCTTTTATGACATTGGTAAGTGTATACTGTGCTGTTATATGTTGTTCACATCATGTGTTCTTACTCTTAAATGTTCTGATTCTTACTTATGTGTTAATCTTTCTATAAATAAATAGTTTGTGCCGACGAGGCACAAGACTTTACAGAGATTGATCTCATTTTGTTTTCTAAGATGTCAGCGTAAGTCCGTCACTCTGATTATCTTTTCCTAACTCTTGTCAAGTCTAACACATCTATATATACTTCTTCTTTTCACAGTTCAATCAGGTCGTTATTCCTCAGTGCTGATCCAGCACAGAGCGTTGAGCTAGGAGTGAAGATGAGGGAAGGCACAGTGAACGATGTTATTCATTCGCTTGTTAAAGATGGAAAGCAACAAGTGAAAGATGTCTTGCAATACATCTCTCTACAAACAAATCATCGTACCCATGCCCAAAATCTAGCAATCGGACAAGCTGTTCGTCGTATCCTTGCACGCTCATTCAGTGTTCCTATGACTAACGAGATTGCCTTGATCAATGGACAACAACCAAAGGCCTTGAGTGTGGAAAACGTTAGCGATTTGGCCGATACGAGTGTGTTCTGTGGTGGTAACATTGTTTTCCTAGCACCCGACGAGAAAGTTCATGACCTACGATTACAGTTCAGTGAGCTTGGTATTCAGAACGATATCTTTGGTGTTCGTGAAGCAAAGGGGCTCGAATTCGACGCGGTTGCTCTGATTGGTTTCTTCTCATACATTGAGGAACGTGGTAGTTCAAATGAGTGGCACAACGTCCTTCGATGGTTGTCAAGTTCAAGTAGCCTCACCAAAACAAGTAGTACCGGTGAAAAGATCGCAGGTGTGATGCTCGAAGATTGTGATTACAGGTTGAGTGCTCCCAATGTCTCCGACGAGACTATGATGTTGTACACGGCCCTTACCCGAGCTCGAAATAATCTATACTTGATTGAAGTGGCACAGAAAGGAAAGAAGGCCGTTTCCCTAGCAGACTTTGCCTTTAGGAGATTCAGTGATTTAGGCCTAGCCAAACAAGTATCAGGTATTGATGAGGGGCAGGTCGAAATGAGTGCTGCTCAACACAAGGCTCGTGGAGTACTCTATGTTACTCAAGCTTTGAATATGAGTAGGAATCATGCACCTCTATCATCTGTCAAGGAGAAGTTCACGGAAGCAATGAACCGCTTCCGTCCTGATAAGGGTGACGATAAAGAGTTATTCGACAAGTGCCAGAAGCATTTCAATGCCGTACTTCAAAAACACATTCTCGTAATGTATGCTAAGGAGAAGTTCTTGAGAAACGGAGAATACAATTTGGAAGGTCGTTTTGTTGAAGTTCTTCAGTTTGAGCAAAAGTGTTCCAAGTTCTTTACTTGGTTCCTTGGTGATTCATTCCTTGTTGAGGTAGTAAACGATGTGAGATGTCTAGTGGAGGAGATCTTTGAGGATACGCCATATGAATCTCATTTCAAGGGTGCGTGTCAGACTATTTCTAGTTTGACCTAAGGGGGAGTTTGAGGTAGTAGAGTTGAGTTAGTTTGAGAGTTGGAATTGGAGGAGCTTGTTGTGGGCGTTGAAATGTCAGAGTCTGACATGTGTTATTTGAACTGCAGTTATGATAATATCATGATAAGTTTATTAGAAGACAAGCTATTACATACTATGTGTTTTATTCAGTGTTGGAGTGATGGAGTGATAGACCGTGAGGGGGAGGGGAATCAGGAGGAATGGACAACGAGGCAGCGCAGGATAAATGATGAGGCGAGGGTATCCTAAAGGAATGTTAAGCTCTAACCTACTCTCAACTCTCATAAAATTAACACTCAGCCCCACAATGACAATAACATATGATAAATCATAAACACTTAAATCAATAGTACCATTGCAGCAATGCCAACACTACACTGTCAATCGAAAAAGTTTTTCATAGACCGTGGTATTAATGATTCGCGGCCATTAGTTCAGATTAGTGACAAAGAAATCCCAATAAATGATGCACCGTCATTGAAGAGAAAGAACTCCAGTATTCGACTGCGCAGATTACCCAAACGAATACATCCAGCTGCATCTACATCAAATAATAATTGCAATTCTACTAATTCATCAATAGAAAAAGCAGTATCAAACCCCCGTCATCTCAAACCAAAGCTTACAATAGGTGCAAAAGTATACTCAGCTTGGTGGCCCGATTTCCAAAGCCGTCAAACTAATTCCAATTCATCGTGGTATGAGGGTACAATTAAATCAATAAAATCAGTACCCAATAAAAACTCCAAGTATGGACCATCATACTATTATGATATCTCATTCACAGACGGTGATGAACTACAAGATGTTGCCGATATATTCGTGTTTCCAGTCTTTGATTATTTATTAGAAGATAGAACACCTAAAAAGAATGGTGGTTGGTTGGGTGTTACGAATGTAGTTGATACAAATGCAAAATGTGTTGATAAATGGGCTAAAATGATTGGTTGGTATGAAGTGGTTATTGATGGTAAAAGTTATTCATTTTCATTATTATCTGGTGAGTTTATATATGTATTTGTTCTTTATATTTGGTTGGATTTATTACTGTTTAGTTTACTCATAGAATTGCAATACATATTATCATTTTATAGATGCATTAAGAGCATATGATACATCTATTGTTAATAAGAAGGGAGTCAATACAACAGAATGTGATTTAAACCTACCAGAGGAGTGGGAGTTTGATAATACGCCCGAAGAGGAGGAAGAAATGATGAAGGATGATGCACCGGTTGGAGACAATAATAGTTATGAGAGTCGATTAGCTGCAGCAAAAAGAGCATATGCTTCTATGGAATGTATTAAACCGATAACAAAGTCTACAAATACTAATGAAGATCAGGATATTGAAACAGTTACTGCCAAAGATAATATTGCGAACGGTGGATTAGAATTGGGAATCAATGAGCAAGATTTACTCCAAGATGATGACAAAGAAGAAACATTATTATCTCGTGATGTTACTCCTAGGAAAAAAGGTCAGTGTGCAGTGGAGCGGACGGCGTTATCTCGTGATGTTAGTCAGAGCAGCAGCAGCAGCAAGGGGAAAAGAGCATCATCTCATCGAGGTGCAACACCCAAGCTTTTATTAGAACGTCAACGAAGCGGTGCAATGAACAATGATAGCACGGGGATGACAAAAAGAGTCAAGTCTGTAGAAGCCTCGTTGCTACCACATACGCCCAATACCCGTGCCGACACAGATGAGAATAATACTCAAGAATTGTCAATTGCTGTGACCAATTCTGAAGACGAACCACAAAATATCACACCCGATGCGGTCAATGAGAAACAACACCCCCCTTCTAATAAAGAGGTTCATGACTTAGCATTAGATACAGCAGATGATCCAGAGATATCTTCACCTGATAAAGAGAAGGCGTTTAACATCAGATATGAAATAGCATGGAGACGAAATATTGAAGGTATGTTTTATTTCATTTTGTTTTCACATATGCCTGCACACACACGATTATCTCACCCGCATTCCTACCTCTATCAATAGCACTGGAACAGTACAAACAGATACACGGACATGTCAATGTTCCAAGTACTCAACGCCCCTTGGGTAATTTTGTATCAAACGCTAGACAAAACTATAGAAAGGGTGCCTCCGTGTTGACAAATGAACGAATCAAGGATTTAGAGGAACTTGGATTCGAGTGGACTAGATCAGGTGAACCAACCAACAGAACGTTGGGAACATCATCAACTCAAGTTAACCAAGAGAATATCGAAGTAGATTGGATTGCTGCAGCATCGGATCAGTCTCCTTTGGCACCACTACCAACAACTAATAAAGAAGGGAAGTCGTTTCTACAGGAGGCCTTGGAGTTAGGTTTCTCTTCAAACTATCTGGCAAACAAGACGGAGGACGAAGCTAGGATGTTGATACACATTGTCACTACAGTCCGTAGGCGTACACAAGAAGAATCAGGTCTTAATGCTTCAAAAAAACTGTTTGAATCAATCGAGAGCGCTTTAGAACGTGGTCATTCGGCTTCATTTTTAGTCAACAAAACGGAGGAGGAAGTTCAAGTTATAAGCACTCAAGATCCTGAGAAAGAGATACAAAGCCCCCCGAGGAAAGCGACAGCAAGAAAACCAGTTGATATCATGTACCCGGGTAATGGCAATTCTATCAGTGGTTGTCAACCGTCTCCTTATGATCCTTATGGAAATTACTGTACCATGCCAAGCCAAAACGAAGAATATGAACATGATATGTCCAACGATGATCAGCTAGTTAGAACGGATCCGGGAATGATGATCACATCATATGAGCAAGACGAACAACCCAGTGAAGAACATGTTAGTGGCGGCCGAACTGTTGGTCCCTGTACATGCAAGAATACGAAATGTCTCAAGCTTTATTGTGTCTGCCTTGCGTCTGAAGAGTATTGTCACGATGAATGCAATTGCAATGGCTGTCAAAATTTACCCAGACACGATGCTGTTAGGAACGAGGCCATCTTGGAAATATTGGCAAAGAATCGCAATGCGTTTAATAAGAATTCAAATCCATGCAAGTGCAAGAATTCATTTTGTCTGAAGAAGTATTGTGAGTGTTTTGCAGCAGGAAGACAATGTGAATCAAGTTGCAAATGTATCAATTGCAAAAACTATGATGGATGTGAGGCGCCTATGGCCAAAAGTAGTGAGGAAAAGAACATCGTTGGTCAGCACTGCGGTAATTTGGTTCATCTACCAACCAATGGAGAAGCAGAGAAAAGCGAGGCTGTGGTACAGCGTCAATATCAGATAGCTGAGTCAGCTAGGAAGTCTAACGCGAAGGCACTGGCATACTTCCAGCATTATGGCGTGCAGCAGTATCCATCCGGTTATAATCCATATTATCCGTATGGTCATCCACAAATGATAATGCCACCAGCAGGTGAAGGATACTCTACTCATCAAGGTGGGTATCCCCATCCACCATCAAGTCGTATTGACGAGCCCCCTACTAAAGATGCTGAGAGTGAAACTTATGATAGTGATGCGACTGTTCCGCTAAACAACAATGATTATGGGCCCCCAATTGTTCATGACCCTTTGGAGGAAGACGATACTGAATCCAGTGAGGATGAGAGTGATGTTTTGGAAGACGAGAGTGAAGCAAATTACTACAACGATGATATACACAGTGAGAATGATGGCCACTCTTCCGATGATGACCATTGTTTCCCGGGCGATGATAGCCGTATTAGACGACCATCTGCTATATCCTGGATGCAAAAACGTGGATCATCAACGTCCTTGAGCAATAGACCAAAGCAATCATCATCAACACAGGCCAGAGGAACTGACGATGTTTTCAATTATTGGATGGCAAAGAAGAGTAGTAATCAGCACCTTCCAGTCAGTAATGCATTAAGGAATCAAACGACTTTTGACTACAGAACTAATGGCGTACGTCAGTTAGCATCTGGTAATTGGGAAGTGTCATATAATTATCACGGTGCAAGGAGGAGTTTATCAACTTATGCCACCCTAGACCAAGCTGAACTTGCAAACAAAGTCGGGCGTACAATGCTTATGGCTACTAGAGATTTAGATCTAACTCCAGAAGAGATTAAGCATAATATCTTGCTTGCTCGTGCGGCAGCCCAGGATGCTGGGGGAAGTACCGAGAGGTCAGCCACCTCCTCAGAGAAGCGGGATTCCAAGTCGACCATTGACTCGAGGCATTACCTTCCAGCGGAAGCCGTGGAGATACTAAAGGCTTGGATATCATCACCAGAACATGTTAATAATCCCTATCCTACCCCAGAAGAGGTGGATGATCTTCTGCAACAAACTGGTATCGATAGGAAACAATTACACGGTTGGTTTGGCAACGCTCGTGCCAAACTTAAGAGGTTGAAGACACAATCTGCTACGTCAGTTTCTTTTCTTCCGATGGATGATAAACCAACCGGGATAAGCTCGGTTTCTACCCAGAAGAAGAGAAAGCACGAGGATCAACAAGTGGATGATCCAGTACTGTCAGAGGGAAGATTTGATACGTGGCTTGCTAATCGTAAGAATGAATGGGCGCAAGTAAGACACAAGAAATGGAAAGACAGCATACATAACGAGGCTATTCTTTCATTGACTGATAGTTTCAGTGACTGGCTATCCTCACGAAAGAAAACTTGGGAAGCTATACGTCAACGGAAGAGGAGAAAGATCAAATCACAGCAAATCGATCCCCTCGACCATAGCATGTTACCATCTCCACAACGAAAGACGGGTAAAAATCTCCTCCCAACAGAAGCTGTTTCAATTCTAAAAGATTGGATGTCCGAGCATATCGACAATCCTTACCCTACAAAAGAAGATAAGGAGGAGTTAATGAAGAAGACTGGCGTAGATGGAAAACAGTTACGAAACTGGCTTAATAACTTTCGAGCCAGTATGAAAAAGAAACAATCAAAACACATTAAAGGGTTGCGCTACTATGGCGAAGAGGCTGTTGTGACAAGCACGGTTTCTACCGAGAAGAAGAGAAAGCATGAGGATCAACCCATAGATGATCCGTTGCATTCCAAAGAAGATTTTGATGGTTGGCTTGCCAAAAGAAAGAACGAATGGAACCAGAATCGACAAAAGAAGTGGAAGGAGCAAGCTAGTCTTTCATCTGATACATTCAGTGACTGGCTATCTTCACGAAAGAGTACTTGGGCAGCTGTACGTCAACGGAAGAGGAGAAGGATTCAAACACAGCAATCACAACACACCGATTCACAGCCGAAGAAAACCACTATAGATTATCGGACTGTTGGAGTTAGACAAACAAAATCAAACACGTGGGAAGTTGGATTTAGATATCAAGGTTCTCGACGGAGTTTATCAACATATGCCACCCAAGACCAGGCCGCAATTGCGAATGAAATCGGAAGGAAGATACTCATGGCTACTAAAGACTCACAGCTGACCAGTGAAGAGATTGAGCAAAATGTTAAGGCTGCCCGTGCCGCAGCAAAGAGTGCAGCACAAGGTTTTACGCCTGATTTATCTAATGTTTGATATACTCAGGAGAAGGAGGAGAGGAAGACGAAGATGAAGCTCTCGTCCAAGTACCGCAAGGCTTCTGCTCAAGACAATGTGGACGAAGATGAGGATTTATCTTCACGTATGTCCAATTACTTGTCTCCCGAGTATCAAGCTGAGAAGGAGGCTTCTTGGCAGCTTGATGAAGCTTGGGCTGAGAGTGTTATAGGGTCGAAACTAAGAACAACCCATGGCATATTTATCCTGGACCGCATTGATTACAGTGCTAAAAATGGGAAGTACTTCATTTGCAAGTTTGATGACAAGGACTACCCAATGGCATACGAAGATGTTAAGAATCATCTGATGACTGCGTAATTGAATCTACTATATAAAACTCCTGGGGTTAGACAAACATCTATTGGAGATTGATTCACACTATTATTAAAGATTATCACAATGTACTAATCTAATGTCTGGTAGACTTCATCCAAGATAAAGAATTGGCTTCGAATTGAGCTATAAGATCTTCACGTCGTCCTACCTTCTTGGAGTTATTGATCTGTTTAGTATCAGGGGTAATAGTAACGGGTGTAATCTGGGACATAGACTTATGAGCTGATATCCAATTCTGTGAGTTGGCATTCTTTGTTATTGCTTGTTAAAGAGAGTACCTTAAGGTTGATACCTCCTACTGTAATCTTATCATCTTCAAGATTCAACATCATCTCGGTCTCGATCCTTCCCACCACTATTCATGTTAGCCTCTTGCTCTTCATATAGAATATAAGTTAGACTCACTTCTGATGATCAGAGAGTAGAACTAACCTCATACACAAACAACAGTTGGACTCCAAGAACGGGGCAGTAATAGAAAGTGCATACAGCGTTTACCCTTCTTAAAACAGCATGCAGTTGTTCCTAAAACAACTTCCACAGCGATTGAAAAAAGGAGTTTTCACCATGTACCATCATGAAAACTGATTGATATAAAAATGTTGATGATGTTGTTAGTTGGATGTTGGTGATCAGTGGATGACTACAACTCTATTGGTATCATGGTGTTAGTATTATTAGTAATATCTCTTCTGCAATCTATTCCTATCGACGCAGTTCATACTAATATCGAGCCACATACAACAGCTGCATTTATCATACCTAAAGTAAGACATAAACATCAACCCATCACATTATGTCTATTTGCAAATGACAACAAGAGAACAAAGGGTATAGAAAAGAAGAATACTCCAGTATCATCAAAGATAAGAAAGTCATCTAAAAAGCAGAAGAAATATACACAGCCATCAACTTACATTCAATTCTCTCGTATCTATCAAAGACATGTAGTATATAAACGTCATAATGATAATACCAACAACAATAACAAAGATGAAGTTATACAATCATTTCTCTTCTTAGATGATGCTATAAACTCGTATCAATCAGCACAAGTATTAGCACCACTTGATCTACCATTTCCTCCACCATCTTGTTCACTTATCTATAATACTGATGAGAATAATACAGATACAACAACAACAAGTAACCAGTATAGTTTGATCAGCAGAGGAAGGTATATTGATAGTAATATTGAAGAAGAAGAATGTGAAACAACTATAGCGGGTATGGGTTTATATACATTATGTGAACTAGAATACAATAGTAAAGATGATGATGTAATATTAGATGAGATAAAGACAGATATGGCTAATGCGGCATTACAAAAGTTATTAGAATTGGTACGATCTGATAATAGTTTGATCATGATACCAAGGCACTTCTTCCGGTTGGATGTGAGGAGATTTGCACAGCGAGGATTGACGGCTGATAAGATTGTACAGAATTATGCAAGAGTTGTTGATTTGCTTAGCCGTCGGAGAGAGAAAGAAGAAGATGGAATTGGGTTGGCAATGGACCCCAAAGAAGTTGCATTTGTTATGCAAAACTTCCCTCAACTATGCCTTTATAGTTGTGACGAGTTGGAAGGGTTGATACAGTTCTTATTGCAACCACTTCCTAAGAGTATTCCTTCCGTGGCAATGATTGCCGATAGAGGTAGTGATGGATCCATTGTTGATTGGCCAGTATTAGCTGGACAAGGTCACGGTGTAGGCTTGACTATAGATCAGGCTAAAAAGGCAATCACAATGATGCCTGAGTTATTGGCACTATACTACGAGGATTCGAAAAAGCCGTCTTTAAATTATCTACAGCAGATGCAAGTATCAGTACCAGCTGAACTACAAGTCTATAATGAACTTAACTTGGAAGGCACGGATCCATCTGATGCCTTTTGTTTTGCATTTCTCCATTCATTGGGAATCGAGTGGTCTCAGATAAGGATATTACAGTCAAGTTTACCCCTATGGACGACAAACAATATCGAACCAGACTGGATAATGCTTGGTAAAGGCCCAGTAAGAAGTACATTGAAAAGACCAGCTCTTGATTTTCTCCGTCAAAGATTGCAGATATCACCAAGTGACGTATACAGACTCTTGAAGACTCATACTCGGCTGAGTAGTTATGATCTGTGTGACAACATCATGCCCAAATGCGATATGTTACAGAGCAAGCTACAGCTATCCAGCGCTGAGCTACGAAAGTTAGTTCTTAGGATGCCGAGCCTAATTGGTATATCTTTCTCCGCCTTCAATGATAGGCTAGATTTCTTCACAAATGAGGTTGGCATGTCATTAGAAGATTTAAAGGAAGCAGTATTGAAACAGCCTTCATTACTGCAGTATGCCATCAACACGACGTTACAACCAAAGCTAGACTTCTTCATTGATGAGCTGGGTATGGATGAATCATCAATCAGCCGCATCATTAGATTGGCACCGGCAGTCATGGGATTATCACTAACCGACAATTTACGACCAAAGGTTGTCTCTTTAATGAAGTTTGGTGCACTTCAACCTCATGAGATAGGTGATATGGTCTATACCTCTCCACAAGAGCTACTTTTAAGTAGAAAGAACAAGATTGAACCGTTACTCAGGTTTCTCTTTGATGAACTGATGTTGAATGAACCACGAGAGTTGGGAGAGCTAATAGTGAAAGCACCTCGTATTCTACGCCAATCTTTGGCATCTATCATGACAAAGATTGAGATGCTGTCAAAGAGCAACGCACTTGATTCGAAAGAGATCGCAGCAGCCATCATTAAAAACAACCCATCACTCCTTACTAGTTCAAATACTGTAGTGAAGGATAGAATAAAGCGATGTCCTGAGGATGTAGATCTTGAGACATGGCTTCTTCCTTCAAAGAAAGGAAGGGCGAAGATTGCACAAGAATCTCACATAAACTCCTCTAATGAAGAAGATCCTATCATAAAATCGCCATCTTCAGACGCCTCACTTGATTCACCGCTCACAAAGATATACACGGATATTGAACATGCTGCAAATGATTTAGATGTTTCCAAGTCTGCTGCTCGAAAAGCATATAAGACCAGAGCTCCTATTGGGAAGAACTATCTCTATTCAATCGCTGACATACAATTGACATCACCAAGAGAAGATACACACAGTTCAACAAAGACTAAACTATCTCTGTTTTGTTCAGGAAATGTATACCCAAGTGATAAGGATGACGGCTCGCGAGGTCAAAGACGAACTGGCGCTGTGTCAATTCAAGTCTTCAGTGACGGTTCAGAGCCAAACTTCGTCCAAGAGTTCTCAGTCGCCGCTAAGAGTTGCTTCGGTATAAGACCGCCGCGACCTAGCGACAAAGATAGAAGCAAAGTGGTGGCGGTATTCCCAGGTCTAAACCCCACCAAGAATAGATGTGAGCTATATGCAGCACAAAGTAGTTTGATGATTGTAGAGTCATTCCTTCGAGCCTCTAAAAGTACTGACGATTTCTATGATATAAACATTATATCTGATTCCAGTTATGTTTGGAAGCTGGTTAGTTCAAAAGAGAAGCTGCTTCAAATTGGAGGTGCCACTTCAAACGAAATGCTAGCACACTTTAACATGCCAAATCATGCAATACATATTGATATATTACACCCATTGATTCGATCTTTTTGTCGTTTGAATGGTGGCGACGAGCCAAGTCGATTGAAAGCATTTGATAATGCTAGCGTCCAATTTCGACACGCTATGGAAGAAGTTCCTATTGGAAACGGAGGGTTGACATACTTGAGGACATTGAGAAGAGAAGCTAAGTATGCAGCTCAGTGGCAATATCACCAAGAGACAAATCTTGTGTCATAGGTAGGTATAAGGTGTCATATTAAAGTTTCATATTATTTCTGATTAACTAATTAACTTCAATATTGTCATAGTAGATGAATTGACTTGATCTTCTTCCACTAGTTCTTCACCATTTTGCAAGTGCTGTAGTTTTGTTTTCAGTTGTTCTTTTCGCTGTTGTTTAACTTGAAGAGATGACTTTTCTGTGTTAGTAAATGGATCGACATCTCTTAGCCAAGCCGTAAGTAGCGTCCGGTGTTCTGTCATCGCTATCAATTGACCACAAGCAAAAGCATCACCCTTACAAAATATGAGAGTACTAGGCTGATTTCCCGAGGACGCCAAACCACTACTTTCTTTCTGGTTAGTACTGCTATAAGATTTCATTGAGTCATTACGCTGGATCAATGGCTGTTGAGGAGAGCCGAGACTAGACACGTCGTTTCTTTTATTGTTGACTGTATCTCCAAAGGCAAGAGTATCAGCATGAGCTAGTAAAGAGCATATCCTATCACCGTGACCTGGCTGTAATGCCATGATAAACTCCGTGCTCTGATCACTGTGTATTACATGAGATCCAGTAATGATTTGATTTGATCCTTGACCACGAAGTACCTTATTTTCCAGTACAGCGATTAGCTTAGGGTATGATGCAAGTGATTGGCTATACGGACATATAGCTCTACCCTTTGAATGTAGAAACTCGTCTCTCCATAGATCCAATAAAGCTAGTATGAATGGCAAGTTATGTCTCGGGTTTGTATCAACAAAGTGACAATCCATGTCGTGTGCGCCTCTGAGAAAAGAGGAGACAATATCCCACCCAAAGATGAGAGATAGTGGCTGTTTATGGTTTAATGGGCAGTATGAGAATATATTTCAACATCAACATATCATAAAGGCGATAGATCGTAAAGCACACTCTACTTACCAGGATACCCGCAGCGGAGAAAGTACTGAATGATTCACATCTTGAATGTCGTGGTAATAAGAAGGCATTTGCATTATTCAACTTCTTCAAAGTCTCATTTACCGTAACAATATACATATGCTTTTTAACAATGGCTTCTTTTGTCCGATTCTCATTATTAGTATCCATCAAATAAGATACTAACCAGTCTCTTATGGTTGATGTGATTGCCTTGCAATCCTTTTCATAGACAGGATCTAAATCCAATGAGACAACGAGTGTGTTTGCCGGAGACAACTGAGAGAGTGTCTCTCTTAATACACTGGTATCATCGGTTGATGTTAATATCTTCAATTTCCTTTTCCTATATGTATTGTTTGTTTGGGAAGTAATAATGCCAGACTTGCTTTTAAAGGGAGTTGTAACCATATTCTTCATTGTATTCAAAGTTGATGATGACATCGATTCACCACCCTTTGAGACAGAAAATAATGATGAATCAACCGATGCAGCAATACTACCTTCTTCATTTTGTATTAGTGATTGATATACAAATTCCAAGGAGTGTGTAACAACTGAATCATCATCTCCAGATATAACTAGTACATCACATAGAGGTTTACCCGATGCTCCTCGAACATTACCCTTTCGTATTGAATCTGTAAGTGTTTGTATCTTAGTCCAATCTTTATGAATGGCATCAAGTGAGTTCTTTTTCTTGTTTTTCGAACATGGGTCATGCATTACTAATCCCTCTGGTGCTCGTAATGATAGATGCATGCTCCCACCAATCTCCTCCTCATCTTCCACCTCTCCGTAGATTGAGGTTGTATCACCCAAGTTATTTGAAAAACTGACTTTATTTTGTTGGGTCTGTTGCCTTGATGATTTGGAACCAGAAGCTAATCTTCCCCAAGCTAAATCATAGACAAGTTCTCGAATTTCCATAGCAGTAGATAGACGAAGCAAATGATTCATAGTATCAGAAGTTGTACGTTGTCTTGACCAATCTACTATAAATTGAGAATTGTTATCTGAGGAGTTGTGTACTTCCACAAATGCATCAACTCCATCTTCATTATTGTTGGTATCATGATTACGAATAAGCTCAGATAGGCGTAGTGGTTTAACATCTTTATCGGCATGTCTTTGTAGCATAGACCATGCCTGTGATGGTGCAATTATATTCATTTTTGATACCGATATGTTACATAGGAGTCCGGAGTCGAGAATATGATATGCTTCTTGTCTCTTCTTGTGCAATTTGTGAAATATTGTCCAGGCCGTCTCTCCAGCACTAATCGAACTGTATTGAATACCAATCTCTCTGAGAACAATGTAATACAAAACAGTAGTAGAGAGGATATAGTATAACACTTCTTATCCGTCCGAGCACATCTACTTACGATACTATTTCACATACAAACACAAATGAAAATGCTATACTCTCATAAAGCCCCCGGGCGATAATACAAAAGAAAATCAAACATGCAATACAGTAATGTCTGTCGAACTATACCCCCCGGGGGGTATAGTGTTTTAGACTAGGCTGAGATTTGGGAGGGGGGTATAACTCAATTCCTTAGTAAGTCTACGCA
>Ga0214477_100938_pt1 | contig 17356 bp, 13 predicted proteins | sample M1_20Mar14CPVII9_FD_165058 | JGI IMG/M metagenome (GOLD analysis project Ga0214477, IMG submission 165058) | Marine eukaryotic communities from Monterey Bay, California, United States - M1_20Mar14CPVII9sort6BwellC16 | ecosystem: Environmental > Aquatic > Marine > Unclassified | place: USA...
AGTCCACAAAATCTTGCTGACCGATCCAGCTGACTTCAGTTCTTTGTCATGGAATGAAGTTGATGCTCAACAACCTAATGTGAGCCCCAAAGATTTTATTATGGCTTCCTTATCACAAGAGCAAGATAGTGCCACAGGCACCATCCAGTTGACGACGGAGTACATGCCTATGAGGATAGCTGAGTCTATGAAACTTGCATTCTTTAATCAAATGGCTCAACAAATGAAAGATGGTACTTATGATTCTGTCCGTGACATGTTGAGTGAGTTGCTTACCAAGATGCGATCATTATTGCCAAATCGCGAGGATTTGCACTCTCATTTGAAAGAGGAAGAAGTATCGTTGACTTCATCTACAAGGGACATTCTTCGTTGTTTGGTTAGGTGCGGATACCTACTTTCAAACTATCTTGAGAGTGCAGCGAGGGCACCTAGCACAGTAGAGTTGATCGATTGCTTGGAAGCTTTTCTCTCCCGTCCTCTTCGTGGTGATAAAAATGGTATGATTCCATATGACATCGAATCAGAGGAATTGTTCGCTGTACTTTCTATTGCATATATGATACATAAAACAGAGCTATGTCAGGTTGATATTTCAAACTATAAGCTATCTCAGGCTGCTCCACTTTTGCATCTCGTTGGAAATGAGTATGAAGTCAAGCATTTTAAGAAGTTAATCGGAATGGATTACAGCTCGACAACATCTGTTGAAGAATTGAAGCACATCATCCCCTCAACTTGGCGTTGGGTAAAAATGTTGAGATCTTCATTTGATAGTAGTGGTGAGAATTTGACTTGTCACTCGAATTTTGATCAAAAGATGGACATTGTAAAGGGTCAGGGGTTTGTCGATTGTATATTATTCACACGAAGGCAACTGATATTGCCAGAAGTCTTATCATTGGACGTTGAGAGTATCAGCCAAATTAGAAGCGAGGCGAGGTTATCTGTGAGTGCTTCAGCTCTGGCACTACATGCTTGTAGTATTGCCAAGGTGGTGGGTACAGCAATACCAAGCAGTGAGGCGGATGATGCGAGACAACGATTGTCTTCTGTGTTGAGGAAGAAGCATTTCGATCAAGATCAGCTTGAGTCGGAGGTTACTGATGCGATCGGCAACCTCACAAAAGCATTGGCAGAGAGAGATTTGAATGAGGATGAATCATCGACACTGAGGAATAGAGCTCTTGCCGTATTAAATGGAGACGATCCAGTACTGAAACTATTAGACAACCGAGTAAGAAGCTTCTTCCGCTTCGCATGCAAATGGAAGCCTGACAACAGTTGTACCACTGTACCACTAGAAATGAAGACAGGTAGATCTGTTCTAAAGGAAGGTGATACCGCCCCTGCTGAAATTTCAACAAAGCAGGAGTTCATTTTGGCAGCAGAGAAGGAAGTATTACGATTAGGATTTGCTTATTTCGGTTCAGATTTGATCAAGGCAGGAAATCAAGCACGGGGGATTATAGCTCTTGCTTGTAAGAACTATGGTCGAGATATTCTCAGTCGTTTGTTGGTGGCTGATATGGAGGAAGAAAATTATATGTAATTGTAGGATACGAGATAGTAAGGTCGAATTTGTAACTATGTAAAGATAAAATTTGTGTTTCGCATTACTTCTTCGTTACAATAACATCTTCTCTTCGCTTCTCACGGTAGTACTGCTTGTAACATCAATGACATCTATTTCTTCTTCTAAAGGACACTCTTCCTCACTTTCACAAGCATCTTCTTCGGATAGTGTCCGTCTTAATGGTGCATTAAATGTACTAAAGTAGACAATCGTGACTGCTGCTACCGAGAAAAGTAACAGTACATCGCCCCTTATATCAAAGTCCAACGGTTTAATGCTTTTCAGAAACTGTTAAGAGAAGACAAACAAGCAAAGGTTAGGAGACACACGTCACAAGTGATAGATATAAGTGATATTACAAGAAGACTTACTTCATAGTCTTGATTTAATGCCCACTCTGCAACAGGAACCATCAATGCAGATACCAAGTTTCCTCCAACCTGTTGAACACTCTCGACGGCGGTTTCATCACTTGGATATGTAACGTCAACAGCAAGCTCTGCATTGATGGGCTGTATTGGACCACACGATAGACCAAGTCCGAGCAAACCAACAACCAACAGTAGGGGTTGGTTACCAATCATGTGATCAGTAAGTCCTAGTGGAAGGACGAACAGCATGGTTGCTAATAGACACGCCAATGTGACCGGCTTGTATTGTTTTGTTCTATCAACATATCCTCCAATGATAATGCCACCCACAAGTATTGCCAGCTCAAACCCCGCACCGGCCAAGTCGACTCCGAGTTGATCTGTAACCCCACCAAGTTCCATAACATCATCAATAAATGTTCCCACGACATTAGTTATTGATATAGAACAAATGAATGCAGCCAATGGAATACTAAACCCCGGTGTTGCAAACAATTTCTTTACAGATTCCAAGAAGGGAGGCTCCTTCTCTCCTTTTATTAGCTTTTCAATCTCAGAATAGCTTGGTGGTGCTGGTGGCTTGTTCTGGAATTGTAGGAATGTACCAACAGAAACTACTGCACAGAGTAAAGTGATAAGCCCAAAGTAATGATTAATGCCGATTTCATTCTTAGCCATATGTCCACCAACCAGGAAGGCAACAGCTATGCCTATTTGATTGAAGTTCAATGCCGTGGCGGTAGCAGTTGCACGCTCATTCGATGCAAACCATGTAGCACTCAACATGGGTGGTGTGCATTGGAAGTATGGCTGGGCAAAGCCAACCATAATAGTTCCAAGTACAAGTAGAGGAAAAGGTTCAAGTCCTGCTGTCCGAGCCGCCTCAGTTAATGTTGACGGATCCATCTGATCAGATATACCATTTGGCAATACATCGATTACTTCATGTGGTACCAATTGTACTAAATCATCACTCCCACTGATAGTCGAGGCAACAGCATCTACTGATATTGCAGCATTTGCAGCACTAGTCCCCAACCCAATCCCAAGTTTATCTAACCAAGACAAATCAGGAATACCACTTCGTAATAAACACCCTAGCGTCATTATACCAGCTGCGCCTTTGATACTTACTTCTAATCCAAACTTAGAAACAACATCTGTAACCAAAAAACAACTAGCAACATTTGTAAATAGAAATATATCAATCAAGTTAGCCGCCGATGCACCCGGATAGGCATGTTCGAAACTATCAGGTGATGCAGCGACTGAGAAACATATCCAATCGGAAAGAAGTGCCAAGAGTGATAGGTATATTAATTGCGTCCATCGTTGAGGATATACTTGAGGTTCTAACTTGGGTGGTATATTATTACCGCCGCCACCACTACCATTTACTTCTCCATTGGTCGATGACATGTATAATACAGATAATTTAGTATAATCTTCTTCAATCCGATAAGCTTTCTTGTTATTATATTGATTTAGCGGTGTCCTTATTACAAGATTTCTTCGTGGTTGTACAAATGCCGATGTTGTTATCTCTTTATTGAAATTGAAAGACATGAGATAGACAATGGATGTAAGTATTGAGCTACTACTACTAGAAGTTCTCTTTCTTCTTCTTCTTCTTGATCTTGATGTCATAGTTCTATTGTTAGTGTTTCTTTTGATATTTTCACTTAGTATGATATTGGATCGATCCATGATTGCAATTGCTTTGATGTTAAATTATGATTGCAACTGGTTATATAAATCGTCACTCTGACGGAAATTATCAAGTTTACTTTCTACAAACCACAACTACTTATCAACCAATATCTATCTCTAACAAGTGTTTCAATCTAATATAGCACAGCTCATATCATGATACTCAACTATCAAATACTTCAACTATAAAACATCATCTTTTTTCTTCTTTGAAGTTGATGCGAGAGATGGTGGTTTGTGTGAGGTGGCGGAACAAAGGTGAAGAAAAAAGGGGGCAGGGAAAGGGTTAGTTCACTGCCCCCCCAGTCACAAAGGCATTGGAATGGGCATGTATGGGTCATGGCAATGGGAGGCAAAACGTTTTGCATGCGGAAGATATATATTTAGAAATCAACTAACAATACAAATAAATGACGAGTCTTTATTCGTTTGCAGCTGCAATTATACTGTCCAGCATTATGTTGACACAAGATGTGGTGGATGCATCTATCTATTAGAATATAGGAATAGGTATTTGCAAACCAGAGAGTGGATCATATCACTATATCCTTAAACGAGATTATGAAGGTCAGCATTATGTTATATTGTTTATGATGGATGTATGTTTAACTTGCTCACACTTTCTATTTTAAACTTGTTTATTCAGTAAATTCTCATAATGACTGTGCTACGGCATGTGATCAGATACATGTAGACGCGAGGAAACCCGACCACATTTTAGAGGATTCTCTCACATTAGAACAAGTAATTTACGTATTCCCGACCACAGGAAAGTAAATGTATCATCAGTTGATTGTCTTTGCAAGCCGTATATGTGCACTAACTACTTGAGTTACTATCATCTCTCTTTTATCTTCATGTATATGAAACACGCATCTTCCAGTTGCATGTGTTTTTATGATGCAGGTCATTTACCCGGCTTTGATGTGTTGGGGGAGAACGCTGAAGAAAAATGGTCAAGAGACACTAGGGGTTCAGGTCAAGGAGGAGTTAGGGATGCTGATGGTACATTGGGTGTTGGATGTTATGAAATGGTCGTAGAAGAGGCGGTGAGTTTTCTTCTTCTTCTTTCTTCTTCTTCTTCTTCTTCTTCTTCTTCCTGACCAGTGGGGCTCACATCTTGCCGGACCCTTTCTCCTTTCAACATTAGGTGGTACCAAATGGTGATGTTCCAGAGGTCATTTTAAATGGTTACAAAGATGCCAATTAAAAGATATATATATATATATATATAATATCTATGAGTAGTTTGTAGTTGTAACAAAATAAAAAAGTTAGTGGTAGTGATCATATAAGTGCATACTTATTACAGTTGAAATGATATAACACTCAACATCAACAAGCAGAAGCAGTAATGACCATTATTCTTATCCAAACCATCCTATCAGACACCAATTTCATTGTTGAAATTCATCTCCATAATTAATACCTCACTTCTGACGCTTGTAAATCTTACCCAACAAAAATTTAAATAGATCTTGGAAGTTCTCAGGCTCAATCTTGGCAATCAACTCATCACAATTCTTCTTCTGCTCCTCTTCATACTTGTGATACAGTTCCTCCAATTGCAATTCCTTGTATAAATCTTTCACTTTTTGAACACCCTCAGCATCATGCTTACCATAATGATCAACAAGTATCTTCTTCTGATCATCATTGGCAAGTTCCAATGCCTTACAAACTAACCATGAACATTTGGCATCCTCAATGTCTGTCCCAATCTTACCCAACACCTCCGGTGGAGCAAAAGCATCTAATACATCATCTTGGATTTGGAAGTACTCCCCAAGGATCATGCAAATGTCCTCGGCCTTTTTGTACAGTGCCTTACCCTCATCGCTCTCAGGGTCAAAACCACAGTATGCTAAAGCCAATGCACATGAACAGTAAAAACTGTAATAACACGTCTTGTATCGAACACAACCCTGGTATCTATCCAGGGTAAAGCGTGACAAATCCAACGGTGCCCTTTTACCGTCGGCATATGGCGTACCATTTGTATCAATATGCTGCCCAATTTCAGTTTGAAAGGTAGTATCAATAAATAATTCAAGTATTTGTACATAACTTGGGTGTTTCTTGAAATGACGTCTCAATGTTTGATAAATCATATTCTCAAGTATCAATGCGTCATTAATAGCATTATCCTGTGTTACATTTAGACATTTATACCAACATGGTGATCCACGACGTGTAATACTTGCATCCATAATATCATCAGCAACAAGGAAAAAGGCTTGTAGCCACTCGACTTGCCATCCGAGAATAGCTGCATCTTTATACTCCTTGGGTGTTAATTCACGTTGTTTTAATACTTCTACACCTTTAATAACTGTTAAGCCACGCGTCATTTTACCACCGGGGACTGTGTATGGTAAACATGTTGAGTAATACTCAATTAATTGTTTTTTAACGTGGTCCGAAAGTGAAGGTAGATTTTGTATATCAGATATAATCTCGGATTCAATTTCCTTATAGATTGCCAAGAAGGCTTCCTTATCTGTAGATGATGACATGTTTGTTCTTACGTATATATTATGTTATGTTTCAAAGAGGGGATATATAGTAAACGTCAGTGGAAGAGAGGTTTGTCATTGGTTCGGTGGACTATACTGGCGTAGCAAGGGCGCTATACTTGGAAAAGGATACCGTATCCTTTTTCGTAAGTATCACTAAGCTAAGGAGGTAGGGGGAATGAGAGTAGATTTCATGAGTGGAAGCTTTAAAGCACAAATTAGTAGCAGGGGCTTCAATGATGGCATTATATCAAAGTTGTATTCTAACAGGGTAGTAATTCTTCCACCTCTTTTCATCCACCTCTATTCAACCCAACATATAATATTTAAACTGATACCTATAACTCTGACTTGGCCGAAGAACTGTTTTTGTCACAGTGTTTGCAACTGAATTGACAATTAATCAGCATCCACTCTTTTGCATTGTGCTGTTCAACACGACCTCCATCACACTTACCCTGCTTTGCCAAGCTAGGGCACAACTTGTAATGATCATAGCAGTCGGGACTTTCATCGTTATTCACACGGTCCGATTTGATCATCACCTTGCCATACCCACGTGGTTGCTCATCCTTAAGCATGAGACTCATGTTGGGTAAGAGGTCTGTGAAGGGAGTTACAAACGCCTTGATATGGTCCACCGTCTCGTCGTAGGTGAATATATTGATACCCACACTTTCAGCACCATCCCAGGTAACTGTGACCTGTCCCTCAATAGATAAAGCAACATAAAGTGCTCCATCACCAACTTCATGGAAGGCCTCTGTCGACTTTTTACCACCCCACTTTTGCACGGCACTCTTGAACGCTTTCTTGATACTTGCAGATGACAACACCTTCTTGGTCTCAGCATCCAAACCAAGTTGGAACATAGTCTGAAGACCAATGGGGCGCTGACCGTAGTATTGTTCCAAGCCAGGGCGTTGATCATAATCATCCCAACTGAATGTTACCGGATTGTAGTTGGCCTGTTCCCTAGTGGCACCACGAATGGTAATCTTACGAATATCGGTAAACGTAACGTCTTTGTTCTGATCGAGCTTAGTCTGGGCACGCATGAAATTCTCCAACGATGCAGCAGTACCCTCATGAATCAAGCCGAATGACATGGTCTTCTTACCATTTCCAACATAAATCTCAGAGTAAAACTCTGGAGTATCCTCTCCGTGGTTATAACGTGACTTGAGGAAGAAGGTACGATAAGCATCCTCCTTATCTAAAATGGGTGCCAACATAAGAAAGGGTTTCTTAATGGATTTCCAATACTTGAGCCAGTATTCGTGAGCTCCTAAGACATGATGAGCTGGGGCAACAGCATCGATAACGACAAGGTTGAGTCCCTGAACCTTCTTCGCTACTTCCTTAAGAGCAACTTCAGACTTCTTTCCACAGAGTGAGAACTCGTTGTCTGATGACTGCATAGCTTCACGCCACTTTTGCATGGCTAGACCGCGATTGTAGGAGCTATCATCCATCTCCTTCTCTTCGTCATCAGAACAACTCCAGAGGGTGATGAGATTCTTAAATCCTTGCTTTTCAAGGTTGTTCTTGGCACGACATGGAGAGCCCTTAACGTTGCAGAATACAACAGGGGTAATGCCCGAGGTGCCTACCATCATGGGGATAATATCATTGTATCCGGCATCAATCACAGGGCCAAGAGTAGCCTCATTGTTATATGACGAGTTATGTGTGATTGATTTGGGACTTCCCGGCTTTACTTTCTCACACTGTCCAATCTTGGACAAATCAGGACCAACGGTCATTAAATCATTTGATCGAGTGTCAGTGCCGCGCATACCCCCCGTAACGATGCGGTACGATTGCCAATCCCCCTCAGCGCTTCCGAGAATCTCAAGTAATTTTGCTCGGGCCTCCTCCTGCTTCTCGAATCTACCCCAAAGATGTACATCAAGCTTGCAATACTTGGCCTCTGGCCAACTGTCCACCAAGACATATCCTTCCTTCATGGAAATTACAAGGGATCCACTACCCTTGCTAGATCCGGTAGTTGATGAAAGGATATTATATCCCAAATCCTTCAGAGGTTTTGCCAACTCCTCACCAACCTTAGTCACGTCCTTAATATCCATGGAAACATTCTCAGCCTCAAGGATCATTAAAATACCCGCATACGCGACACTATTGACATCAATACCATTATCACCACCCTCCTCAATACATTCACGTGGTTCTCCCCAATACTTACTATAATCAGCCACCGGACCCCAATGATGATCCGTATCCACCTGTGGTTTGTATACGAAGGTATCAACATTCTCTCCAGTGTCACCATGCACACCCTTCAAATGGTCAAATGTTGGTTCCAAGAAATTAATCTCGTCCGAACTACATAATACCAATTCATAATCACAAATATAATTAACATCCTCGATAACTAATTGCATACAGGTATCAAATACTTTCGCCAATTTTTCAAAATAACCAAAATCATTCTTTACCATGATACCGGTAGGACTTAGTAGTAATTTCATTGCACCAAAGACATCTAATCCTTTGGTAACTGTCATACTCATGACCGTTTCAGATAAGTCTAATAAAACTAAATCGAATGTACCAAAGTATGAACGGGGCAATAATGTTAAACTTTTAGCACCATCCCCAAACCACCATTGTACCTTTTCATTATCAAAATGTGGTTGTGTCTTGAAATGTTCAAATGAGTTGCGTGTTACCTTTTGATCTAATTCTAACCCCAGTACCATTTCGAGTGAATCATACTTGAGAATTTCATGTAGTAACATACTATCACCACCTCCCACGAATACGACACGGCGTACACCACTCATTATTCCCTTGTTTAAGTAGGATGCACTTTGGTGTACGAATGGTTCATGATAATGTGGACGGTAACTAGAACATTGCTGCAATGTAGCATCTAATCTTAAACATTTATCCTCCTCTTTTAAATTTTCTTCAAATATAACACGTTGATATAATGAATTCTCGGCAGCGACTGTTTCAAAGTCATCTTGATTCTCGTCATATGGATCATTGCAGCTTGACCATTTGATTTCGATTTCACCAACGTCGTTTGTGAAATGTTGTACATTGCTGTAAATTTGACATGAACCGTTGGGATTTCGTTTGATACATGAACCGTCATCATCGGAGGAATCATCAGAGGAGTCATCTGATGAGGAGGACGAATAGCCGTGAATATTAACTTTATGTGCTGCCTGGGGACGGTCTAAATCGTCCAAGGCTGAGTTTTGAGCATTAGCAACAGTCGGTAGTAACAAGATGGTTGAGAAGAGTAATGGTGGTGATGAGCAGTAAGCTGTGGATATGGTGAGAAGGGCTGTCGATAAGCCGTTGATACCAGAAGATGTTGAGGCTAATGATGACACTGTAGGGGATAATAATAGAAGCACCATAGCTGCCGTAAGGGGCGAAGGTGGATGGTCCATCGTAAGTAGTTGTTAAGTGTTGTGTTCTTGGTTGTTTATGTAGAGAGGTACTTATCTTTACTCAAGATACCTTTCTTGAAGCGGTTACTGTTTCCTAAGACGAAGGAAATGATAGTGGAGTAGCAGAAGTAAATAGTGAACAGGAATAAAAAGAGGCAAAGAGGGGGTGCAACTCAAGCAGAAAGAGCAAGCAAACAAGAAGAATCAATCCAACCTAATAACACTCTTGTTATGTCACAATTCACTCTAAATGTACAATGTGGAGCTAGCATTCGTTCGCTTGTGCAATCTATCGGGTATGAACTTGATGACTGCGTTGGTTAGAAGAACAGGCCGGCAGAGCGTTCTCCAAGAAGAAGACGTTCTGTGAACTTTGTCTTTCTACATTGAAAATTAGTGTCTCTATGTTCATGCCGTACTACTACATCCACTCCTCCACTCTCCTTTTTTACTCTTCATCTTAGTAAACACGAGCCACGGGTGGAACAGTCTTACACTCATCCTCATCCAAAGTATAGTAATGAACATCCCTGTATGCAATCTTTGTCTTGCCCTTCTTCTCGTCATAGTACGCCAATGTATGCTTCATCCACTCATCGTCCAATCTATCTGGATAATTTTCATGAGCATGAGCTCCCCGACTTTCCTTGCGGTTCTCGGCAGAATGCATTGTGGTTGCCGCACATGCCAACAGGTTGCGCAGTTCAAGTGTCTCAACGAGATCAGTGTTCCATACGAGAGATTTGTCGGTAACATTCACATCATTGATCTTTTGTACAACCTTGTCAATATCAGCCTTGCCCTCCGATAAGAGCTCATCTGTACGGTATACCGCAGCCTTGTCTTGCATGACATGTTGCATCTCCGATCGAATCTCAGCCGTGGGAGTAGACCCCTCAGAATAACGTAAGTTATCCAATTCAGCCACACTGTCCATTCCTATATCAGCGGGTGCATCTGGAATTGCATCGCCCGGCTTGGCAATTTCTTCAATGCGATTGGCACATGCACGACCAAAGACAACAATATCTAATAAGGAATTGGCACCAAGACGATTAGCACCATGAACTGACGCGGATGCTGCCTCCCCTGCCGCAAAGAGACCTGGGACAACCTCATCTGACTCATAAGTTCCATCATCCTTAAAATTAGTACGAATAACCTCTCCCAAATGATTGGTTGGGATACCACCCATATTATAATGCACAGTAGGCAATACAGGGATAGGTTCCTTTGTTACATCTACACCAGCAAAGATGGCAGCAGTTTCTGAAATACCAGGTAAACGTTCTGCCAATAACTCAGCGGGCAAATGATCCAAATGTAAATAAATATGATCCTTCTTAGGTCCGACACCCCGTCCTTCACGAATTTCCATAGTCATTGCACGTGAAACGACATCTCGTGATGCTAAATCCTTAGCTGATGGTGCATATCTTTCCATAAATCGTTCACCTTCACTATTACGTAATATACCACCCTCGCCACGACAACCTTCGGTGATCAAACACCCCGCACCATAAATACCTGTTGGATGGAACTGAACAAACTCTGCATCCTGATTCGCCAACCCTGCACGCATGGCCATGGCGTTACCATCACCTTCGTCAGGCCCGTTATGAGGTTATAGAGAGATATAACTTCTGTTAGTACATAGATATACAAGGGCAATCAATAAGGCAAACTAAGGTCAAATTAAACAGCCAAGTCGTCAAGACTTTATATTGAACACAAAATATCACATGATAAAACAATACTAACGCGGACTTTCCAGTACATGTATGTGCTGAGGTACAACTAAAGTATGCCCGGCCATACCCACCAGTTGCTAAAACTGTATTTTTGGCCTTAATTCTGTGTAACGTACCATCTTCCATATTTAATGCCATTGCACCCACGCATTGCCCATCAGGTGTCATTAGTAAGTCCATTGCAAAGTATTCAATGAAGTAGGTAGTATCAAAGGCTAAACTCCTACCATATAATGTGTGAAGCATGGCATGGCCAGTACGGTCAGCGGCACATGCACAACGATGTGCCTGTCCACCTTTACCAAAATCTAATGATTGTCCACCAAATGCACGTTGATAAATTTTACCCTCCTCTGTCCTGCTAAATGGTAAACCAAATTCCTCAAGTTCTAATACAGCCTTGGGTGCTTCTCTACACATGTAATGTATAGCATCTTGATCACCTAACCAATCAGATCCCTTGACTGTATCATACATGTGCCATCGCCAATCGTCGGGGCCCATGTTTCCTAATGCGGCATTGATACCACCCTGGGCAGCTACGGTGTGTGATCTTGTTGGAAATAATTTTGATACACATGCTGTTTTGAAACCAGCCTCGGAGAGGCCCATTGCAGCGCGAAGACCAGAGCCACCGGCACCAATAACTAGTGCGTCATATGTATGATCCACTATTGTATAATCTCCAGTTAATGTATTAGTAGTTGATGATAACAATCTTGTCGCGGCTGTTGCAACAGATGTCTTTCCAATAATTTTATTTCTCAAGCCATTGGTAGTTTGTAGAAGGGTTGACGATGAACGTCGAACTAGTGCTGAGGATATCATTGATGATTATTATTATTTATTATTATTATGAATATTTTTGTTCACAATAGGAGATGAGGTGTGGCATCGTACCATATACTGAGTGAGTGTGAGTGATGATGATTTGATTTTTTTCTGCGAAGGTAAATCTAAAGGATACCGTAAAGATCTTGAGTGCAGCTCTTTGCACAGATACTTGTGGGTCTTCCCTTTACTTTTAGCCATACATTACATCTCGTTTCATAACTTGGAGGAGGTCTATATAACGGTCATACACGTAAGGTAGGTAAGAGTGATCATATCTTGAAGTTCATGTACATAACCAATGTTTTTTTTCTGTTCTACTAACATTTACTTAGTAATTTTAATATTTCGTCTCACAATATACCAGTATGAGCAAAATGGAATGTTCCGGCTAATTCCCAATGTACCTTTGTACCACACCATTCTTTACTCAACCGGTCATTGCACCCAACATGTCTCCTTTGACTCCATCAATGACATCATACATTTTACCCTCTGAAGGGATCCCGGCCTCTCCGGTAGCAAAGAGTTTCTCCCTATTCATGATATACTCAAACTCGACATCATCAATCTTGATACTCTCAACATCTGTACCCTTCATCTGGATATCCTTCACATCATCATCAAGCAATGAGTTAAGTGCCTCGGTCTTGAACTCGCCACGAGAACGAGAGCCTGCCTTACGAAAGTCGCCACCAACAATAGCCATGCGCTCCAACTTCTTCTTGGATATTTGCTTCTCCATCATTTCAATGTCTACAGAGTTTACAGTAAGCAACCTGTACACGGCAACAGGACGGTCCTGTCCAATACGATGACAACGATCCATAGCCTGACTATCCTGGTGAGGATTCCAGTCTGAATCGAAAATGATACATGTATCAGCAGTAGCCAAGTTAATTCCGACTCCTCCTGCGCGAGTACTGAGCATAAAGACAAAGTGCCGATCATCACCGTCGTTACGCTTGCCACCTGCCCCAGCAGTCTTTTCTTTGTTGAATACATCCATTTGACGCTGCCTCTCGTCAATATTGGTTGACCCATCGATACGGCAGTACTTCCACTGACGGTATAGGAGATAATCTTCAATAACGTTCAGAAGCGATGTCATTTGGCTGAAGATGAGTACCTGATGCTTATCTTTGTACAACCTTTCCAGCATACGATCCAGTAGAGCAAATTTGCCACTAGCCCGAATTAATAACTGAGGGTGGGCACTGCCCATATGAGCCCCAGTTGCTGGATCGATCGGCTCGCCAAACATGAAGGGGTGGTTACAATTCTTACGGTGATTCATCTGTTTATTCGTTTGACTCAATTGACGTGCAGATTCAATACCCTGGTTGAGTAGAATATCACGTAACACACCCTGATCAATCATTTTAGAATACCCATCCTGCAACTTGGACATGCCAGCATAGACAACAACCTCCTTCTTGGGTGGTAAATGTTGCAACACATCCTTTTTAATCCTACGCAAAAGAAAGGGACGTAGAATCTCATGCAACTTAGTAACAGTCTGATTCTTCTTCTCCTCAACGAGAATATCCTCAGCGGTCGAAGAACCCTGAGTCTTCTGCCCAATGTTACGAAATCCAAACCATGATTGAAAGATACTCAAATCATCAAAGATTTGTGGATTCACAAAGTTGAGTAAACTCCACAACTCATCGAGGTTGTTTTGGATGGGTGTGCCACTAAGAAGTAATCGATTAGCGCTACGAATACGCTTTAATGATGAAATCAATGTACAACGGTGATTCTTCAAACGCTGTCCTTCATCCACAACTAAATAAGTGAACTCTCCTATCTTATTCAATCGCTTCTCTTCCCGAATGGCTACTTCATAGCTCGTAATGATGACGGGGAAATCTTTATTCTTACGCTTCTTAGCATCAAGCGGCCCAGTTATCATGGCGTCACGTTCTTTTTGCGACCCGTGGAAACGCACCACAGGTAAGGAGGGTAACCATTTTTGGAACTCACGTACCCAATTGGGAAGTGTGGCCAAAGGGGCAACTACTAGGAAGGGACCTGAGACATTCATTGTCTGGAGATGCGCAATGAGGGAGATAACTTGAATAGTCTTCCCCAGTCTGTGTGTAGTGTAGTATAAATACGAGTATGAGTTAGTTCCTTGTCTTTTCATGGAAATAACACATTGTGTATCAATAAATAACTTACCCCATTTCATCTGCCAAAATACCAGAGACACCATTTTCATACAAACTAACCAACCATCGAGTACCTTCCAATTGATAATCCTTCAATGTACAATTATTATCTAAATTCTTTGGTTGGATAAAGATAGGCTTCTTCCCTGATGATCCGGCATACTTGTCTTGTGCAGTTTGTAAATTGACCTCACCCTCACTTGGTTCACCATTATTCTTCTTACTACGTTTCTTCTTCTTCTTGGAAGAGTCATCCTTGGAAGGAGTACGTTTCTTACTTCCCTTCTTCTTACTACCACTGCCACCACCTGCAGCCTCGGCGGCTGCCTTGGCTTGCATGTTGGATTGTAATTCATCAATATCATTGGCAATAAAGTCGGAGTACTCTTTGGCACGGTTTAGGAGGAAGTCAAGTTGATTGTTCTGTTGCCGTAGATAAGAATTGATAAGAAGAGAATGGAAAACGTCAGAAGAGTAGGATATAGACATAATATAAGAAAATGATCCTTGCAGTCCAATATGAACCAAAAGACCCGGTTTAAAAATAGACACAAGATGTGTACACCGATAAATACCCCAAATCAAATACAATTGACAACATCCCACCCCGTACATGTAGTATCGAAAATAGAAAAAAAAATCTCACTCTCTCCTAAAACAACTTACTCACCCGATGATGTACATGATGTTCGCCTCCATCCTCTTCCTTCTTTTCATCAACCTTACCATCCTCACTCATTTTACGTTTCGTTGCAAGCTTTTTGTGTTCCTCCTCACTCTCTGCCTCACTATCATCAACATTCACTTCACCTTTTTGAATTGCACTTTGTAATAATTTTGGCGCTAATGTAGCATCAACTGGTTGTTGATCATTAATGTGTGATAATGATTCAGTAGCTTGTTGCGCCTCAAGTGTTTTAAATAGATTATCTTCCTCGTCTACTATTTCTTCTTCGTCGGGTTCATCTTCTTTTTCTTCAGTTTTAACGGCTTTATTATTGTTGGGTGTTGTTTCATGATTGGTTGATGATGGAATATTATTTCCTTCTTCTGTTTTCATCGGTGCACCTACTTTATCTGCGTCATTGGTTGATAAAACATCTTGTGAGGTCATTGTTGTTGTTGTATCCTTAGACGACGCCGCTGTGTTAGTAGATGTGGAAGTGGTCTTATTATCAGCGGCGGCGGCGGAGGCAGTGTTTGTTTTTGAATCGTCCATTTCGTTAATGCTCATATAGGATAATTAAGATTATAGAAGTTTGTTCTGGTTTATGGTGGTGCTAGGTATTAGGTAAGTATCTAAAATCTAAACCTTACGGCATCCGGGCAATTTACGGGTATGGGTATCGTACATAAAACACATGTGTCCGCCAATTGACCGTGGGCCCAACACTTAAAATGAAGAAGATTGAATAATAATGATAAATAACACTTACTTATTCAGCTGATGAGAACATGAAGATAAGATTAAAAATAAATGAAGTTTATCCTTTACCATGTTTAGTAATTTAGACACCCTTCACATCGAGCTGTGAGCTGCATTTTAAGCTGTGAGCTGCATTTTAAGCTGTTCCAAATAACACATCCCGTCGCCCTCCACTTTATGGCTTGTACTTCATCTCCTTGGGATCAAATCCAGGCATGGGGAAACTTACCGCAAATGCATTAACTTTCTTCCTCAATGCAGCAGTCTCCTCATTCCCCTCCAAACATGACACAAAGTCCTTAAGCTTAGGTCCACTCTGCTCTTGGATCTTTAATGCAATTTGTAGTGCCTCGTGTAGGAAGACAGCTATTTGTTCAAAGTCCTTCTCAACAAACTTGCGTGTTGTCATGGCAGGAGCTCCGATACGTACACCTCCGGGGGTAACAGCCGATCGATCACCGGGAACACAATTCTTATTTAAAGTAATTGAGACAGCATCACATACCTTCTCGAATTTACTTCCCGTAATCTTCTGGGGTTTCAAATCCCATAATACCAAGTGATTCTCAGTTCCTCCAGTTGCCAAGGTGTATCCCATACTAACCAGTTTATTACCCAAGGCGGCAGCATTTGCCTTAACCTGCTTGGAATAAGTGTGGAATTCAGGTGTCATAACCTCCAACAATTGTGTGGCCACACCAGCAATTTGATGTTCATGTGGACCACCCTGTAATGCGGGGAATACAGCTTGATTAATCTTATGTTCGAATCCACGTTCATCCTTACGGAAGAAGATCATACCAGCACGAGGCCCACGTAAACTCTTGTGTGTAGTTGTGGTAACAACATCACATACCTCAAATGGAGATGCCTGCTCCTTAGTTGCCACTAACCCCGAAATATGTGCCATATCCATCAATAGTAATGCACCATTGTCATCAGCAATTTTACGAAAGCGGGCATAATCCCAATCACGAGGGTATGCACTGCCACCACAAATGATCATGGCAGGTTTGAATAAACTGGCATCACGTGCCAATTGGTCATAGTTGATCAAACCACTTACTGGATCAACCTGATATGGTAATGATTCAAAGTAAACAGATGTGGCACTAACAGCCTTACGCGTATTCTCCTTCTTGGAATACGTATAAAAACCATGTGTTAAATGTCCACCACTTGGTAAATCCAATCCCATAATACGATCATGTGGTTTTAATAATGCAGTATAAACTGCAAAGTTGGCAGGTGATCCACTGTAGGGTTGGACGTTTACACCCCACTTTTCTGGATCTAATCCATATGCTTCTAAAGCGCGAGTTTGACATAATTCCTCAACCTGGTCAACAATTTCATTACCACCGTAATACCGTGCATGGGGTAAACCTTCGGAATATTTGTTAGTTAATGCCGATCCTAAACATTCCATAACTGCCCTTGATGTAAAGTTTTCAGAGGCAATAAGTTCAAGGGAGGTATATTGACGGAGTTTTTCCTGTTCAATAAGATCATGTAACTTAGGATCATGATCGGCTAAGGACTTTAGTCCGGTGAATTCCTTATTGTATTT
>Ga0214477_100941_pt1 | contig 17347 bp, 7 predicted proteins | sample M1_20Mar14CPVII9_FD_165058 | JGI IMG/M metagenome (GOLD analysis project Ga0214477, IMG submission 165058) | Marine eukaryotic communities from Monterey Bay, California, United States - M1_20Mar14CPVII9sort6BwellC16 | ecosystem: Environmental > Aquatic > Marine > Unclassified | place: USA...
ACCATGGCCAGAATGACCATAGTAGTCAGCAGCGGAAATGGAAGGGTTGCGGTCAAAACAATCAAACCAAACTCTAGGATGTTCATATTGAAGTATATATGAAGGGTTCTGGGTGGTTAAATGATAAGTTTAGGCATATTTATTTTTTGAAAATTTTATCAGTGCCACCCCTACGTGGGGTTTGCACTTCGTTTAAACCCCAAGTTAGGCACCACACCACTGTCTTGTAGTCTTTGTGTTTCTTTGTCAGCCAGCTCACTTGTTCACTCTTGCATCCTTCGACCAGCAGCGGAGCCACAGCGTCAGCGCACCTAGGTCCAGTCTCTGACTTGATTGGGGTAAGCGTAAGAGAGCGGAGCAGTCTGTCCGTTGCTTGAGTGTGGTGGCTTTTGGGCTCATTCTTTTGCCAAAGCCATCCTTGCTGGTTGTTGTAGTAGGGGTCAATTAGCGTAGCTGTAATTGCTTTTTCCCACAGCCCACCCTTTGGACCAACTGGTCAGCTTTGCTAGATGCAAAGGGCTGTGGGGTTTGCACTTCGTTTAAACCCCAAGTTAGGCACCACACCACTGTCTTGTAGTCTTTGTGTTTCTTTGTCAGCCAGCTCACTTGTTCACTCTTGCATCCTTCGACCAGCAGCGGAGCCACAGCGTCAGCGCACCTAGGTCCAGTCTCTGACTTGAACGTCAGAAGAAGGCTTCCAAGCCTGCCAAGCCCAAAACAAATGCCTCACTCCCTAAGAATAAGCGCAAGTCTACATCGTCTGATGGTCATCCAAAGAAGAAGCGAAAGCAACCAAAGAAGAAGGCACGTCTTGAGAAACCTATGATCGAGCCTCCTGCCCATCGTAAATGTTCAGCCCCCAACTGCAATAAATACCATCTTCCTGATTTACGTTTTTGTTATACACATTTTATGAATGAGAAGAAGCGAAATGGATGCTGATGGGTGTGGATCAGAAGTCTATACTCGTCATGCTATACCAAGTATAAAGGCTTGGGAAATCAAAAATTCAATACTATATTGAGAATACCATTTATGATTGTCGATCAAGAGGTTGAATAACATTGAGGTCGTATTTCAGAAACATCCTAAGAATTTGTGCACATCTTGTGAGTTGGGCGCTAATTCTCACTAATGAAGTAAGGTTCTATCTTTTATACTAAACAATATATATGTTGCTTGCTTATTACATACCTTCTGTGCCACGGGAAGAGACTTAAGAGCAAACATCACGCTCTCTTAGACGATATAATGGCACACCTTACAAGGGGAAGAGATCTAAGAGCAAACATCACTGCTTATTAATTTTAGTAAGAGTTGTGTATTGAGAAAGGGTGAGTTCTGGGTTCTCTAGGTAGTTTTAAGCTAGTCTACGTATTGACCTTATTTATTGTTGTTAGTTGGTAGAGAAAGTGGCTGTCTTTGTAGACGGTCGGGAGAGTATATAAGGATGTATAGATGAATGAAACGATTATTAGAGGATATATTTCTTCTGTGAATCGCGAAGCGTGCAGTGAGAAGAAGTAGTTTCACAACCATTTTCTTTTTTTAGTTGAACTTATTGTACAATAAACCAATATTTACAACCATGCAATCATCTACCATTACTACTACTCATCATCCACTACATTTATTGGATGATTTATTAACATCAATTACTACAACGTCATCAAATTGTAAGCATACACAAAATACTAATGATAATGACGGTACCAAAGACACGAATAATAATGTAGAAGATGATAATACTATTTCATTATTGTCAGAAACAAAACAAGATTTAGTTCTCCGTGCTGCCAATGAATTATTTGGTAACAATATGTCACTATTGGAAAATGCGTTAGCGTTATTAGATGAGCAGGAACAGTATCAGAGAGACAATGATACGAATAGCAATATGGAAATTGATAATAATGTTAACACCACACCATCATTACCAGTTATTCGAAGGATAAAAGCAAAACGATCCGGACGAACCGCAATACTTGTTAGGAAGACTCGTAAAAAGTCGTCGTATAAATCAAAATCTAACGATACTTCGCCATCACATCAAGTGCATAGTAATACAAATGAAGAGAAAAAGCAATCTGTAGCAACAACAACGGATGAGTATTACTTGTGCCTCATGGGTAGGGAAAAGATTGATCGACGTGCAGTAATGAATCACAACAATAATGGCATTAGTAGTAGTAGCGGAGTATGGTGTAAAGTTCAACGTCAAGGAGCACATTGTACATGCCGATCATTTTCTCAGAATATCAGAGGGGGCAACAGTAGGTCGTCTTCATCATCATCTCCCAAGAGAAACAACGATTCATCTACACAGTCAGTTATGAATTCAAATGCTGTTGTATGTAAGCATTTACTAGCTGCAATTCTATTGCCACACATGCTTCCATGGAAGCCTGGTTATGAACTCGAGGAAGAGATTGTAGATGATAGGGAGTTTGCCAAGTTGATTTCAAAAGCATCTATTGGATAAAGAGTTGTGTACGTAAGGTATACCACTTACGATAGATTGTGAATAATAGGGACCATAAAAATATAAATCTAAACATGACATATCACACACCCTTGAACTTGAGACTATCAAAGAAGGTTCATGGCAACGGCGCTACTGTTCTAAGACTATTAGTAAACCTAAAGCTAGCAGCAATTGAGATACTCATAATACATTCAACGGACTTCCCCCCACACTGCAACCCCGTAACCCTAACTTTAGTGTTATTTGCATCAATGACCCCAAACTCAACGGTGGAGTTGTTGTGACGTTAGAGCCGCTTCAATAATGAGATAATAACGAGGGGCATTCACCACTAGTGTCGTTCATGTGTTAGAATAAATTATCTTTAATACGATCCAATAGAGATACGCTAATATTTCAAATAATTCATACACATTTCATATTATTATAAAATATTTTTTGCATATGACCCCATGAAAAATAGCTCTAGATGGGCAGATGCAAGAAACAACCACTCCAGCCACCAAAGCAAAAAATCAAAACCACTTTGAACTTGAAAAAATTTAGTAGCAAGCCTTCACTAATAATCAGTTGATAACCGTATTGCCATAAATCAACAATCAACAAATATAACCAACGTCCCGCCTGTCCCTAATCCCCTCTCCTATCAATTTAATACAACCGGTATCATGAATAAGGAAGAGAGCAGCAGCACCGCCAACTCTCCAAACAAATCAGAGCTCGCAAAAACTGATACCACCTCAATCAACAGCCCTAATAATAATAACACCAATCCCTCTATCAACAACATGAACCCCATGGCAATGATGAACCCCCAGCATCAAATGGCAATGCTGCAAATGCAAGCAGCTAACATGGGCAGTGGTATGAATCAAGAGATGATGGCACAGATGATGAGTGGCGGTAATCGTGGTATGATGCCACAGAATAATATGGGTGCATTTGCTTCATCCTTTCCTCAGGGTGGTGGGATGGATCCTCAAGTAATGGCACAGATGATGCGTAATAAACGTGCCATTGACGATGGTGCCGCTGGTAGTACCGACGAGCCATCTGCCAAGCGTGCCAACACCGGCGGTGGTGATATCAAGGAAGATGATGCATCAAGTGCCCTCCTTCATGGCAATGGTATACAAACGTTCACTGGACAAGAAGAAGAGCCCAAGCAAATTATTACCGTCCCCCCATCGAGGGAGGGTAAGAAGTTCTACAGCCGTAATGATGTATTATGCGGCCGTGGCGGTGGTACGAATGTCCATCCTGGTAATCGTAGATTCCGAGATTTAATTAATGCCAATCGTCGAGCATACCTCAAGGCACGTAAGAATGATAAGCCAGCCATATCCCGTTCAATTGTTCGTACAATTCGTGAGATGAATGGTGGTTTCCTCAAGAAGGATGAGAAGGCTGGATTGTGGTTTGAGATTGGTGATGATGGTGCTCGTGAGAAAACATCGCAGGCATTACGTCAACGTGCACCTGAGATGCGTAAGATTCTATTTGAGGATGAACAACGTCAGGTACAGCAGAATATGATGCAACGTCAGGCAATGATGATGGGTATGGGTGGTCAAATGGGTCAAATGAATCCTCAAATGGCTGCCATGATGCAGATGGGACAGATGAACCCTGCAATGTTTGCCGCTATGCAGCAGCAAATGGGAGGTGGTGGCATGCCCGGAGGTGCTCCTAATAATATGAGTCCTGCTGGTATGAATGCTCAGCAGCAGCAGCAGCAAGGAGGTGGTGATACAAGTAGTCAAGCAGGTGATTCAGCCGCTGCTGCCGGCGGTGGTGGTGATCAACAACAACAGCCTGCCGATCTCCTAGCCAAGTATAACATGCTTCATCAGAAGAATTGGTTAGCACAAGAGAAGAATATACTCCTCCAAAAGATGGCCATGGCTGGTATGAATCCCTCTCAGATGAATGGTGATGGTTCACAGAATAATAACAACCAGGCGCTGCAGCAAGCATTGTTAGAACAAGGTATGAAACCAGTCACTCCTCGGGGTGCCTGAAATACCCAATCAAGCTTGCCCGGTTCACCACCACAGGGAGAATTAGCAACTAAGAGTCCTGGGGAACAAGTTGTTGATGTTTAATATAGAGTGAGGCAAGTTTTGATGGGTGAAGAGTAGAGAATTATAGATGGGTAATCGTGAACTGATACCTATCGGCAATCTTTGTGTTTTAAACATATATATTATGTATATATAATTATACAGAAGATGCTAGGGGATTGTAAATTAGACAAAGAGTATGTTGTTGTATTTCAAGTGAATTCTAGTACTTGTATGTATGATTTCAAATTTTATTGTTAGTTTCTCTCTTGTGACCTATCATTCAATATCGGCATTCTTTGTCAAACATAAGCAAACAACAAGCAGATCAAAACAATGAAGAAGTCAACTACTAACACCTTTGGCTGTGATGCTGCTCACAATCATGCAGGCAAGATGATTGGGCATAGTGGAGGAGAGGTAAGATCTTAGTGTGCAAAAACTGAACTGTTCGAGATAGAGACACACCCAACTTCTTTCATTCTTCACTCATACTCAACACCTAAATAGATGTTACTCTCTCGAAAAACTATGTATAACATTCGTAAGAACGTATGCGGCTATCCTCAATACTCTCCTATAAAGGCTAAGAAGTGAGAGTCGAAGCTAAGGCGTCTTTCATTTTCTCTCTTTCTCAACCTCTGACCTTCTTCTCGTTGCTCTCTACCACCTCACAGGTTAAACTTTTCATCTCCAGCCAAGAAGAAGACATTAAAGCCTCAACATAACAAGAAAAGGAGATCCAGTAGTAGTCGTGATGATGATGAAAAGAACACGACTAGTAGCAAGAGAACAAAGAGGTAGATAGATGTGAAGAGATACCTCGACTTTGCTCGACTTGGGGGTTTGTAAGTTGCAATGTTGTACACATGCTAGATTGGTTGGCCTTCAATACCACCTGTGTCTAGTCTGAGTACACGAGAAGAGTGTAAACTTACTCATTGCTGCAAAGGATACCGATATAAATGATAAGACGCTACTTACAAGTACTTGTGCTTACAAAAAGGAAGGGAGTTGAAGAAGTTGAGAATACACAATCTTAAGTTAAATCCAAGATATATAACCGTGTACAATTAATATACTTACATTGAAAACAACTCTTACTTCTCCTCTTCTTGCTTCTCTGCTGATAACGGTTCGCTCGCCAATTATAACTTCTATTCCTACTATAAATTTTGCCAAATGAAGGAGCGAGATGAATTGAAAGAAGAGAGGGCTTGGTCTAAAAGATTGAACGGGGTGTAAACGGAGTGATTAATTTGAGTAGTGGAGTATTATATCTCTTACACCGAGTGGTTTTCACGTGGTTTCATTGCAACACTGTCGCTTGTTATACTTCGGTGAACTGAAACTGGGGCTAAATTATTACACTGCATTACATACAGGATGGATAACAGTAGTAGTAGATCAGCAATGAATGGTGAAGATAAAGGTACAACCACCGTCACCAATGACGAGACTACAACAAACAACAAATCAAACAAATGGTACCAACCAACATACTTTGCTTTCTGGTCTACAGATCCGACATATTATCCATTATTCTCCCACTCAAGCATATGCGCTGTAATTCTACTACTATCGGCAACGGGTACTCTACCAATAGTTCAATCATTTATTCAACCATTTCTATCAACACTATCAATATTCCTACTCAGATTAACATTCCTAATAACTGCAATAGTATCATTCCTACATCAAAGTGGAGCACTACGACGATTTGTGCTTAAATTTGCAGAAGAGGAACTCTCCAAGAATATGAATGGTACTCTTGTTACATTATCAGATGCTCAAGTTGATTTGTGGCGTGGTAAAGTTATTGCACAAGATCTTATTATTCATAATAAAGATCGTGATGATTGGGAATGGGATAGTCCCTGTTTGGTTCGAGTGGGACGTGTCGAGGCTAGTTTAAACTTTGCGTCGGTTATTCAACTACCAAAGATTGGGAGGATATTAAATCATTCCTTCTTTGATATATACACGGTATTAATTGAAGATGTACAAGTATTTGTAGAGAAACGAAAGAATATCTTCAACTTTCATTTGTTAGATGCAAGTTTGGATATACCTGATCATGTTTTGATAATGGAAGAGTATAACAAGATGAAGAAACGTAATCAAGAATTGAACCAAAGTGGGAATATTAATGAAGAGTTAAATGTAAGCAAATCAGCAAGTTTAGATGCTAGAGAAGAAGAACGAGGTGATTTGGTTGGTATGCGTGAGGAAGATGCACCAGTTAGATCGACCCGTGAAGATGAAGCGAATAAAATTGTTGAAAAGCTTGTATCAGGGATATCAAAGATTGGTAAGGCAGCAAATGAGGGAGGGTCAAAGGGTTTACAATCCATGCTCAAGACAGAAAAGACTGGGCTGGTGCAAAATCTAAAAGATTTGCATAAACAAAAGACCTTATCTCCAAAGAAGAAGTCAGCTGATGGGCATAAAGAGGCTTGGAAAGCAAAGAAAGAACATGGAGTGTCGGTCATGCGTGAGTTGGGTAAGGTTGTTGAGAAGAATGTTACTGATATTAAAAATCAGGTTGCTTTCCTACAACAAGCTCCTCCCAAGAAACAAGGATGGGTATCAAAGCCACCAGATGATATTCGTATTGGTTCTATTTTACTTCGTGAGGCTAGAGTATTCTTGAAAGAGGTGCTAGTGACCAAGGCTGGTGGTGGAGCCGGCAAGGGTGATGATGCAGTGAATGCAACATCTATGATTATTTCAGAACGGAGTAATAGTCCTGTGCCTGATATCACTTCTATTGGTTGGGCTCGTCCTGTTGTTATCTTTGAGCTTGCCGTTACTGGCGCTGAGCTATGCCCACCAATGTCGGCAAGAGATCCACACTCAGGAATGCCGGTAGTTGGTATCTCTATTGATCGGTTAGTGGATATTTTGGCAAAGAGGGCAGTTGCTGAGGTAGCCAAGACAAATAAAGGCAGCCTCTTGCAAACAGCGTTTGGTGATATCTTTTCATTTGTAGGAGACAATGTTTCATCTTCTAGGCAAAAGTAGAACCACTAATATAGATATCTTTAGAGTGGAATTACTACCAGTTTTAGCATTAGAGTTTCTTTAGTACAACGCGAAGGGTTCGGCGTCTGTAAAGGGTATGTATTCTCTATAATTAACAACACATGAAATGAAATTAGAATCATGGAATGCAATTAGCAACAAGATTATAAATCGTAAAAACAAAACTCACCCTTCTTCGTATACACCGTGGTACACTTTCAAATCACGAAGTTGAACGGCAGCATCTTTTCCAAACAATGAGTTTGTACCATCGGGAAGTCTCTCATAATATGAGCCCAGCTTACTCCTGGCCAATCTGGGATTGCCTTCTTCCTGTGAATGAGCGAGGTGGTATTTAATCAAACGAGGGTGAGATTTTCATATCATTATATTATTTGACACACATATAAACTCACCATTGGTATCACGAGAGCATCCGGACTAAATTGAGGGCCTGTCTCTGGAATATCCATTTGTGCTAGCCCAGGACCACCAACCTATTTGCATGAAGGAGAGAGGAGAGAGTTAGTTTGTATTGTATCATATGAACAATTCAATTCAATAAATAATAATAATACCTTTCTCAGTTTAATGGACGAGTTTGGAGCTTCTGGACTAGCATAGGGCGAGTTAAGTATGTATAAGAATGCAGCAATGCTTCCTCTTGCCTCTCCATAACCAACCCAACCCTTAGGGTTATATCCTCCACATTTGATACCCATTCGTGTTGTACATAATACTATTGCTCCCCCTAATTTATCGACTTTTGAATGGAAAGTTATTGGATCAAATCCATCTCTATTGCCATCGTATGTAAGTTTTAACTTTCTTGTTTCAAGATTTGTATTCTTTAGTAATGGACGTAATAATGCCATCTCTGCATCGTCTCCTTCTACTGGATCGGCCCACTCGTCAAGGGTCGCAGGATATTGTTCAGGGAACTTTTCGGAATTGAATCTTGCCATTCCCTGAGGAGCAGCTTCCTTCTTACCAAAGAATACCCCAAAGATCTTTTCAATTGGATCATCATTATCAATTATATATGAATAATTATATCCACGACATACAACCACAATAAATTCGCTCACCAAAGATCTTTTCAATTGGATCATATATAACCGTCATCTTCTTCTGTTTCTTCTTCAGTAGTAGTTGTTGTATCTTTAGGTTCATTGTCTTTGCCAAAATTGAAGAAATCTCCAAGATATAGTTGTGTAGATTGTGTATTGCATGGCCGCTGTTGTATTATTCCGTTACCCAATTGAGATGGAACAAAAGCAGTACTTTGCTCGCATAAAATAGCTGTTGTTACTATTAGTAAAACCGATATCATGGTCATATAAACACTATGGAAAGATATCATTGAAGAGGGTGAAAATGAAAGATACAATTTTTTAGGTATCCTACCTGGGGTACACGTACGGGCAGATCCTAACTAACCATTGACTTACTAGAGGAGGCGAGTACAACAACAAATATACCCCTCCTATTCACTATAAACGTGTGTAGAATCGCGAAGAGGAACTTAGTAACAAAGAGACACGTAGTTCTAACCTTTATCCAATTCTATAATAGGTGATCTTTAACAAACAATCAAGCTAAATCTTTCCTTTGTTGCCTCTTCTATCTTCTTCCTCTTGATTTGATCTAATATCTGTTCATAGTATGCCCTCGTCTCGGCAATTGCAGTAGATCCAGTTATACCGATACTATCAAAATGTTCGTTGATCAAGGCAATTAGGCCAGATACAAACTTATCAGTAATAGATGGATTCTCAATCTCATAGTAATACACATAGTAGTCTAGAATCTCAACAAACAACTGTACATTTGAGGAAGAAGACATGCTGCAGGCATCTGCGATTTTGAGACCTCGTTGAAGACATTCAAGGACGCGTTGTGGATTACGATATATATTGACATCATCTTTGCCACCAACATAAAACAGGCGAGAGCATAAACAAACCATACGACACTGATCTGGCTTCTTCAATAACTTTGCTGAATATTGAGCTGTCTTGGTAATCAAAGCTTCATAATCTGTCTTTTCAAACGTCTTACAACTCAATAATGAGCCGACAATTGATGTAATAGCACGGATCTGAGCGTTAGATTCTGATATCTCATCTTCATATACCAGAAAGGCTTGTGTAAGAAAGTCGTATGCAATACTAGTGAATTCTGCACTAGAACTTGTATAATGTTGTTGAGTGGAGTAAGCAAGTGAGTCGGTGGCCACTGCAATTTCAAGGTACAGTTTAAAGGCGAGTTCAGGATTGCTTGGTGCAAGCATGGCAACAGTCTTTTGGAGAAAGACGAGAACCTTTCGGCAATTGACAGACTTGTTAAACTCAACCTCTAAACCTCCACCTCGCATGTTTATCACTTCCTCGTCTTCAGTAACGACGTCTGGTGGACTTGGATCTGTAGCAGTCTGCTCTTCCTTTATATCCTCGGGAGGACTCTCTTCTGTAGACTCCTTCTTCTCAGGTTCAGCAGAAGTATCTTCCTCTACAATACTTGCATCTTTATCAACCACTTCACCGATATGACTTTCCTCTTTCGTTTCATCAGAAGAGACAGTCGCTTTTTCTTCACTTGGTTCCTCTTTGGTTTCTTCTGTTGCAGCACTCTCGGTTGCTTCTGTAGTCTCTTTCTCAACTTCCTTAACATCTTCTTTTACCCTCTTAGGCTCTTCAACCTTGGGCTCATCATTCACCTTCGTGTCCTCTTCCTCTTTCTTCTCGACTTCCGGTTCAGTAACAGGATCTGGAAACTCTAACTTCTGAATACGTCTCAACAAACCCAAAGCTGCAAATACAATGGGCGGTAATGTGATTGTAATCCGTGCCGCCCCTCCAGGTTGGACATGTCTTCGTACCAAATTTAACATTTGATAAGCAACATCAGTATCCTCATTATCCAAAACATGAACTAACTTTGCCACGAGTTCTTGTTCTTCGTGAAATTGAGCTAGTTTGGTGGCGTCTACACCACTGCTTTGCCCTCCCTGTTGAGTATTAAAGTCGTTACCCCTGCCAAATATATCATCATTAGCCGAAGGGTTGATGCCCAACGTGCCCATTAAGTTGGCAGTCCGACTAATGAGACTTCCTCCAGCACCCTCGTGTGATTCAGTATGCATTACTGGAGCCGCCATACCCTCATCTCGTAACAATGGTGATAGTATTGTAAATAATTGCTCGAGTTGATTCACATTCTTCACCTTTTTCTCTTCATCATTCCCCACTGCAATAACAGACTTTATCATTGATACTGCCACCTGTCGACGATTCTCCCAAGGTAAGAATGCCAATAACATACTAAAATCATGCATTTCCAAAACTTTCAACCCCATACTATCCAAAGGCACAGACAGTAACTTTTCTAATTCAGTAATAGCCACGTTACACATGTCTAGTTCCATTGATTTCTTTGTCCCTCCGCCCAAGACTATACCCTGTCCCATCATACTTGCTCGTTTCTGTTCTTGTAACGTGCCCAGCTCCTTGGCACAATTACTGATACACCGAGTAATCAAGTCAGTATCATGTGGAGCAATCTTGAGTGCATAATTCAACAAACAACCTTGGAATCGTACGACATCTCGTGGAGGAATATTCAATCCCCGTGCCTCAAAGACACGTTGGATACATGCCTCGAACATTTCAAATGAATGCATAGCCATAGCCTGTTTCACATCATTCGTATCAACTTCATCATTTGATAAATTCTCTTCCTCAAAGTAATGCAATAATCGTTCCATCATATTCTTTAATATAGTCCGGACATTTACCTTCTCGCGTAATCGAGGACATACACCCAAAAATACCTCGAGTGTTTCTAAATGATACTCATCGGGAAATACTTGGATAATGCAATCCATTAAATATGCCTGTGCCAATGGATCACGACAACTTGCTATCTCATTCAATATACGTGGTAATATCGTACTACCATAGGTGTGTGCACTAATGCCATCTAATTGTGACAAGCGGTTCAGGTTGGACCCGACTAGGATACGTAAATCATTCCGTTCTTTTTCCCGACGGCGTTTTGTTTCCTTGGTACGATCACCTGGCATGTGTTTAATACGTATCCATAGACGATTCATTTCGATTAAGTTTCGTAGAATGAATTCATATGAGTCTATGACTGTCCCTTCCTTTGTTGGTTCCTCATCTCTTTTGGTAGTGGTAGTAGATGGTTCAGTTATGTTTGGAGTTGTGGTAGGAGGTGAAGATACGGGAGGAGTAGGTTGCGTCTTTTCCTCACCCATCGATAATGGTTCATCTGCAAACAATGGAGCTTCTGCATCAGTCAGTCCTTCAAACAACACACCATCAGTCGATGGAGGCGGCGGTGGAGGCAATGCCGGAGGTGGAGATGTCGGTTCAGTAACTGTTGATGCTCCTAATATTTCTTCTCCGGTATCTTCTTGATTGGCACCGCTGGGTGTTAATGGTGCAACAAGCTCACTCGTCGTCTCTTCAGGATTACCCTCACCCATAATCTCAACACCACTCTCTTCCTCTTTTAACTTTTCCTCGCCATTCTCCAAACTACTATTGCCATCAGGCAACTTGTCCTTCAATGCCAATAATAAATAATATCTCAAGAATAATCCACGTATAGGACATTGGACACATTTACATACCTCACTTAATTCATTCATTACTGATATTGCATATTTGGATTTAGTACGTATTGATACTGATCCAATACATATTTGTAAGTATAGTCGTGGTACTACACGGGGTGTGTATTGTACTGTTTCATATAATATTTTAGATGTATATGGTGATGAACTTTGTTGGAGTTGTTGTTGATTGTTGTAGTTGGTTGCACCACCATGAGGAGTATTAGAAGGTGTATGATGACATAGACTTAATAAGTATTCTTCTAATACCGGCATCTCATCCATGGCACGCATGTGTAATTCGTAATAGTTTTTAGGTGTCAATGGTGTAATCCATCCATTATTGTTACCTCCATAGGGAGTATTACCAACATACGGTCGATCACCATAATTACCCAAAGGCGGTACGCCTCCTGCACCTGGACCTGGATATTGATTTGAATTATTAATAACACCACCCCCGCCTGTATTGCGATTACCAGTCCCACCCTTATGATGCAAACCATGGTTCGGATCACCCAACTCCTCTAATAATAAACTAGCCTTGTCTAATGTACTAACAACATCATTAGACTCTATCGATCTTTGCATTTGGTACGAATATTCGGTAATTTTTTGAGTTGCGGCGTTTAGGATGCGTGATTGTTCAGCGGTGACTATTTCATTATGGATGTTTGTTTGTGGTGATTTAGTGGTAGTTTGTTGTTTAGTTTGTTTCATTTGATTATTGGAGTTGTTGGAGTGGTTGCTTGTGTTGTTAGTCAAGTTATTTCCAGAGTGTTGACTGCCATTATGTTGACTATAATTTTGTTGTTGAGGCGAGGTGTAGGCAGCTGCCGATCGGGATGCATAACTTTGATTGGAACCAGGTATTGCAGTGCGTGATGGCTGCTGTTGTCTTGTTTGTTGATTAGTACTCTGTGCATAATAACTCTGCTGTTGTTGGATAGGCTGATTAGTTTGTGCATAGTAAGATGGTTGAGGTTGTTGTTGATTGGTATACTGCTGCTGCTGCTGCTGCTGCTGCTGCCCTCCCATCATACCATTATTTGGTGACGGTGGCGGAGGCGCATTACCAGGAGGTGGCGGACGATATCTCGACTGAGTATTTGTGGGGCCCATTAGTATATCTCTTGATATCTTTTCCGTCTGTATAAATAATATAATAATAATTTCTTATATCTAATTTGGTAACTAACTTTGCTGTTCTATTCCTCTCACCGCTAGGTATTTGGAAGACGAAAAATGCGCGGTTCTATTACTCTTTAATTATATTTATGGCAAGTATTACAACTTGAGTGCAACAATAGGTAGGGTAGATTCTCTGTGGAGTTCTTTTGCTTTCACCTATACATAACTAATAATTTGTCGATTCTTTATGTCAAAAGACACCTGTCTTTGGTCACAGAATGGAAGTAAGCTGCAAATTGTGTTCTCTCCTGTCCTAATCTAATAACCGATTTATGGCAAGAGCTTTGAAGTGTCAATCCGTATTCTATCCGTATTCTAAGCAACCAATAGCAATTTACAATATGTCTAACAGGGATAGTCATTAATTGTGTAGGATAGGCGGCATCTTAAACTATTGTATAACACATAACTCTACCTCTTCAGCTCTCATCTACTTACTTCTTAGGCTTTGGTCCGATCATGTCCTCGGGAATAATCCACTTATCAAACTCTTCCCCGGTTAAATGTCCACTCTCAACAGCTGCCTCCCGTAATGTCTGTCCCTTCTCATGTGCACTCTTGGCAATCTTACTAGCCTTATCATATCCAATATGTGGATTCAAAGCCGTAACCAACATTAAACTGCCATGTAACAGATCGTGTATCTTATCATGATTGGGTGTAATACCAACGACACATCGGGTAGCGAATGAACTTGATGCATCTCCAAGTAATCGAGCCGAGTCTAATAGATTGGCTACCATTACTGGTTTGAAGACATTTAACTCAAATTGGCCCTGCATTCCTCCTATACTAATGGTTGTATGATTTCCCATTACTTGGGCACATACCATTGTCAATGCCTCACATTGTGTTGGATTGACCTTACCAGGCATGATGGAACTGCCAGGTTCATTTGGTGGTAAGTTTATCTCGCCTAATCCACATCTTGGACCACTTCCTAGCAATCGCACATCATTAGCCACCTTATTCAAACTCGCAGCCAATGTGTTAAATGCTCCCGACACTTCAACTAATGAATCATGTGCAGCCAATGCTTCAAATAAGCTAGGAGCTGAATAGAATGGCAAGTCGATATGATGAGCAATCTTGGCTGCAATCTCATCGGCATATCCCTCGGTAGTATTCAATCCAGTACCGACTGCAGTGCCGCCTAAAGCTAATCGATATAATGCTGGTAATGTTGCCTCAATACGATGTATACCATATTCAACTTGTTTAGCATATCCGCTAAACTCTTGTCCTAGTGTTAATGGCGTGGCATCTTGACAATGGGTACGTCCAATCTTGACAATCTTATCAAACTCTTTACTCTTGTCTTGTAATGCATTTAACAGCACTTTCAAGCCTGGCAAGGTACGGTTCAAGATTGTTAATACTGATGCAATATGCATAGCAGTTGGGAATGAATCATTTGAGCTCTGTCCCATGTTGCAATGATCATTTGGATGCACAGGCGTTTTACTACCCACTTCACCACCCAATAACATAATTGCACGGTTAGATAATACCTCATTTACATTCATATTTGTTTGTGTACCACTACCAGTTTGATAAATGACTAATGGAAATTGATCATCATGTTTACCATCCATAACCTCATCAGCAGCCTTACCAATTGCAGTTGCAACGTCTTTGGATAACTTTGATCCATTCTCTTCTTGACTCCAATACTCAGCACAGACTTTTTTAATTAAGCATTGTGCATATACAACCTCCATGGGCATACGTGCCTCTCGACCACCAATTGGGAAGTTACCAATGGAACGTTGTGTCTGTGCACCCCATAATGAACCTGGTGGGATTGTTAATGAACCGAAGGAATCTGATTCTGATCGAGATGGTAGTGATGTGATACTGGCATCGGACTTGTCTGTTGATGGACGGATTGATGGAAGGATACCCGGCTGGAATGTTTCGGCACAGAAAACTGACTTCATGGCTGTTGTTGTAGTGGTATATTGACGTCTTCTTATTGCAGATGATTGAGATATAATACGGCGTAGTAACATCTTTCAAAGATCTAAATCTGATGGCCCCACCATGATCATAATTAGGATACCACTATCATAGAAAACCAATAAAAATTTCGAGTCGTCATTGTACCATACCTATCTCTTTTTATTGACTGATATATTGCAACAATGGCAAAGAAAACAAAAGATAAGAAGAAGAAGGGACCAAAGGGTAAGAAAGCCCGTGCTAAAGCTAAATTGGATCAAGTATGGGGTGAAACATATGATTTAGAGGAAAGAAATGCATCGAAAGTACGTATTGGTAAGAGTCGACATCAGTTAGATGGTGTTGTTAGTAGTGGTGGTGGTATTAATGGAGCTAATGGTGGTAAGAAGGAGAAGGACTTTGATGCATTAGCAAAGAAACGGAGGGGTATTATACCCGCGACGTTTGATGATTTCTTGCAAAGAAAGGAGCGTATCAACAATAACAATGGATATCATAATCAAAGAAAGCACGAAGCAAAGGTTAGCGCATCCTCTGATGAAAGTAGTAGTGATGAGGATAGCGACAGTGATGATGAGGAAATGAACAATAATGGTAGCGGTGGATATGCTACACTATTGAAACGAATTAGTGGAGTACCAAAACATAAGCAAAAGGTATCCTCTACTCGGGATATGGATATTGATTCTGTTATAGAAACATCTAGTAGTAGTAGTGAGGATGAATCTGACAGTGAAAGTAGTAGTAGTGATGAGGATGAGAGTGACAATAATAATATGAACGAGGATGAGGAGTCATCATATGACAGTACAGATCCAACAGTAGAAATGAATACACATGAAGATCCATATGAGAGTCACTTCTCTAAACGACCACTGCCCGAGAAGGGGTCTTCTACGACTGCAATAACAACATTGACCCAGCTAGAAAAGCATCAACAAAAGCTTCGTACATTACCATATAAAAAGGTAGTACCAATATCAACACTACACAAGTCGATTGAGGTGCAAATCTCTGGACCATTACAAGCTACCTACAATGAAAATACAAGAGCACGGCTTCAAGAAGCTGGCGTTACTGAAGAAAGAGGTACCGACCTATCATGGAATCAACTATCATTAGGTCCATACAATCATGTTCGTCAAGTATTAACACGTAATTGGAAGTCAATCAACACCACCAAGAAGAATAGAAAGACATTAGTTGGACGACAAAAGATATTCACACCATATCAAACTACTGTATATACAGCATTAGCACGATATAGTGATGTATTACTAACGAATAAAAATCGTATAAATCGTATTGAGATTAATAATTTGTTATCATTGCATGTTGTGAATCATGTCTTGACTAGCCGGACAAGAGTACAGCGTCATAATCGTCGTATTAAAGAGTTATCCAACAAGTCTAACGATAATGATGATAAAGATGAAGGAGAAGAGAATAGTGATAAACATCGTGATCAGGGATATACACGTCCAAAAGTATTAATACTACTACCTACAAAAGGTGTATGTTGGGACTTTGTTCAGTGTATGATATCATTATTGGGTGATTCTGCATCTGTTGATAATGTTGAACGATTCAATGTAGAATATGGCCCGTTAGACTCTGATAACAATAGTGATGAAGAAGAAGATGTGAATAAGGAACGCAGGAGAAAGGCAGTATTGAAACAAAAGGGACATGAATGGAATGAGTTATTTGGTGATACAATCAATTCTGATGATGACTTTAAGATTGGTATGAGTCTAACGCCTCGAGTTGTTAAACAGAATGGTAAGAAGAAGAAGAGTAAGAAAGTCAATGGAGAAGCGACATCAAAAGAGGGAGAAGGATCATCATCATCAGGTGTAAATGTCAAGTTGTTTGCCGACTTTTATCATTGTGATATCATCTTAGCCTCTCCTATTGGGTTGAAAATGGCCACAACGAATGATGAGGAGAGAACACAATTTGCAGCTTACTTCCATTCTGTGA
>Ga0214477_100944_pt1 | contig 17304 bp, 11 predicted proteins | sample M1_20Mar14CPVII9_FD_165058 | JGI IMG/M metagenome (GOLD analysis project Ga0214477, IMG submission 165058) | Marine eukaryotic communities from Monterey Bay, California, United States - M1_20Mar14CPVII9sort6BwellC16 | ecosystem: Environmental > Aquatic > Marine > Unclassified | place: USA...
AAAAGTACTTATTACGCCATTCAAATTCCTTCACCGCACACGGAAAGTTGGAAACCACATCTGTGTATGCCGCTAATCGTTCAATACTACCAGGTTTAAATGTAATTCCCTCTTTTGTACTAATTGCTGAAACCAACTCAGAGATTACATCTTGAACGAGTTTGGTATGCTCTGCTCCAGCTTGACCTACACTTGAGCAATCTTTTGCTGTACCCACTAGCATATATGTTGCAATCCAACTAAGATGTGTCATTATTGTTTGATGTGTGCATGTTTGTGCATATGTACATATTTTTTGTTTGATCATGTGAGTGAAAGTATGAAAGTAGAAAGCATATTACAAACAATGCAAAGTACATACAAACTTACATTAACTTTTCAAACATTGCAGGACGGTACTCCTCTGCATTCAAAACATTGCACTTTAAACCCAAATCACCTAATCTATCTGCAAATGCCTGTGAATGTATTCCAGTTGCCGCGGTCAACCCTTCAGGATTTACACTAGTAATACCATCAATAGGAGGTTCACCCAATGCAGTAACTGCCAAGTATAATAATACCTGCGTATTATCCAACAGTCCTTTACTTTCTAAGAAATTAACGAGATGACCATTCTGGAGAAATACCAAATCTTTTCTTCGTGATGCTGGACAGTCGTCTACTATAGATTCTAATACATCGTTACGTGTAGCAATAAAGATAGGACCACTACCGTTTGCATCTATAGATGTCGATATAGGATCATTACGGCCTAATAGTTTGGCATTCTGTGATATCAATGAACCTATTCGTCCTCCACCAATTATGATTGTCTCTTCGTTTTGTGATTTGAGAGATGTAGATGTTTGCATAGACGATGATTTATGTGTTGTTGTTGATGATGGACAGAAAGCTTCTGCGGCTGTGTAGAGGTTGGTTATTGCCACAATGGCGGTGATTAGTAATAGCATGGCATCAGCTTATATCAAGTACGCTTTGTGGCTTTGTTGTCAGATGCGATGAGGTAGGCGGTACTAGGTAGTACTAGGTATCCTTCAACAAAAAAACATCTTAGGCACTTGACATAAAGAGTCGATACCATCCAGGCCTAATATCTTTGAGATAATTCGGTTAGTATATTGGAGGCATACAGTAGTGATTAGTGATCTATATAATAGTATAATATCAGAATAAGTGAGCTTTTGTTGCAATTAACATAGCATGGCAGGTGAAGAGGAGAGCATCACAAACCAAGCATATAGAGAATTTGCACAAGATTCGACATTTGCAAATCTACACAATCAACAACCATTAGGTCCAGTATATATCCGTAACTTTAGTCTAAAGAAAGATCCAAGTTATTGTGGAGAGAGTAGTTTAAAGACGGCGCCCAACTTTGCGTCGGCTTTACTTGGAAATGCAATTGCATCAAAACTGAGATTGGATAACTCTCCAAGCAGTACCGATATTAATAGTGGTAGTGGATCTACATTATCATATGTATTTAAAGATGTAAATGCATTAATTAAGCCTGGAGAGGGTACATTACTACTTGTGAGTATGGTATATCTTTGCAAAGAGATCTGAGTATGTGTATTATCATTGTGCATATGATATGCATAGTAATTCTAACTAATACTCTCTTATTGCAATATATACATACAGGGACCATCCTCGAGTGGTAAATCTACATTCATGAGAACATTAGGTGAAGTTCTACAAGGTGTATCACTCGACAATGTAGAGGGTACAGTTAGGATTGGTGCATCAAAGTGGGACCCTGCAGAGTGTACATCCAATCTCCAGAGAACTGTCGCATTTGCAGATCAATCTGATTTAACTCTAACACCAATATTAACGGTTGAGGAGACCATAAAGTTTGCACGAAGTTGTTCTGAATCTTTAACAGATGAGCAGTTAGAAGTTAGTATGGATGGAATATTTCGGTTGGCAGGGTAAGTCTTCGCCTTATTTAAGATTCATTCAGCTTGCAAGTGCTTATATCTTATGTACTTCTTCACACAGGCTTGATCATGTTACACAAAGTATTGTTGGTAATGCTGACATTCGAGGAGTTAGTGGGGGTCAAAAGAGAAGAGTGAAACTATTAGAAATGGCAGTTGGGAGTGACGTTAATGTCATGTTCTTAGATGAAATTACAAATGGATTAGATGCGGCTAGTGCTCTACGAATATGCAAGGTTATTAGAGCCGCTTTGGAAGTGCAAAGAATATCAGCAATTACATGTTTGCTACAGCCCAGTAATGAAGTGTTCATGACATTTCATCGACTCATATTACTAACATCTGATGGTCAAGTTGCTTACTCTGGCAAGACAGAAGACGCTGTTGCGTACTTTGAAGATCACTTGGGATTGAAAAGGCCTGAGTCGATGAATACACCCGAGTACTTATTACGATGTGCCTGCTCACCAACTGATCTATATGATGATGCCGAGGATGGCAGTGTACCTAAATCTATATCATCAAGTACTGATTTGGCGGAGACATTTACCAACTCACCATATTGTAACTTGCAGGAGCTAGATAGTCCTGATGAGGAGACAATGGAGAGCGCATACGCTGCAGATGGTGAAGAACCAGACCTAAAAGACTTTGCACAGCCAACATCTCGTCAAATCCAACTACTCGGGGGAAGAGGCTGGAAACTCGTGAAGCGTGATCCTTCATCGTTAATGAGATTAGTATCGGCAGTCATATTCGGCCTATTCATTGGTACTTTGTTTTTGAAGACACCCAACGACGCAATGGGAACACAAGTAAGGTCTGGTTACGTATTAACCCTAATATTCTTATGCTTTCTCAACAGCTGTATGGCGCCATTGGATGCTCTATTTGCTGACCGTCTCACATTCTACATACATCGACGAGCATCCTTCTATCGAACATTCAGCTACTATATCTCACAAGTACTGTGTAGTTGGCCTGGTAAGTGATTAGGCAATTTGTGCTTATGATGTGCACTTTATAATTTCTAACAACCTCTCGCTCTACTTGTTGACAACTGGTAATGACCAATTCTAGTCGCCATAACTGAGGCTTTCCTTCTCTCGGTCCTATCCTTCTTCCTCGTCGGCATGGAGAATAACTCTGGGTGGGCATTCTTTTACTTTTGGCTGTTGTTTACCTTAGTCACGTGTTCAGGCACTGCAATATCAAGATGTTTGGCCTACTCCCTTCCTTCGCCTGATATGGCCCAGACTTTAGGCCCGGCGGCGCTCTTACTCTTCATCCTCTCGGCATGTTACTCGCCACAGTATAACCAGCTCCCATCATGGTTGAGATGGCTGGCTTGGTTGTCTCCTTGCGCATATGTCTATGAAGGTACTCTAGTATCAGAAACGGCAAGTATTTATGTGTTCTGTTGTCTTTTCTCTCCCCTATGAAAGGGGTCATCAAGGTCTTTTTCAGCAATAATGCTCACCTTTCTCCTCCTCTTCTTCTTCAGGCTTTCAGGGATGTTGGCAATGTTAATGGTATTATATATGCACAGAAGGTACTCGGTATTCCTCGAATTCCTTTTAATCAGACTTCAACGACACTTGGATCAGTAGGCGGTTTACTCGCGTTTGATGCATATATGCTCATATTCATTACCATTGCATTCGAAGTGATTGGTTGTATTCTACTGCATAACAGTCAAAGGTGGTAAGTCAGATGAGCTTTGTATGTCAACTTGACTCGTCTTATAAAACTCAATCTTTTTCTCTCTGTCTTAGGTATGGACCATCATCAATTCGGTATCAAGTAGCTAGTGGACAGTCTTTAAGCGCTCCACCCTGGAAGGGAGTGTTTAAGAAGAAGAATCAAGTAGAAAGTGAACTCGATATCAGCAGTAGTAATATGGAGACAAGTGATATACCGTCGGCGCCATCGGCACATTTAACTGCAAAAGATATAGTTTATGAAGTTGATGTTGACATTCCAGATGAAGAAGAGAAGAAAGAAGAAGACGAAAGAGAAAGCTTAGTGCTAGAATCTATAACAGAGGAGTCAAATGTAGATAGTACAGAAAGCGCTCTTACAGCTCGAGACTATGGCCAGAAAGGAAAAGGAGCACTTTTTGAGTATGTATTATCAAAGCAAGGTCTAAAGACAAGCAGTGTTGAGTCATTCCGAACTAGTTCTGCATCAAAGGCATCCGTGATACAAACTGATCTTGATCCCCCACAGCCTGGAAGACTTCGTTTACTCTCAGGAGTGTCGGCTTCTTTTGAACCAGGTACTCTTAACGCCCTGATGGGGGAGAGTGGAGCTGGTAAGAAGCACTTGAATCTTGAGAACACATCTAGTGAATATGAACTAATTCATTTCCTCTACATATACCATATCGACAGGTAAGACAACTCTTCTTGATTGTGTGGCGGGATACAAAACAAGTGGTTATCTAAATGGTGATATACAAGTCAATGGTTTGCCCAAGAATGATGAGATCTGGAGAAGTATTGCTGCATATTGTGAACAAGTAGACTTACACAACTCAGCCATGACTGTACGCGAGTCACTTATCTTTGCCGCTCGCGCAAGATTACGACCGTTTTCCCTTGCCGATGAAAAGAAAGTAGCCTTTGCAACCAAGATAATGAACCTGCTGGAGCTTGATGAATACGCAGATATGCTGGTCGGTGACGAGGCAAATGGAGAGGGTCTGCCCAAACATGCTCGTAAGCGACTTACTGTTGGGGTGGAGCTTGCGGCCAACCCATCTATACTGTTCGCCGACGAACCAACGTCAGGATTAGATAGTCTATCGGCGGCAACTGTTGTTTCCTGTCTAAAAAAGGCAGCGACAGTTCAAGGGGTAACAGTGGTTTGTACAATTCATCAGCCAAGTCGAGAGGTGTTCACAGCATTTGATAACCTACTTCTTCTCAAAAAGGGCGGTATATGTGTTTACAATGGATCCATAGCAGATCTTAACGACTATCTTACAGCAGCTGGTGATTCATATAGTATTCCAGAGGAATCAAATCCTGCAGATCATACCCTCGATGTGTTTTGTGGAAGTAAAGGTGTTGGCGTAGACTGGGTCCAAAGATATAGAAGCTCTGATATGATGAAGAAGATTGCTACCGATATCAACAGACAATCTTCTGGTGAGATCTCAGTTGATTCCAAACCACAGTCATTTGCATCTGAACTCTATCTGTTGTTGCAACGTCAAGTTGTTTCCCACTGGCGTACAAAGTAAGTACGACTGTATGTTATGTACATATCTCAGACAAACTTGAAGCTCACATCATTACGTCTCAATCTTTCAAGCACTTATATGGCACTAAGGTTTTGGTGGACAATTGTTGCCTGTATTCTAGTCGGCTTAGTAAATCTTGGTAAGGGCAATACTGAAGAGGTGACATCTACAGTAGCAGCCATCTTCTTCTTTGTAAACATAGCTACAGTTCCTTTGTTATCAGCGATGGTACCTCTTATTACAGAACGAGCTGTCTTTTATCGAGAGACTCTATCGGGGACTTATTCTCGATTTGCTTATGGAACAGCGGTACAACTGGCTGAGCTTCCCTTCAATCTGTTCTTTGGGATTGTTGCTTGGCTCTGTTTTTACTTCTTGGTTGGATTGAGTATGGATGAAGGACGGATGATATACTTCATCTTGATGTCTCTTGCAACATATTGGGTTTTGCCTGCCTTTGGACAGCTACTAGCATTCATCTCTCCTAACATTGGAGCTGCGGTGGGCTTCGGATCGCTACTTCTAACTCTCTTCACTTTAACGATGGGGTAAGTTTCTCTGCATCTGAGTATATAAATCTTGTTTTATGACTTGGTACTAACTTTTGACTTTCTACCTCTTAAGATTCTTGATTTCTCCTAAAGACATTCCACCGTGGTACATTTGGCTTTACTGGATCAATCCACTACGGTATATGCTCCAAGGATTCGTTGTTAATGAAGTTGGAGGTCGAGATCTTCAAGTTGATTTCATGCTCGAGAACTTGTTTGATTGGAGCTATGCAGACAGATGGTGGTATTGCTATGTTGTAACACTCATGTTTGGCGGTATTTCCTTTATCGGGATTGTATTTGCCTCAAAGATCAGTTGGTTGAAGAGATAGACAATGTAGAATAATTATGTTTAGTAGACGTTTGTACATAGCGAGCCTTATCTTATATCCTTTTTATGTAGGGTATCCTTTAACATTATGATTCATCTGCATTGAATGATATACTACCACATCAATCAGATATAGAAAAGATGTCTGAGAGGTATATCCTATTCTTTCAGGGCATTAGCTTGATATCGGATCATGAAGATGTTATTAGGGGGTGTCTTTATTTGAAGATAGCTATCTCATTGTAACATACTTTTTTTGATTGTTGTGTTGTGGTCAGTTGTATGTGTTGTTATTGGTATAATTTGAATATAGTTATATCATCTAATTATGTGTAGGCCAATAACGTGGCAGTTTATATTGTCCATGAGTATTGCAGCGAGTTGTTGCAGAGCTTGGCAGCATAGTTTGCCTACTCATCGACACCATAAACCAGTGAGTAAAAATAGAATTAAATGTATGAAGTGTAAGAGTAGTAGTTTTGATAATGATGGCGCAAGATTCGCTATAGCGAGTACATCCATTGTAGTGGCAAGTACATTATTAGTGTTTAGAAGTAGTGTTAAAGAAGCTACTGCAATGGATATCCCATCATCTTTTATAGTACAACAGAAAAGAGAAGTTAAAAGCGATGCACCAATATATCATAATTCGATTGATATAGCGTATCAGAGATTATTTAATAGAGATAGCAAAGTGTTGCGATATCAAACATTATTATCAAGTTCTGATAGTAGTATATCAAAGGTAACACCAAGTATCTCCAGTCCAACAAAGAAAGGCAGTGAGTTAAAAGCAACGGATATTGAAACAATAACAAAAGAGAATAAGATTGATGTAGAGTTGGTATGCACTGATGCACAAAGGCCTTTAGATTCAACTACGCCAAAAGTAAAGATAGATCGGGATAAACTTCAGAAAGTAAAGGTATACGAATACCAACCACCCTTCTTGCAATACCTGCCCTCTTCGATGCAACCATTAGTTAGTAAGCAGTTTACATCGTTGCAAGTGTTGAAGTCTATTCCAAATAATCAGCTGTTTATTGCATCGGTTTTTGCCGGGAGCTTGACTGAATCAGTACGAGTGGGACTATTATATCCCTTGTCTACTATAAAGGCAAGAGTTCAAGCCCGAACATCGAATAGCGGCTCAAATAAGAAAAGATCACTTTCAAGAAAGCTGAAGCTTTCATGGCTAACGTTTATATATGAGGCTAAACGAGGTGATTTATACTCAGGTATACTGCCATCACTACTCATCACGGTACCAGCTTCTGGAGTGTACTCGGGAGCAAAAGAGGTATCAAGACGGTTATTCTCATTATTATTACAAGTACAATTCGTTCAGAACTTATTACCTTCTGGAGATGATGGATTGTATTTGAACGCACTGGTCGTCAACTTATTGGCAGCGTTTGCTGCAGATGTTTCTTCTCTGGCAATTAGAACACCGGCTGATGTATTGGCACTACGATTACAAGTCTTTGGTGATAACAATGTTAAGTCAGACTTCGGTAATTGGCTAAAGGATAGTTGGGCGTTGCTTCCTTCCATGATCATTACTGATATACCCTTTTTAATGAGCAGAATCTTTCTCAATGCAGCAATCACTACACAAGGAGAGAACCTTGGTCAGTATGAAGTCGAGACCATTGCAGTAGCATGCCTCTGTGCTTTCTTAACGACTCCATTTGATGTTGCACGAACTAGAATCTTACTACCAACAATACCTTTAGATGAAGAGGATTATGAGAAGACAACTGATGAAGATGATTACTCTGCACCAATTTTCCAATCGGAAAAGACACGTCGACTTATTACATCATCAAAGTATCGTGAACAAAGAAGGCAAAAGTTAAGTGTGCTAGGTACAATGCGAGAAGTTGCAAAAGAAGGAAATGGTGGATATTCCAACTTGTATGCTGGGTGGATAGAGAGAACTGCTTTCTTAGGGATAGGAAGATCATGGCTTGATCCAATACGAGTAATTGGATACCTTGGAATAAGGGATGCACTATTGCTAAAGCTTTTTGATTAGATAGTTCGATCATGACATATCCAATATTATATATTCATAACCTACTGGCCACTGGCACATTCCCCCATCCATTGGCACTGCATTTGGTATATAACCATAATTAGTCACTTGACCAATAAGAACCAATATACCTGCAAGTATGGCCAGATAAGCTAATCCTTCTGCTCCGCCAAGTATACCATTTGGTCCGGGAGGAAGTCCCTTCCCAGTTTTAATCTTTGTGAACAAGCTAAAACCAACTAATACCACAACGCCTAAATAGCTTACACCTTCTGCTGCTCCTACCAAACCAGCCGGACCAGCAGGCAACCCGCATCCAGTACGGAAGAGAACTGATTCTGAAAACAACATTAGTAATGAAGCTATGATACCTGTGATACCAAGCAATGTTGATTCAGAGTCACCCAGTTTTAATTCTCCTACTTTGTCCTCATTTTCAATTGCAAATAATGATGATGTACTTCTTCCTTTATTTAGATTTACTAGATTGTTTTTGCATGTTGTAACTTCTGGTAGGATACATCGAGATAGTGTTGTTGATTGTGAGATGGTGGAAAAGGAAGAAACTTGCGCTGGGTTTGTAAAGACGATAACAAACATCATCATCAAGAGAACTTCCTGTCGCCACAGTAATGTATGAAAGATCATGTCGCCGTCAATAAAGGATAGCCAAGCACGCTAAATAGATATCTTAGATATGTAGCAGTTATGCAACGCAATAATGAGTATATATATCAAGCCTGGCCGTCCTACCTACACAACTATAACTCTATCTGCTCTAGATATGGTACTCAACATCGATTATCGATCATCAAAAGGATACCATATCTTTATTTTGCATATCATGACATAAAATGGGTGTTGCATGCAATCCTCTTTCAGTATATATTATATCTATCTCCAATATATACACTTAGTATAGTGTACTATATCATATCGGTTTAGGCATAAGCGCCAAAATGAAAAACACCACATTAATATCATTTATCATTATCAGTATCATGTCCTCTGTCGATTCCCTATCACAATCAATAGTAGTAATTGGATTGAATGCTGCATTACAAAAACGATTCATACTACCCCCTTCTACTAATCTCAAGCCAGGAAATGTACATCGTGCATATAAATGTGAAACTGGTGTAGGCGGTAAAGGACAAGATGTCGGGGTGGCATTATCATGTCTAATGTCAAATTATGATAAGAAAGAAACAACTAATGATAAAGTACTATTGGCACAATTTCTTGGCAAAGGACCAGAGGGGGATCAAGTCAACAACATATTAAAAACTCAACACAAATTATCAGATACATTAACAATACGCAATAATGCTCCCTTGAGAACATGTACAACCATAGTTGGTGCCGATGAAGCAACAGAACTAGTGGAAACATCTGGGGAAGTTACTAATGATGAGATGAAGTTATTACAAGATAAAATTGACACATTGACAACAAACAATGGTAAAGCAAATTGTATATGTATAATGGGCTCAATGCCACCTGGTTGCCCGGACAAAACCTATTCAGACCTTACAAAACGATTGGCAAATGACGATAGTTTAGTACTGATCGATTCTGTTATTGGATTAGATCCATTACTTGGTGTTTTGGAATCAATCTTTGAAGGTGATACGAAAGGAGGAGCTGTTCTTAAGTTAAATGCGGCTGAACTCTGCAAACTTGGTGGAGTTGACAAACTATCCGGTGAAGCAGCACAAGTAACAGCTGAGGAACTAGTTGCATCTACTAAAGGATTCATCAAAACATATGAAGATGCAATCGGGGCATTGGACTATTTGTGTATCACTGATGGCAAATACCCTGGCCATGTAATTGAAATGCCGTCTACATCATCAGGCGACTTGAAAATATATCAGCTGCCAGCAATAGACTTGTCAAAGGATGGCACTTTATTTCCCATTGGTGCTGGGGATACAGTGGCTGCTTCAACACTTGCAGCCTGGCAATACTTACACCACGTTAGTGATAGTAGTGATGATAACTTCTTTGGTGTCATACCACCAACGATTGGCAAACAGTTATCCAAAAAGAAGTCAGTGTGGGGAGGAAACATTATGGCCGCGGCATTTGCCTATGGTTTAAGCTGTGGGTCCGCTTCATGTTTGCAAGAGGAAAATTCAGTGTTCACTGTAGACGATGCCAGCAAGTACTTTGATAATATGGCTAGACCAGTTGTTCAATAACATACAAGATATTGGCTATAACTTGACAGTTAATATAGATTATACCTGATATATCCACTTAGATCTTAGCTATGCTGACTCTTTGTTATTGCCAAAAGAAGACTAGATTGATTCTCCTCTTCTGTGGAAGAAACTAATCTAGCACTGAGCTGACAGGGGTTTGATCTGTCGGTATTATTCAATACATACTCTCGCATAGCAGGTCTAGCTTCAACAGTAGAAATCATTTGCTGCTCCTTGATACCATTAAGGAAGGCATTCCTCTCTCTTGGATGCTTTAGGAATAGAAACTGCTCATTTTTACATTGGAGGAGAATGTCTACCAAAGTATATTGACCTGGTAATATCTGTAATAAGGAGAGAGCTCGAGATAATAAAATCTCTACTTCCCCAATGATATTGCATGCCTCTTCACAGCTAGTAATTGTTGGTGTCGATACAAACACAAGTGGATCCTTGTCGTCTGATATATCCTTTCGAGATAGACTTAGATTTGCAGCATCAATTGTTAGCATTTCAAGTGCCAGATTGACTGAGGTTGACATACGATTCGTTGCCTGAGCTATTGATTGGACTTTCATGGCAGGCTTGGCATCTGATTCGAGAACAAATTTGGCATTTGTCAACTTGACTGCCAATACTTGATTCATCAATAAAGCAGGGTGGATTGTTTCAAATGAGTGTAATACCATTTCAACAGTTGTGTATGGGTCAAATAAAGGTTCCTGGTTTAGAGCTGCCACTTCTTCGGCCTCTGCCCACGAGTCTTCCCAGAATGCTCGTAGCGACATGAGAATTGCAATTGCTTCAGACGCTTCTTCGAGAGCTAGTGTTCTTGCTTCGTCTGGTGGGAGCCTTGATCTATATTCAATAGCCTTGCGTGCTGTTTCACCATTGACCTCTTCCTGAAGAGGGTTCTCTGGATTGCCATACCACTGAACAAAGTCTTCAAATACAGCTCCATGGTTGGCCGATTTGAAAGCTGCCATATCACTAAGTAGCTTTGGTTTCTGAAGCCTTTGAGCTATTGCAATTCTACTCTTTATTGATGGTCGCTCTTTTGAGCTAACTCCTAGAAACTGCTTCTGTTTCTGTTCTTCTTCATCAGTCATTGGCATCGTCCGTTGAAGATAAGGAGCATACAACTGATCTCCTGATTCAATCAAAGGTAGAGCATCGGGTACAGGACATCTTGCACCAACACGATTATGACCGGGGTTTAATACAGAAGCTTGAAGCTTGAGCATACGTTCAATGTTTGTATTTGTACTTCCTTGTTGGTTGTTATCTGGACTTTCGTCGAATGAAACTTCCTCCTCAGCGTCAAAGAAGTCGTCGTCATCACTGTCTGTATTGTTCTCTGGCAACATCGATTGTCCTTCGCCACTATTACCCCATGATTCCATCGACTCTTCATGTAAATCAGATGAGTCGTTGTTCGTATCATTCTGTTGTCTTGCATGTAGCGCCTCGGTTGACATTTTACATTCAATACAAATGTTATAAACCTGTAGCTTCTGATTAATGATACATTGATCTCTATCGGGGTCTGGCTCAGACGAATTGACAAAGGCAGCATGATCGGCACGATGACCAAGCACACGTGTATCAGCTCTTTGTAAACCCCAGTGAGGTTGACCATGTTGATCATCTCCCTTGTTGTCCAGCCCTGGAACGAATCCAAGGTTGGGTAAACTCTCATTGTGATCCCATCGTGTTCTCAATTCCTCAACAAATGATAGCCACAAACGCATCATAGAGGGAGGTGTTCGAAGTCTTGCCATGTGTGCAAAAAGAACAGACAAGAGACGACCAGGAGGTGACCCTTTGCATAGAGATTGTCGTTTGTCACCTGTCTTACTCATTTCAGCACCTGAGAATACTTCTGCCGGAGGTGCTGGGTATGCTTGTATTCTCATTAACGCTTCAGTTAGAGCCCTATCAAAGTCTGCATTCGATAAATCCGTTTCGATATCACGCCAGTCTAATGCATCCACCAATCGTTTCGTGACTGGTCCAACGCCGGCGGATTTCATCGCTTGCTGTACGCTATTCTCCCTGTCGATCAAGCCTTCATCATCTTCTTCTGCGTATCGACTAAAGTCTACAATCTTTGTCAAGTGTCCAGGAAGAGTATCTAAACCTAAACTTCCACATCTCAGTAAAGCCGCTAGAACACATCTTGTATTTGCAGACAGTGTGGCACAAGGAGCATCTGAGTCAAACTTGGCAGATGCCAAGAAGATTGGTTCTCTTGGACCGAATTCTTGACGACCACCTTGCTCATTTTCTACGACACCCATTCCTAAAGGATCCAACGCTGCACTCTGTAAAGCATATTCCATTTCAAGCAGCTCAGAGGGCGTTGATTCAAAGTTGGATGACCGTATTTTCAGTGGCAGCTGAAGAAGTGGAGGTAGTGGTGAACTATCTGTAGTGCCGTCTTGTGAAGAGGAGATGACTCCCCATGACACAGACGATGTTATTGAAACAAGAGGACTGCCGTCTGGACCCCAAATAGGGACCCGTTTGTATATTGATGGAGACGATGCACTCTCGAGTATGACTAATGCCTGTTGTTGGCATGTATCTCGGTACACATCAACCGCTGATTCTATATCAACCTTGTCAGTGCTAGGCCTCCTCCAATCTTGATTGAAACTTCGTCTCTGCTGTTTCCAGTGATAGCAATGTCTTGCTGCAGTCAAAACAACTGAATCACTTTCGTTAGGTTTGTGTTGTGCTACCAAAATATTCGCTAGACCATTCAACGTCGAGAGATGGAGAGGCAAGGCTTGTTTTGGAATGGAATATAACCGATGAGATGATCGGAATGACTCTGATTGACATATTCCCGACAAAGCCGGTGATGAAAGTAGAATCTTAGACATGCTGCCATCGTCAAGCTCTCCATGTTTGAAATTGAAACTATCTCCTATTTGTAACAGATTGTACTCTAACCCAGATGGTATCCAATTAAATGATGAATTATCAACATTGCTTCTTCTATCTTTTGTTAAGTCGCCACTGTAATCTCCCCATATTCCAAATACGGGGAGACTTGTCTTGTTTTCAGATACTGCCAAATTAAGTGCAGTTTGAAGTATGGTTGTTAATGATGCTGTTACTTCAGCATGTATTTCTTGTTGGTTGAGATAAAGATCGTTGTCCAATGTGTCTTCCTCTGAGCTTTCACTATCAACATAAAAGCTATTGCTTTCACTACTGTCATCGTATTTAGAGCCATTTTCACTACTATTCTGGATGTCATTATCAAAATCAACTTCCTCGTCCTCTCCAACGTCAAGAGAAATTGATTGAGATCCTACAGGAACCACAGGGTCAGTCTTTCCATTCTCGTGAAAGCTAACCTCCTCCTCTTCGTCGCAACCAAACTGTTCTTGAGATTGTTCGTGGTGCTGTTGACTTGCACTTTTCATCTGTCTTCTTTTGGCCATCTTCTGAAGACGACGTTCTCTGTGACGTCTTTCTTCTATTGCGCGATGTTGAGCCTCAATAGCTTCATTGACATGGTTTTCTATATAAAAGCGAATATCATCATATAATGATTGAATGTCATTAGTGTTTGTAGATGGTGTGAGGTCTAAGCAAAGAGTAATATGCTGACCAATATTGAAGAGTGTAGATATGTCCTGAGTCAAACCAACATGAAGAGATCCATCTTTACCTCCACCACTATTGTTATTGTTGCTATTTGAAGACCCAGATGGACTCTTGCTATCGTAGAATGAACGTTCAGTTCCAGATGAAGAGAGGATTCCCAACTCTCCTAACAAGGAGTATGATGACGGAGATATGGTTGGCTGTAATGATTTTGGAATGTTATCAATTCTGTCGTCATTTACATCACTCTTACTTCCGCCAGCTGAAGGAAACTGTGGTGCATCCCACAATTTGAGTATCAATGGTATATTATATCGACGCCTATTCCAAACTATAGAAGAATCTTCTACATCTGAAGTTGGTGAGTCGGCCTTATACCCTGTTGTTTGAAACTGAATCTTTTGACTTCGTATACATCGTGCACCACGATGACCATCTTCTCTATCAACCTTTTCCACGGTTATTGGTGGAGATTCCAATGTAGGAGAGGTAGGAGACAATCTAGACTTTGGTGTTGTCGATAGCGTTGGTGGCGATTGTGGAGTTGATTTGTCTAAATCAATACCATTCGGTATTTGTGCATTCTCATCCTCTTCTTCAGTCCATGAGTATTTAATCCTCCGAGATCTGTTTGTAAAGCCTCGTTCACATAAATCAAAGCTCATCCTTTCAGGACCGTCACTATTTGTGGGTGATAGCATATCTAACACTGATATGTCGTCTTCTTCTTCTTCTTCTGAACTTTGTTGCTCTACTTCTTCTTCAACTTCGTCTTCTATCGATTCCTCATCTTCTTCATTCAAAACTTCCTCAATATCTTCCATCTTTGCACCCCAATCCAAAGGAGCATGGAAATCACATCCCTGATGGACGTGCCACTCTCGTAAGGTATTACCAATATCACGAGCCAATCTTTCAAGAGGTGTGGAACATGAGTGATCTACATTGTATTCATGTTGCAGTAGTGTAGATGATGAGGGGGTATCTATATTGTTTGTTTGATTGCGACGAGAAGATCGAGTGGTGGATGGATGATTGAGTTTTGATTGCTTGACATTGATATTATCATACGATTGACGTGGAGATCTCTCTTTTTGATCTTTTGTACTATTGCCAACTTCACAGGGGTTATTGATGACCTCATCATTGCAACTACTGGTGTTTATATCAAGCATTGAATCATTAACATCAATACTAGTCTCATCCATAGATACATCAAAGTTGAAATGATCCATCTTCATGGGTGAAGGGCTTTTCATTGAAGAAAATTGGGACATGCAATCAGTTCCAGATATAGTTGCTGGTTGATCCGTCAATTGCGATGATGGCGTAGTCTCCTGTTGTGAAGTATTGGGTGGTTGCTGCTTGGTTAATATGTCTGGACGAAAAAGAAGTAGAGGTGACTTCTTCTCTTCTACTTCACATTCTACATTGTCTTTGCAACTAATAAGTTGGACATGTTGAAAATTGTCTGGTGTGCATACCCCATCTTCTTCGCTGTCTATATCATCATCATGATCGATAGTTGTACTCATTGATACGTCTAAATTGACATCTTTTCTACCATTACTACCAAGTCTAACAGGCGATGGCCCAGACACTGATGAGAATTGTCCCAAACAGTCTTCACCTGAGACAGTTGCAGGTGTTGAAGTAAACTCTTCTGGTGATTTTGTACTTATAGGTGGCTGCTCTTTGCAATTATCATCAACATCTATATCAGGTTTTGATTGCCCTTTGTCTATTTTTGACTCTTCTTTTATCACTTCATTTCTGTCTTTGTCATCTCCAATATCGTTAGCAGCACTATCTTCCACAGCAGTGTTAATATCACTGCTCTTATTCTCATGTACCATTGACAGAAAGTTATTATATCCACTGCTATTCGATGAGTTTAATGAATCATCTCCACCTTTACTAGGTGAAGGAGGTTTATCCAACTCGGCAAAGTGATCAGCACTTATAGCATTACTACTCCTACTGCTACCGGATGAGTTTAGTGATATATCTCCTTCTTTGGAGGTATTTGATCCACTGCTACCAGAACTTTTACGCTTCCTTCTATCCCTACAAACAATCTCATTCTGTGCACAAGATGTGTCACCACTTTCATCAATCATACTAACATTATCAAAACTAGAATGCTGCTGTATCTCAATAGTCTCAATAGAATTAGTAGTACCAGATGACTTATTACCACCATGCTTATTAACAAACTTGACCTTTTTGTTCATAAGCTTATTACCCAGTTTGTTTTTAATACGGCTACTTCTTGATATAGTTTTATTTTTATCGCAATTACTATTATTGTTGTTTGAACTACTTATAGTACTACTACTATTAATACTTCTTGCTGATATACTACCATGGCTACTGCTGCCGCCTGTAGAACTACCTCGTAGTTTCGTCATGCTTATAATAATTAATATGTATTGACTTCAATATATTGTATTATTTTCAATGTCGTTGCAAAAAAAGTTCAGATTGTGTTATTTCAGAGTTGCCTCAGTTCACTACCACAAAACAATCTTTTAAAATATGAATACCGTCGTTTCTGGAGCAAGTAGATTTCATATACCTATTGTCATTGTATTTGGAATTTAAGTATTTAGTAATTTAGTACATATATTATATCCGACCATCAGGCGCGCGGCGCAAGTGATGCACTGGGCTGTAAGCAAGACTGTACTGTATGGTATAGTCATAAAAATAGTACTATTATGCCTTGTATACCAAATAAAAAGTACGAAAGTCTTTCTTCCAACCACTAAACTTCACACCGTAAGCTTTTTTTACTAACAAAATGTAACTCTCTCAATATTGGGTATTTTTCAGTCAGTGAACATTCTATTATGGTCTACTAGATGTCCTCAATCAATTTCTAAAGAGAAACTAAGTGTAAATTTGACAGAATGGTTCCATATGCTTCAGATTGATGGGGAAAATCTCAAAAATCTAAATCTACTAACCAAATTGACGTTTGGCCACATTTGGCCATCAAGAGGGGGGTATAACAGCATATAGAATGTTAAATAATAAATGTTTGACATTGGATAGGTACATAACAAGGTCAGTAACACTCCCAGCATGATTGTAAGTCCCCCCATCCCACTTCTATCACCGCTTGTTGGCGGGTTTCATGCCTCAGATCAGGAAAAAATATCGATTTCCAGCCAACTTCAGGACACGTTTGGCCATCAAGTGGGGGTATAGCAGCATGTAGGTTGTTGAATAGTAGATGTTTGGCATTGGTTAGGTACATAACAAGGTCAGTAACACTCCCAGCATGATTGTAAGTCCCTCCATCCCACTTCTATCACCGCTTGTTGGCGGGTTTCATGCCTCAGATCAGGAAAAAATATC
>Ga0214477_100949_pt1 | contig 17212 bp, 15 predicted proteins | sample M1_20Mar14CPVII9_FD_165058 | JGI IMG/M metagenome (GOLD analysis project Ga0214477, IMG submission 165058) | Marine eukaryotic communities from Monterey Bay, California, United States - M1_20Mar14CPVII9sort6BwellC16 | ecosystem: Environmental > Aquatic > Marine > Unclassified | place: USA...
TGAAAGAAGTAGTGCTAAATGAAGGGCTTGAGAAGATCGGAAAACAGGCATTTGAAGAATGCAGATCGTTAGAAAGTATAATACTACCCTCTACTGTTACGGATATTGGGAATGCTACATTCTACAATTGCAGTGGTTTAAAGGAGGTAGTATTAAATGAAGGGCTTGTGAGCGTAGGGAAGTATACATTACAACATTGTCTTTCATTAGAAAGCATCACACTACCCTCTACCGTGACCAATATTGATGAAAATGCATTCTACGATTGCAAAAGTTTGAAGAAGATAGTATTAAATGAAGGATTAAAGAAGATTGGTTATAATGCATTTGGTGGTTGTGAATCATTAGAAAGTATTACGCTTCCTTCTTCTCTGGTTGAGATTGGCAAATATGGATTTAATATGTGTATAAATTTGAGAGAGGTAGTTTGTAGCGGGGGGTTAGCAAAGATTGAACATAGTACGTTCCCCAATAACTGCTCAACATTAGAAAGAATCACATTTCCCAGCCTTTCATCTCGTCTAGATTCAATCATTCGAGCTGGTCAGTTACATGCACAGAACAAGGTACAACAATGTATCAACCGAGGTGAAATTGAATGGGAAAGAGGAGGTACAATTAGTATACCTGTAGAAGTGACGAGAAGGGGCATTTGGAAAGAATTGAAACAGCGTATTGATCTGATCATCAAATGGATCAAATACTATGAAATGAAGGAGGCAACAACACTCTTTGAACTAGCTCTTTGGAAGGTCAAGATTGACCAAGTAGATGAGGCCGACCCTCGTGATCGGGACGCTTGCCGTGTTGATGTGCCAGGGCCAGTGAAAGATGCTATTATACAGTACATAGAACTATAACTTAGAGGTTTGAGTACGGGTATAATAGATTATCTACTAACAATATAGGAATCTGATATACGATATACATGGTGTTGTAGTGTTTATATTAATATTAACTTTATCTATGCTAGTAAAAGATCAGTGCTCCGCATATATTAAACATATAAACACATTAGAGACCAGACATTTAAGCCTGTGGTATGTCAGATCCATATAGATACTGCAAGATTGTATCCTTCACTGGACCAGGCACGGCAATGCGGCATTCCTCACGGGTCCTAAAGACATCATCTTCTACTATTTGATCCATCTTGGCCTTCCACAAGGCCAACTCGAAGAGAGTTGTTGCCTCCTTCATTTCATGGTACTTTATCAGGTTGTCGATTTGATCTATACTTTGCTTCTTAGTGGTCTCCCAACTATCATCACTACTTCTCGTCTCTTCTGTAGGCCAACCACTACTAGCACCCTTCATGACACCCCTTTGATATCCGATCCAACTCACAATTTGAGCAACACGGTCTTTTACTAAACCCCACCCTCTTTTCGAAACTTCCACGGGTATATAAATCTCACCTCTTCCTCCTCTTTCCCATTTAATCATTTCACTTTGATTGATACATTGTTGTATCTTGTTCTGCACATCCACTTGTCCGGCTCGGATAATGACTTTTAGTCGTAATGAAATGTTGACTAAGGTTATTCTTTCCAATGCAGGGGCGGGTTTGTAATGAAATGTAACCGACAGCGGGTCTAAGAAGAGGTTAATTGTGTCAACCTTTAGCAGACTTTCACTTATCCTAATCTCTCGTAAACTATTGCAACTCGAGAATGTATTACTTGCAATCTTAACCAAAGTTGATGGTAAACTAATGCTTTGCAATGACTTACAGTCTTCAAATACACGAGTGCCAATCGTCATGAGACCTTCATTCAATACCACCTCATTTAAACTACTGCATTTACTGAATGCACTATTACCAATATCCGTGACAGTCGAGGGTAGTGTAATACTTTCTAACGAAGTATATCGACAAAATGAATAGCCCCCCAACCACATCAAATTTTCATTTAGACATATCGTTTTTAACTTTTTACATTCATAAAATGATGCCATACCAATCTCCGTGAGACTAGAGGGTAGTGTAATACTTTGTAATGATGTACATTCTTCAAATGCATCCTGTCCAATGTATTGCAATCCTTCATTCAGTATTACTTCTTTCAATTTACTACACTTATAGAAGGCCTTATCGTCGACTTTAACAACACTAGGATGAAACCGTACACGTACTACATCCTTTGGAACAATCTGCCCGTTGCCCGTATACTCGAATACTTTGTGTGATGTGTTGATCCACATTGTTATTACTATCGACTAATCTATTCCTGCTATAACCTATGTCTTGTTATATATCAGAACTCTTCTCTATTTCGAGTTTCGAGTCGTTAAAGCTGAGGTTATCTATGAAACTTATACTTATACAAATCGAAAGAGCATTAAAAACTGAACTCTACATTGTCGATATATATCGTGCTTCAAAACAACAATATCCAGAGACATATCAATTCTCAATCATTGCAATACATCAGTTCAACAAAAGAACATCATTTACCATCAATAAGATGCGACATATGAATAAAAAGATACAACGGCGGGCTACTCGATGTTTCTCCAAATGACTTTGATTCTTTCCTAACTTCAACTTCTCCATGTGATGATGGTTAGTGAATGAGTGACCTCTTCAATATCTATGCTCGTGAAGGAGAATCCCTTTAGATTTCTTCCTGTATTGACAGCCCGGCGATGTTGATATTGCAGAGTAGCCGTGATGAAAGTAGTAAGAACAACATAATAATAATTGCAATAACAACATCGACATCGACAGAAGAGAATAGAGCCATCGTTATCACTCATCTCCATTCTCCATATCGTATAGTCGAGATACTAAGTATAGAATGAAGCATTCCAAATCAATCGACATCACGTTGGCAACAACAGTAATCATTCTAGGTGTTGTTAGTCTAGCTCTTCTTGTATTCCTCCGAGATTTTAATGATAACAATCGTCGTCCATCAAAGCCATCATCAATCGGTACAATAGTTGAAGTATACAATAAAGAACATTCATACTTTGCAATACCTGCAATAATAATTGATGAGATCATATCAACATCGTCATCGCCATCGAACGATGCATCAACATCATATCGGAGTTATAATTTACAAAATAGTATTACAAATGAAATAATAACAAATGTTAATGAAGAACATATACATCCCTACACTATATATAAAGATGGTACGATTGCCTCCTGTAACTTTAGTACATTACGGAATAACGTTCACTTAATGACTCCTTGTGCTATTGTCTCTTCTTCTACCGGCTCTTCGCCTGTCCCTTCCTTCCGTCGTGGCGATAATGATGTAGAAGTAGAAGTAGAAGATGGTACGAAGAAGAGCAATAGCAAGATGACGGTGACATATCAAGTGGCATATTTAAATGAAGAGAATATATTAAGTTATGTCAATGATTTACCATATAATAGAGTACAACGGAGGAGACATTTACATTTTCCGTATAAGATTCAATAGGAATGAGCGCGGAGAGATGTTTTGATTTTAGTTAGTTTGTTAGGATTAGGAGTAGGGATTGTTTGATGTGAAGAATGGATAGTTAAGAAATAGGATAGGTTAGGTTAGATATTAAGCTTAGATTGATGTACTATGACTATGCTCATACCTTATCTACTCTACAAGTATGTAAGCATGTTGATGCAATTTGCATATATGAGATATGCCTCGCTGTTCTAGATAGATAGATAGATAGATAGAAGAGGGAGTAAGAGGGAGACGAGTGGGTAGTGAGAAGATTGATTATCCACCCCGATCGATGAAAGAGAGACATGAACACATACTATTACTATATTTACTGTATCCTCAGTCTTATTGTAATTGTACAACAATCACTCCACCACCAATTAAAAAGACATCAACTCAATCCTAAGTAGTTTTGGATATGTCCTAAGCGGTTAACCAATCCCTAAGCAGCTTATCAAACACATCCTTTGACATTAATAATAGACAAAAAATCATGCAAAGTAGTACCGCTAGTAGTTCCGCTAATTTGAAGGGTAAATGAATTGCAAACTAAGTATAGGCCCCACTAGCTTCAATTAGCTTAGCAAATCTTAGTCAAAGATACCGAGGTTCATTCGTAGTTTTTTTACCCTTTGAACTGCAACACTAAAACGGCACTCAGGTCGCTCTCATTTCTTATCTCACGCACTCCTTGCCCCTTCCTACCTCAGCCTCTCATTGCCGTTAGTGTATCGATAATTGTCATTAGTCCGCCGAGGCATAGATGTATTCATTGCAAAAATGCATTGTCTATTGTCTACCAAAACAACTATGCTCATAAATTATCTTGCATAGCAATTGCAATGCAAAATTTGTCATCCATCATCATCGTCAGTCGTCATCGTCGTCTACCATCTCGATGCTCTACATCATGAACACGCCGCCGCCGCATAACAACAACAACAACGACATAAAGAGTAGAGCTTCATCGGACAACAACTCCAACGATATAAACTTCTCTACAACGACGGCGTTAGGCAATAGTATCCTCTCATCGTCATCGTCGTCATATCTAAATGCAACTTCTGCCTCCGCCGCCGCTGCACAACAACAACACTATCAAGCTATCATGACTGCTGCCTATTGCAATGAGAGTACATCAAATATACACCCTTCTATCAATATCGGTTATCAACAAACTCAACCACAACACAGTATGATGGCACCGATGTTAGATAATAGCAATCGTCTCTCGTCATCGTCGGCATCTATGACACATCATATGAACATCAACCCTTACAACTACACCAGTGATATGAACACTAATCAGTATCAGGGTATCAACTCTTATCAACAGCAATCACAACCACAACAAGTACATGGGTATGATCCATCTATCGATATGCAACGCCTGCTTGCAATCCAGAAGCGTGAACTTGAACTAGAAGCAGAAATTAGAAAGATGGAACAGAAGTTGTCAATGTGTCGTGATGAAGGTGCCAATGATAAAGATATGTCAAAACAAGCGAGTACTAGTGCAAGTACAGCAACTAGAGGTAGAAAGAGGGTTAGCTCCAGTGACGAAGAAGAAGAACAAGTAGAACCATTGCTTACAGGATATGCAAAGATTGTCGAGGTTGAGAGACGTCATAGTGCTGATCTTTTGAATCATGGCAAGAAGAGTAAGAAGAGAAAGATTGATCGGCGGGGAAGTGGGGGTAGCGGTGGCTCATCTTCTTCTGTTGCTCGAGCTGCATAGGAGGAAGAAGGTTGCTTTGCTTGAGATTACTGTCTGTTGTTGTTTGTGTTCGATGTTTGAAAGGAGTTGAAAGTGTAATGAATAGTATTGTAATTGTATGCTACGTGCAACCTCTATTCTATATTTATATTAGTTATAGATCTATGTATTGCAAGATTGTATCCTTCACTGGACCAGGCACCTCACCTCGACATGTATCACGGTCACTTGCACAGATATCATCTTCTACTTGACCAATCTTTGCCTTCCACAGTGCCAGTTCAAAGATTGTTGTTGCCTCTTTCATTTCATAGTACTTTATCCATTTGTCAATCTGATGAAAGTACCGTTCTACTAAAATCCACCCGTCCCTTCTTCTCGTCGCGTTCACAGATATATAAATCGTACCTCCTCTTCTCCATTCGATCATTTCACTTTGATTTATACATTGTTGTACCTTATTCTGTGCATCCACTTGCCCAGCTCGAATGATATTATCTAGACGAGATGAAAGATTAGGAAAGGTGATTCTTTCTAATGCCGAGCATCCATTAAATGTATTCCATTCAACCGATGGTAATGCCCCGCTACACGCTAACTCGCTTAAACGGATGCAATTACTAAATGCCTCCTTACCAATACTAGTAGCAGTTGAGGGTATTGTAATACTTTCTAATGAGCTGCATCCACGAAATGCATGATTTCCTATCTTTTTGAGCCCCTCATTCAATACCACATTCTTTAATCCACCGCAGCTGTGGTTGTAGAATGCAAACCAACCAATCTCGGTAACCGAAGAAGGCAGAGTAATACTTTCTAATGATTTACAATGTGAAAATGTGCCTTCTTCTATCGTTTTGAGCCCATCATTTAATTCGACCTCCCTTAAACTACTGCATTTGTGGACTGTATAAGCCCCAATATCGGTAACAGTAGAGGGTAATGTAATACTTTCCAATGAACAACCATTAAATGCATTATGCCCAATCTTTTGTAACCCCTCATTTAATACTACTTCCCTCAAACCACTGCAATCTTTAAATGCCTCCACGCCAATCTCAGTCACAGAAGAAGGCAGTAAAATATTTTCTAATGATGTGCATTCATTAAATGTCATTCTACCAATCCTGACAAGTCCTTCATTTATTACCACCTCTCTCAATTTTGTACATCTATAGAAGGCCTTCTCATCAACTTCAATAACACTAGGATAAAATCTTACCCTAACTACATTCTTTGGAACACGCTGTCCGTTGCCCAAATACTCGAACACTTCATTATCTGATGTATTGCTCGACATATCTTGTGCTCTTGTTTTATGGCTCTTACCTTGCCTAGATTGTATTACTTATATTGCCTTCTAACACCGTCCGATACTAATATCAATATATTGGAGTTATATTATTATATTAATTGATATAATGTAGAAGCGATGTACTTTGAGCATAGATAAAAAATCTTGAGCAATGGGTATGCAAAGAGTTGTTGTATTTTTTTGTATAAAAATTTGCAGTGTATCTTTAGTATTGCAGTGAATCTTATGCTACGATCTCCGCACTACCATTAATCGAAAGATCATTAAATACTGATATATTTGGCTATAATATTGGTATATGAATGGTGTATTGACTCCAAAGAGAAGTGAGAGTAAGCTGATTGATAGATGAGATCCGTTTGATCGCCAATTTGAGCGCCCGAGTTGCAAGTGCCCTACTAACCGGCGGTGCTGCTCCCTAATACTTTACAAATCCATTCTAATAATACTATAGAATAAGACTATATAACAGGTATATCCATTGGGTATCATATTAGTAGGGCGGCAACGATTTACATTTCAAAATACACACATAAAAAAATGATCTCTATCCAACTTTTCAAAGTGGCAACTCTCTTGCTACTACTGCCAATCATTATCCATGCTCGTATCCCTTCAATATCAACTACTGTGCGGTCTTATCAGGATGATGATGTTGATAATAATCTACACGATCGTAGTACGGTGTCATATGATAAAGATATCGAGTTGCAAATCACTTCTTCTTCTCAATCCTCCACCACACATCAAAAGCAATTATCTAACATCAATAATCCAACTTTCACCGCTATAATCACAATAGAAAGCACAACCATTGACAACAAAGATAACATTATAGACATCAATGATATATTCAGTAGCAACAACGAGCTACTGTTTAATGAAGATTATTGGTACAGTTTTCAACCACTCAAATCTCTAAACTCAGAAGTAGACAAATTACAGAATGATAGGAGGTATAAAGTCCATCGTGTACTAAAACAGAATAGTATTGCTAATGGTATATTTAATGAGAGTAGGAGCAGAAGATTGCAATCAAAAGAGGAATTGCCAGTCGGTAGTGATAAAGTTGAGGAGAACAATAATCCAATTGACAAATCACAAGATACCAACAATAACTCGGAAGAGCACACATCAGAAGATGAGAGTACAAAAGAAGAGTATGTAGAACTAGTAACCAACAGTCTATTATCATTAGTTTGTGTTACAATGGCTGCATTGGCTGCTGGTTTGACTATGGGTATGTTATCGTTAGATGTGAGTATATAATTTGTGTGTGGTAATGTTGTTTAATGGTTTTTGTGCTCATATATGATATGCTCACATGATATGCTCTCATGATGTGCATATATCATACGATTCAACAATAAAAACACCCCATACAATATACAGCCACTATCATTAGAAATTAAACGACGTGCATCACCCTCCCTACAAGAACAACAATATTCCGAACAATTATTACCATTATTAGTTGGTCATTCGAAACGTCATCGATTACTAGTATCATTATTACTACTTAATTCATTAGCAAATGAGGCATTACCATTGTTTTTAGATGAATTATTCCCAAGTAAGTATGTAGCTATATTAGTCTCGGTTACGTTGGTTTTGTTCTTTGGTGAGATTGTTCCGAGTGCAGTCTTTACTGGACCAGATCAAGTAAAGATGGCAGCGGGACTAGTGCCTTTGGTCAAGGTGGTAATGTTTGCAACGTATCCGTTAGCTATGCCGATTGCTAAGTTATTGGATCGAGTGTTGCATGATGATAGTGGTGGAAGTGATACTAGTCATGATAATAACACACACGGTGGAGAGTTTGAAGAGGACGTTACTGAAGGCCAATACTATAACAGAACAGAACTATCGGCATTAGTACGTATCCAGTATGAATCACAATTGGCAGAGAAACGGAGGAGGAAGAGTGCAAATCGGAAAGTGTTATTGACAAAGACGAGTAAAATGGGAGGAGGAGGCGTCACTTCGAATGGCGGATTTGATAATACATCAAGTCACATGTCTAATACGAGTGCAACATCGACGACCACCGGCCACCATAGTCATCATTCGATTCGTTCTATATCAAATCAATTGACCACCACCACAACAACACCATCATCATCTCAACATCAAGCAGTGGATGGAACATTTCATCAAGATGAGATTACAATGATTGAGGGTGCATTAAGTCTAACCACTAAGCGTGCCGCTGACGTGTGCACTCCATTACGATGTGTCTATGCCCTTCCATCTGATACCATATTAGACGAGGAACAAATGGTACCCAGTGAAGGGCACCTCAACACGATGTTTATCACGGTCGGTCTCGTCTTCTACTTGATCCATCATGGCCTTCCACAGTGCCAATTCAAAGAGTGTTGTTGCCTCCTTCATTTCATAGTACTTATCCATTTGATAATCTGATGAAAGTGTTGCTGTGCTAAACCCCACCCTCTTTTCGTCACATCCATGGGTATACCTATCATACCTTCTCTTTCCCATTCAATGCCACCTCGGTTCATAAATTGTTGTATCTTGTTTTGTACATCAACTTGTCCAGCCTGAATGATAGCCTCTAAACGAGATGAAAGATTGGGAAAGGTGATTCTTTCCAATAAAGGACAGCCACTAAATGTGCAATAATCAATCGATGGTAATGCCTCACTACATGCAACCTCTCTTAAACTATTGCAATCCTTAAATGCCATGAAATCAATCTCAGTCACAGATGTAGGAATGGCAATACTTTGTAATGACGAGCATCCACTAAATGCATTATTCCCAATCTTTTGTAATCCTTCATTGAGTACTACCTCCTTTAAATTCATACAATTACTAAATGCATGACTGCTTATCTCATCCAGAGAAGAAGGAATTACTAGCTCTCGTAAACTGGTGCAATTAATACTCTCTAATGATGTGCACCCGTCAAATGCACGATTGCTAATCCTCCGAAGTCCTTCATTTAGTACCACCTCCTTTAAGCCAGTACATTTGTAGAATGCAAGCTCACCAATATCATTCACAGAAGAAGGAATGGTAATACTTTCTAATGATTTGCAAACATGAAATGAACTATCCCCAATCCTCTCAAGACCATCATTAAATACCACATTCTTCATATTTATACACGCAGCGAATGCCTCCTCATCAATATCGGTGACAGTTGAGGGGAAGGAGATCCTTTGTAATGATTCGCATTTTTCAAATGCCCTCTTCCCAATCTTCTTTAATCCTTCATTCAATCCTACATTCTTCAAGCTTTCACAAATGAGAAAGGCCCTTTCATCAACCTCAACAACATTAGGATGTAATCGTACACTAACTACATCGTTTGGGACACGCTGTCCATTGCCCGTATACTCAAACACTTCATCAACATCTGATGTGTTGCTTGACATATTTTATATTGTTATTGTTCCTCTCTCTACACTCTTGTCTAGATTCTGATACTGCTGCCAACTACCACCATTCGGTATCAATATCAATATATTGGATTATATTATTGTTAATTGATAATGTGGGAGCGATGTATTCAATACTATCGGATATATCTCGAGCAACCTATGTATGTGGTATTGCAAAGAGTAGTAATTTTTGTGGTGTATCTTTCAATCTCTGTATTGCAATGAATAATCGTGCTACGATCTCAGCACTAGCAATAATCGAAAGAGTATTAAATACTGATATACCTGGCTATACCTTCGGTATATGAAGTGGTATATTGCAAAGTAATCGATATTGTTGTTTAGTAGCGAGCCGTCAAGGAGGAGGCAGAAGAGGCAAAGTAGAAAGATATCGTTTGGTCGCCAATTTCAACGATGCAGTTTCTTGCTCGCCTAGATGGAGAAGAGACAGAGATGGCAGCAGTGGAGAGTATTGGCCATAGTAGTAGTAATGAGAGTAGCAGCAGGAGGTTGCAATCTGAAGAAGAATCGTCAGTTGGTAGTGATATAGTCGAGGAGAGCAATAATCCAAATGACAAATCACAAGATACCAATGACCCGGAAGCCGGAAGAGCCAGCTACATTGAGAAAGATGCTGGGTGAGAGAGGATTAGAAGTTCCCATCTACTTTCAAGGGAATCGATGATTGCACTACTGAATGAGAACACTGACCAAGGCAACGACAATGATAATGATGATGATGATGATGATGACAAAAACAATAACAATGATGATTGAACGAAGATGTATGAGACTGAGTAGATTATGTTGTTTAATCTAGTGCATACTCTTTAAATGTATATTACAGTATTATAGATCTAAGTATGATATGATAGCTTGCTTCACTGGCCCAGGCACATCAATGCGGCAAGCATCGCGATCATGAGGGTCGGCCTCATCTACTTGATCAATCTTTGTCTTCCATAGAGCCAGTTCAAAGATTGTTGTTGCCTCTTTCATTTCATAGTACTTTATCCAATTTACAATCCGACCAAAGTATTGATTTACTAAATCCCTTCTTCTACTGCTCATCATTTCCACAGGCATATAAATATCTCCTCTTCTCCATTGAATATCACCTCGGTTCATAAATTGTTGTATCTTATTTTGTACATCAACTTGTCCGGCCTGAATGATAGCCTCTAAACGAGATGAAAGATTGGGGAAGGATATTCTTCGAAATGCAGGGCAGCCATCGAATGTATAAATATCAAAATCTGGCAACCCCTCAATACACACCACCTCAAACAAATTTACACATGAATAGAATACATGATCGACAATCTTAACAGTTGAGGGTAGCATGATACTTGTCAATGATTCGCATCCAGCAAATGCATACCTCCCTACGTTCTCAAGACCAGCATTTAGCACTACCTCTCTCAAATTTGTACATCCAATAAATGCCTCAACACCAATATGGGTAACAGTTGAGGGTAGTGTAATACTTTCTAATGAAGTGCACCCGTCAAATACACGATAGCTAATCCTCCGAAGTCCTTCATTTAGTACCACCTCCTTTAAGCCAGTACATTTGTAGAATGCAAGCTCACCAATATCATTCACAGAAGAAGGAATGTTAATACTTTGTAATGATTTGTAAACATGAAATGAACTATCCCCAATCCTCTCAAGACCATCATTAAATACCACATTCTTCAGATTTATACACGCAGCAAATGCCTCCGCATCAATTTCGGTGACAGTTGAGGGGAAGGAGATCCTTTGTAATGATTCACATTTTTCAAATGCCCTCTTCCCAATCTTCTTTAATCCTTCATTCAATCCTACATTCTTCAAGCTTTCACAAAGGAGAAAGGCCCTTTCATCAACCTCAACAACATTAGGATGTAATCGTACACTAACTACATCGTTTGGGACACGCTGTCCATTGCCCGTATACTCAAACACTTCTGATGTATTTCTTGACATATTTTATATTGTTATTGTTCCTCTCTCTTCTCTCCGCACACACTTGTCTAGATAATAGATGATATTGTCAGCTATATATCACTTGATACAAATATCAATATTGGACTTTTATTATTTCATTTCGATACAATGTGGAAGCGATGTATCCTGACGTATCGTGTATATACTTGACAATAGGTTTGAGCAGGGTATTGCAAGCAAAGAGTTGTATTTTTTTTGTGTAAAATTTGCAGAGTATCTTTATACCTCCGTATTGCAATGAATACTTTTGCTACGATCTCCAGACTACCATTAATCGAACGATCATTAAATACTGATATATTGTCTATAATATTGGTAACGAAGTGTATTGATCCCCGGCCGAGAGGAAGATAAGAGAGAGAAGTAAGTGCATATACCGTTTGGTCGCCAATCTCGAGCACCGAGACTTTGTGCTTGCACATCTATGAGAGGTTAGTGGGGTGAGTAGTGTATTATGATAGCCCTTCACACGACTAGCCCATAGCTCTGCTGTTTGCCGGTTTGTGGTGAGTGCATATTATCATATCATATGAGGTACGAAGGGGTAGTTGGGCATCTATTTGAGATCTAAAAAGAGACACAAGATGTGCACTTTTCTAAACTAGATTATTACAGACACAAGTTCATCCTTAACTACTTTATCCTCACGACTGCCATGTATGTATCAATGACTTGTTTGCCTCAGATGTTGATCGTATCGTCTGTAGTATAAACTAAGACTGCCATGTATCAATGACTTGTTCAAGTAAGGGTGTTGCCTCGGATATTGTCGATGCTTTACCACCACTGTCACCCTTCTGTTGTTCCTCCTCCTCCCTAAGTCTTCTCATCTTCTTCTTCTTTACAAACCTCATCCATTTCTTTACACCCCAGCGACTCAACTCTAAATCACGGTCGGCCTCATCATATATCTCCTCCTGTAACAACTCCTCTACTACATCCTCAAGTGTTATAATACCCACCACCCCTGCCTCTTTCGGAATAGATTCACCACGTTCAAATGCCTCACTTGCCAAATGTGGACGAGCCGCCACTATTGCAAGGTGTAAACCTCCTTTACCTCGACCGCCTGCAGCTTGAAACAAGTTGATAATATCAACTAAATGCATTGACGGAGAGATGATTGGTGGTCGAACTAATGGCAGTGTTGAGATTGGTCGACATTCACTACTATCCACTACAATTAACTGCCGTACTAATAACACACCGACAACTTGTGATATGTCATGAAAGGATGACGACGGATCAAGAGATGATGTGGTGGCAGCATCCTCTGCTTTAGGTTCATACACTGGCACTCGAGAGTATCCTCTCGACCAGATCTGTACCATTTGTTCCTCATCTAATATGGTATCAGATGGGAGGGCATATACACATCGTAATGGAGTACATACGTCAGCGGCACGTTTTGTTGTTAGGGTTAATGCACCCTCTATCATTGTTATCTCGTCTCGATGGTAGGTGCCATCCACTGCTTGATGCTGAGATGATGATGGTGTTGCTGTGGTGGTCAATTGATTTGATATAGAACGAATCGAATGATGACTATGGTGGCCGGTGGTAGTAGATGTTGTACTACTTGTGGACATGTGACTTGATGTATTGTCAAGTCCGCCATTCGAAGTGACGCCTCCTCCTCCCATTTTGCTTGTCTTTGTCAATAACACCTTCCGATTTGCACTCTTTCGTCTCCGTTTCTCTGCCAATTGTGATTCGTACTGAATACGCACGAGTGCCGATAGTTCTGTTCTGTTATAGTAGTTGCCTTCTGTAACATCCTCTTCAAACTCTCCTCCATGTGTATTATCATGACTACCTCCTACTCCACTTCCACTATCATCATGTAACACCCGATCCAACAACTTGGCAATCGGCATAGCTAACGGATATGTGATAAACATTACCACCTTAACTAATGGCACTAATCCGGCAGCCATCTTTACTTGATCTGGTCCAGTAAAGACTGCAGAAGGTACAATCTCACCAAAGAACAAGACAAGCGTAACCGAGACTAATATAGCTACATACTTACTTGGGAACAACTCATCTAAGAATAGCGGAAGTGCCTCATTGGCTAATGAATTAAGTAGTAATAATGATACTAGTAAACGATGACGTTTCGAATGACCAACTAATAATGGCAATAATTGTTCTGAATATTGTTGTTCTTGTAGGGAGGGTGATGCACGACGTTTAATTTCTAATGATAGTGGCTGTGTAGGTTGTTGAATTGTATGATATTAACAAGAGTGCATATGATGTGAGCATATGATGTGAGCAACATCAAACCATAAAACAAATAAGCATATTAAACAGTCATATTACACACATATTATATACTCACATCTAACGATAACATACCCATAGTTAATCCAGCAGCCAATGCAGCCATTGTAACACATACTAATGATAATAAACTGTTGGTTACTAGTTCTATATACTCTTCTTCTCCTCCCTCTTGAGAGTTGTTGGTATCTTCTTCGTCAATTGGATTATTGCTCTCCTCGACTTTATCACTACCGACTGGCAATTCCTCTTCAGATTGCAACCTCCTACTACTCTCATTAACTATACCATCAACACTCTGTTTTAGTATACGATGAACTTTATACCTCCTCTTTTCATCATTCTGCAATCCATCTACTTTGCTTGACTCTTTTGTAGATTTGAGTGGTTGAAAATTATACCAATAGTCTTCACTTAACAATAATTCGTTGTTATCAAACATAATATCATTGATATCTATACTGATGTCATTGTTAGTTTGAATGGTATTTGTGCTGTCTATTGTGATAGTGAAAGTTGTTGATGGATTATTGATGTTAGATAATTGCAAGGTGGAGGGTTGAGAAGACATGATTTGCAGCTCGATATCTTTGTTGATATCATCTAATATCTTACTACGATCGTGTAAATTATTATTATCAACATCATCTTCTTGATATCGCGTAGTAGTTATAATTGAGGGGATACGAGCATGGATAATAATTGGCAGTAGTGTTGCCACTTTGAAAAGTTGGATATTAATCATTTTTTTGTGTATATTTTGGGATGTAAATCGTTGCCGCCCTACCCCAATGGATATACCGGTTAAATAGTCGTATTCTATAGTGTTATTAGAATAGGATTTGCAAAGTATTAGGGGAGCTACTTCTAAACCGGAGAGACCTCTTTCTGCAGTATCTACAGCACATGGCGACCAAACGGTATCCCTGCTTTCTCCTCCCTCTCCTCTCTTTACTCTCTCCCTTCTCTTCTTTGCAATCAATACAGGCATTCATATACCAATATTATTAGTCAATATATCAATATCGTAGCATAAGTATTCATTGCAATACGGAGTTTGAAAGATACACAGCAAAAATTTACAAAAAAATACACAACTTTTTGCAATATAATATTGCTCATAAGATTATTATATACTCGCTTCCACATTTGAAATAATATAATCCATATTGATATTAGCATTGGGCGGTGGTAGTAGGCAGCAGTATCGTAATCTAGGCAAGAGCAGAGATTAGAAAGAATAACAATAGCATAAAGGCATAAAGCATAAGATATATTATGTCGAGCAATACATCAGAAGAAGTATTCGAGTATATGGGCAATGGGCAGTGTGTCCCCAATGATGTAGTAAGTGTACGATTTCATCCTAGTGTTAATAAGATTGATGAAAGGGCGTTTAAGTTTCATCTTAAACTGAAGGAGGTAGTGTTCAATGAAGGGCTAGTGGAGATTGGTAAATGTGCATTTTTTGGTTGTGAATCATTAACAAGTATTACACTACCCTCTACAGTTACAAGTATTGGCGACGAGGCATTTTGTGAATGTTTTGTGTTAAGAGAAGCCGTGCTAAATGAGGGGCTTGAGGAGATGGGAAGTTTTGCATTTAACCAATGCAGATCGTTAGAAAGTATAACCATTCCTTCTAAAGTTGTTGAGATCGATAAACAATCCTTTGGTTTGTGTAAAAAGTTGAACGAGGTAGTATTGAAAGAAGGACTGCTGAGGATTAGATATGGTTCATTTTGGAGATGTAAATCATTACAAAGTATTACCATTCCTTCTACTGTGAATACGATTGAGGGCTTTGATGAATGCGAATCGTTACAAAGCGTCATCATTCCTCCTTCTGTGACCGAGATTGGTCCTAGTGCATTTAAAGATTGCAGTGCTTTGATGGAAGTAGTATTAAATAAGGGGTTACAGAAGATAGGCAAAAAGGCATTTGAACAATGCAAATCATTAGAAAGCATTACGCTACCCTCTACTGTCACCAATATTGGTGAAGATGCATTTCGGAATTGCAAAAGTTTGAGAGATAGTATTGAATGAGGGGCTCAAAATGATTGAAGAAGGTTCATTTGCTGGTTTCACATCATTGACGAGTATCACACTACCGTCTTCGGTTGTTGAGATTAAGGGTATAAAAAAGATTGAGATGCAGGCATATTGTGGATGCAGATCATTGAAAAGTATTACAATCCCATCTACAGTTACGGAGATTTGTCAGTATGCATTTCTTGGTTGTACCATGTTGAGAGAGGTAGTGTTAGTGGGGAGCTGCCAAAGATTGAATGCGATACATTTGATAGCTGCTCGGCACTGGAAAGAATCACATTTCCCAATCTTTCGTCAAGTTTGGAAGATATCATCCAGGTTGGACAAGTAGATATGAATAAATTACAACAGCATATCAACCAGGGTGAAATTAATTGGAAAAAAGGAGACAAGATTCGTATTCATGTGCTTGTTGAAAGAAGCGGGTGGGGTTTAGTAAAAGAGCGTGTTGGTCGGGTTGTTAGTTGGGTCCGACATGATGAAAGGGAAGCCAGTTGGTTGGGATACAACTAAACAAATCCTTGACCAGATTGTAAGCAAGGTTAAGCACTACGAACTGAAGGAGGCAACAACTCTCTTTGAACTGGCAATGTGGAAGGCCAAGATCGATCAGGTAGGCGGCATCAACCGTCATGACCGAGATGCTTGTCGTGTCGATGTGCCTGGGCCAGTGAAGGATACAATCTTGCAGTATCTACTATAAACGGATAGAGGCACAACTATCGGCCTGCGGGTATCAAGTCATTAAACAACAGCAACTCGTCATATCGGAGGGCGAAGGATAGTAGATGAATACAATACCATTGGATAATACAAACAGACAATGTAAATTAAAACCATCATCGAAAGTTCTACAACTTGAACTAATCCATTGCTTCGAACAATGGATGAATTATATTGGCTTCTACTTCAACAACGAACTTCTGTACTTCTTTCTTCTACCGAGTCAAAAAAGTGCACATCTTGTGTCTCTTTTTAGATCTCAATTTAATACCCC
>Ga0214477_100950_pt1 | contig 17187 bp, 7 predicted proteins | sample M1_20Mar14CPVII9_FD_165058 | JGI IMG/M metagenome (GOLD analysis project Ga0214477, IMG submission 165058) | Marine eukaryotic communities from Monterey Bay, California, United States - M1_20Mar14CPVII9sort6BwellC16 | ecosystem: Environmental > Aquatic > Marine > Unclassified | place: USA...
TACTTCCTTACGTGGACAGTTCATATCATGCTTACTAGATCGTTTCTCTCCCGTTTCTAACTCCTTAATGCACTTCCTGCAGCCTGACTTGGCACCCTCGGCAACAGACGCCCTTCCCTTAGGCTTGCCATCCTCCTCTTCCTGCTGATTTACCTTGTTTTGACGCTTCGGCTGACTTCTCCTCTCAACCTTATCATCTTGCTGCTTCGCACGTTTCTTTCGTGGACAATTGTTATCATGAGTACTATGTTCTTTCACTCCGCTTTGCAACTCTTTGGTACACTTCATACAGCCTGATTTGGCAGCCTCTTCTAATGATACCCTGCTTGATGATGTTGCCTTGCCATTGTTATTGCTACTACCGCCACCTTGTTGACCAGGAGGGACTAACAAACCCAACGATGCCAATCGAGCCTTATTCCGTTGAATGTTACGTAAACGTAATCGTTCATACTCCGATAATGGATAACCATTCGCATCTACTAATGCTGGACTTGCCAATTGCATCTCATTATTATTGGCACCTCCACCTCCACCTCCACCGGCAGCTGATTCATTATTGACACCTCCGCTCTCCTGACTATCACCACAGATTAAACCACCACTACAATCTTTAGAAGGGGATACATAATCAGTATGTAATGTCATGTAGTCTTCTTCAACATTCTTTTCCTTTCGTGATTCTAATACATACTTTACATCATATGTTCGTTTACCACTAAACCCACTCTCATCCCTATTAGTACTTGCTGCCGTTGTGGTTGGATGATGGGCCTTAACAACACGGGCCACACCTCCAGGATCATTCCTACCCGGCCACATTCGATCTTCGATATAAACAATTGTACCAATGTCAAATGGACCATCAAAATTAGTTGCATTTGTAATCTTTTGTTGACCAAGTGTAACCTTCTGTTGACCAAGTGTTGCTTTTGATTTATTTGAATTGGTTGGTCGGGATTGGTGGGTGGGTGTTAATTGTACTTGAGGACGTTTGGAACTTCCGCCGACGATACTATTCTTTGGTACAGGAGATGATAACATGCTCTTGCTTCCACGTCTAGTAACTTCATCCTTCTTACTCCCTCCCTTTCCAACTCCAATAACCTTCTTCTTCTTACCAACCCCACCGCCACGCTTACAACCACCTTCATGAACCAACTGTTTATTCAATTTACCATTATTAAATTGATATATACAACTATTACATCCTAATATATTCCCATCGACTATTAGATTTAGTATTTCATATGAACCTGAATTGTAAAAGTCGGGATTATGTGGACATAGTGAATGATGTGGTATGGTTCTTGATTGGGTTGATTGTGACAACTGAGACTGCTGTAATGTTGAGGCAGACTTATTACACTTGTGACAAAACGGTACCATTGGTGGAAGAATTGATAATGATTGTTGTTCGGCGTATATTGATGAATTGTTAGTTGACATGAAGTATTCTTTTAGATCTTGTATGATCTGTTGTTGCTCTTGCTGTTGTTGTTGTCGTTGATCCCCACTAGGTCTGGCACCATCATTCTTATCCGATACACTCCTGTCAACCCCACTTGATTTAGCATCATTCCTATCCCCACTCTTATCCACATTATCATTATTCGTATTCTTCAACAAATGGATGCATAATTCAGCACCACCCTCTTGACTGCCAAACATTGATAATCGATCTAATGTTTGTGTTGCTGGTGATACTGTACTTTGGCTATCCTCTTCTCTCTCACACTCTAACCCACCGCCTAGCCTTCTACTGTTGCCACTAGATGATCTGCCGCTGCTAGATCTACCATGACGTTGTTTGTTAGAGGCAGTATGAGAATTAGTATTAGCAGTATCATCAGCTAACAAATCAACAGAACCATCACAAGTGGTTGCATCTGAATCATCATCATCTGCTTCTAATCCATCTTTATATTGCCTATTATTAGTAGTATTTGTAGCATTATTGGTAGAAGGGAGAGATTTGTTAGGAGGAGGAGATTTGTTGGGTGATTGATTCTGATGAGATGCTTTAGAAGTAGAAGTATGGTGATATTGTTGAGTAGTATTCACTGTGTTATTATTCGTGCTACTTTTATCATCATTAAATTCCATATCATCTACATCCCCATTGTTGTTATTATTAGTACCATGCATTCTATTAGTATCATTAGTAGCTTGCATCATTATCATTGAAGAAGGAGGAGCAACGGTGATATTATTTTTTGGTTGTGGAGTTGATAATGAAAATATGCCACCACTAGTATTACTACAACGAGTATGTTTGGTACGTTGTATTATGTCTATATTATGCACTCTCGGCATTCTGTTATAACAAAGCCGCTACTAAAACACCTCCTAACTCCTCTGATAAAAGCGGCCGGCAAGTGATTGAGTAATATCGCCAAATATAATTTTAATCTCGACGGTATCCTCCCCTTTTTCCTGCTCTAGTATAGTGGCTTTCTTCTATCTTTTTACTATCCATAGTTGAGTTAGGTGAGTAAAACGCCTCCAGAATAGACTTTTAGATTGTATTAGATTGATACTAATTGTGTCACTATTGTCTTTAGTGCATCGGCGGCGCTCCGAACAAGTAAGGTAAAAAAGGAAGTAGCAGGGCTTGTCTTGTAAAGTTCCAACTAACATTATATATCAATTGGAGTAGTAAATAGTCTCTTCATATCATCACAGTTCTTTACACTTACACTACAGGTGAGATATGTACACAAGGGCTAGGCCTAGGCAAAAAGACTCTTCATATCATCCACTGTAAGCATCTTCAAACTCCCGGCATCACGGCCTACTGTTCCGTCAAAGACAAGTCTCTTCTTCTCCTGCAGTTGTAGGATACGCTCCTCGACTGTATTCTCAGCAATAAACCTAACAGCACGGATGGGACGATACTGGCCAAGACGGTGAGTACGATCAATGGCTTGCCTATTGTTTGGGTAGGTTTGGGTTGTGGTGTGAGAAATGAAAGATCTAGCAAAGGCAATTCTATATGCACTAACTTACATTTCAGCAGCGGGATTCCACCAAGGATCCATCAGATAGATATAGTTTGCACTGTGAAAGGTAAAAGATAAAGATGAATAATGATTAGCGTCCAAAGAGATATACAAAGAGAAGGATACCGGATCATTTTTGTGCACAAGATGTGCACTTTTTTGAACAATAATGCTTGTACTAAAACTTACCAAGTCAGATTTAAGGCAACTCCTCCAGCCTTCAAAGACATGAGAAGAACCCTACAGTTGTTGTCCTCTCGAAAGGCTTTGAGGGTAGCATCACGTGCCTTTACATTCATTCCGCCGTGCAAAGCTTTACATCCAAGGCCAATGTCTTCTAAATATGGATCACTGTGAAGCCTCCATCGAATGAGATCCAGCATATTCACGAACTGGCTAAAGACAATTGCCTTACTCCCCGGGCTAGTCTGTCTCATCATCACAAGCTCCCTTGTCAATGCCTCAATCTTGGATGATGTTGCAAAGTCGGCTAGATTGATTCTTCTCAAGATGGATCCCGTGGCAACATGCGGTAGTTCTTTCAAGGATGGCATACCCAAAGAAGATCCGATACTCTCCTTGGGTGTTGAGCTAATGGCCAAGGCAGCATCATCCTCGATGTCAGCGCTAGCCTGTAAATCAATGGAGAATGCTCCTCTGCAGGAAGGACATGAAAGGCTAGCCGACGCAGCCATACTATTGGAAGTGGCCATGTATTCAAGTACACATGAACGGCAGTAAGCAGCTCCACAGCAAGTTGAAAGAACACGATCAGTCGGTGGTTCATGACATAAGTCACAATCAGCAGACCCATTGGCAATTTCAAGATTAGTACTTTCCCTGGAACGAGCACGGGCTTCTGTGTTCTTCTTGGAATGAATCACAAGATATGGATGATCAACACTCTGACGCATCCGGATGAGAAGATCAAAGATGTGTGCATAGTTGTTCAACAAAGTTCCACTATCAACATAATCATCAAATGAACTTTTGGTCTGTGTGTAAAGGGCACTGTAAAAGTCTTCTTCCACCGGGTGGAGACGAACAGGTTTGATCTGTACAAGACGTGGAGGCAATTCCATATCAGCAGCCTTTGTCTCCTTAGTCCTTCGAAGTAAAGCCTTGTCCAATACCTCGTTCTTGAGAAGAAACATGGCCTTACGCCCGTCACCACTGTACCCATCCCGTTGGATGGGGTTAAGGATGTACTTGTTGAAGTGGCTGTAGTGTTGAATGCCACCGTGACCACAGCCTTGACAAATACCGGCATGAATCTGATAATGCATGCTGGCACAATCACAACCTTTGGCACGGCAATAATAGTATGCCATTGGATTCAGTCTCAAGAAACGAACCAATGAGTAGAACTCTCCAACACGATTCTGTAAAGGAGTGCCAGATAGACACCAACGATTTACTCCAATCAAACTAAAGGCGGCATTAGCAGTCTGGGAGCTTCGAGTCTTGATAAAGTGAGCTTCGTCTAATACAATCCTCCACCAACATAGACTGTGTAGAACGGAGTTCTTCGCACCAGCCATTGCCTGATCAATTAACGCTTGCATATCGATATCATCATCGTCAGAGTCACTTCCATCGTCATCACTGGAGTAGTCGTCATCGGATGGTTCATCATCAAACTTCTTCTTCTTTCCCTTGCCTTTGGCCGCGGGCTTCTTCTTGCTAGTTGCCTTCTTACCCTTTGCCTTTGATACTGGCTGTTGCTTCTTCTTTCCCGCTGGTTTCTTCTTGTTCTTGGCTGCCATTTCCAATGCCTGGCGTTGCTTTTCACGTGCACGTTCTAGTGCACTATCATCGCTAGAACTAGAAGAATCACTCGAGTAACCGTCTTCGGAATCACTTGAATCATCATCATCTGAAGATTCGTCAGCTGATTGAAAGTTGTCAGAGTCGTCATCATCGTCAGGAGGCATCCACTCTGCAGCAGATTGAGAGATTTGAGATGCAGCCTTACGTGCGGCACTTCTACTAGAACCTAAACGGGGCGAGGTAGTACTAATCTCCTCTTCTTCCTCGGTCTTTGACGACTTCTTCTTTCCACCCTTCTTCTGTGCTGGTTTCTTCTTCACAGATTTCTTTGCTGGCATCTTCTTGGCAGGCATCTTCTTATCGTCATCCTCCTTTGATTCATCTTTTGTAAAAGTCTTCTTCTTCATGTCTTTCTTATCACCACTCTTCTTATTATTAGAGCTGCCCGGACCTCTACCTCTTCCACGTCTAGCATTAACACCGCCGCCTCCCCCATGGTTAGATCCCCGCCTCTGACGTGACTGTGCCTCGGTCCTTTCGGCATTATCTCCACAAAAGTATTTCAAATGAATCGGTAGCTTATCAATCTGAATGAAAGAATAAAGTAGGATAGAAGGTATGAGGGTACTGTTTAGCCGAATGATATGATGTCAAGAACTTCTCTATTCACTCACCTTGAACTTTCCACCACAGTTGGGGCATTCCACTCTATTGGGGGAAGTCATCTTTCGAAAGTCAGCCTCAAGGACTGTCAAGGAAATCGGGAAAGTAGCATTAGCATATGAGTAATGGAGACAGTAAATCAACGATAGAATAAGACATACTTACCTTGGTATGTAGTAAGGACAACATCATACTTCTGCATCAACTTCCTTGGTGTTTGAGACTCTCTATCGGGACCGTGATATGTACAAACACTTAATGTCCCATCCTCTGTAAACTTTTCAATTTCCGTCTTCCACTGTGTCAGGGCTATGACGGGACAGATAACTAAAGTGCCAGCACGAGCACCACCATCACGTGATTGTAGTTTCTTCGGCACCTTTAATAATTCCATTTCCTTTGCCCAATCTATCTTGGCCTTATCCCAAAGTTGTTCCTCTTCTTGGCGTTCTTTTAAATCACTTGTAGCAAGCTCGGGTGGATATTTCATACCTGGTTTGGCATGTTGCAGTTTGGGACGGTGGTCAAGTATAGTGGCAATTGTCTGGAGTGTCTTTCCCATACCTAAATAGACGGGAAGCAGTTAGAGATAAAAGTCAGACACAGGGTGAGGCATGTGCATAAAATACCACTAATATAAACCACTTACCCATCTCATCAGCTAAGATCCCTCCTCGAATCTCAGGTTCCATAACCTCCTGATGTCTCATCCAACTAAAACCCTCAACTTGAAATGGCAGCAATGTAGCCACCAACCCCTCCGGTTCACTACGAATCTCACCAGTAAAATTCTTCTGTACCAATTCATCGGGACGTAATTCCTTCCGTTCTTCAATTATACGCTCTTTGGATATTTCAACTTGTTGTACTAACTTTTCATAATCTTCTTCGTTTAATGTTGAGTAGTTTTCAACATCCTCGGCTACTACAATGTCTTCGGAGAAGGTGGCACAGTGTAAATGACGGTATACCATGAAGCCAGGCTTGCCGCGGAATAAGGGAGTGTGACCAACACGTACTTCTCCCTTGGTAATCTTTTCATCACATGACCGACATGTAGCACGTCCGGTCTTGGAATATTCAACTATCCATGGCAAACTTTGGTTTAATCCACCATTACCGTCTGGTTGATTACCCTCTGGTGCTGGTGCTGGGGCATTATTATTGTTGCTGGATGCTGTCGCGGAGGATCCCTTGGCAGCCTTCTTATTTCGTGGTGCCTTCTTCTTGTTCTTCTCGGGTGCTGGTTCCTCGTCACTACATGGTACACAAAAAGAATCAGCATATGATAATGCCGCAGCAGCTGCTGTTTGTGTCTTTTTCTTTGATTCAGGTTCCTCCGTCTTCTTTCCTCCCTTTGCAGCTGTAGACTTCTTTGCCGCTGCCGCTGCTTCTGCCATTCGTACCCGACGTTTCCCATCCTTACCAAATGCTCTTTCCCTTTCGGCAATTGCACCACCCTTATTATTCGTCTTTCTCCTTGCCTGTTCGTTTTTAACCCAACGTTCTTCTTTAGTCATTTCCTCATCTTCTTCACTTGATGCTAGTAGTAACTTTCTACCTTTACTTGCCTTCTTCTTTTTACCTTTAGCTGCTGCTGTGCTGCCGTCCTCGTCCTTTGTAAAGTAGGGAGATGATCCCTTCTTCTTCTCACCATTGGATGAGGATTTAACCTTCTTTTTACTTGATGCACCATCTTTGATAGATGTGCTCTTTCTCTTCTTTGATGCTGTTGCTGATGGTTTGGCATCTTCCATAACTATATCATCACTGCCAGATGAATTGTCAGTATCTAATTCGGTAGAAGTTGGTGACGGAGTTATTGCTGACGCTGCTGCATTTTTCTTAAACTTCTTTTTGGTAGCTGCAACATCACCACCGCCGCCACTGCTACTGCCCACAGCAGAAGCGGCACTATCAACATTCATCAACACCGAAGTATTATTACTACTTCTGCCAGATCTACGTACCTTTCTTCCACGTCCATCCATATTATTATCATTTGTGCAGTTCATAGTAGGATCTTCCATATGACGTATTTTATTGGTGGATACAGTTGCCTCATATCCTGCTACTGTATACTTTACTACAATCTCTTGTGATAAATTATCGCTTGCATTATCATTTATATTGGTACCATTTGTAGTTGTTTTAGATTTAGTAGTGGACTTCTTACTCTTCTTCTTTGGAGGTGAATCATTGGTTTGTGGCAATTTTGTTATGGTAGCCAGCTCCTCGTGCGAGCTTGATATACCTGTTTTTACCCATACTTGATCGCCCACCTTCCACATTGTTGTTGCTTGATATCTACTGCTGCTATTGACGCTGTTGAGTTAGTTGCTATGGATTGAACATGTGGGATAGCCATAAAGTAGCATTAACTTTTTCATAAGCTAAACGTCTTTTTTATTCTTAGGATACTAATCACCAAACCACCACCACTTGACACAAGTAAACTACAGCGGAAACTTAGGTAGATTCTATACAAATGAAATAGAGAGTAAGACTATAACAATAAAGGTGTGATTAGCATATATGCTCGAGCTAAGATGGGTCAAGAAGGTAGGAGAGCTCATCCAATGCTTTTTGTCAAAAAATAAAAGATACACCATAAATTAAAATAGACCGATGTGCAACTTGACGCCTCAAGTAGCAAGTAATGATGAACTTTGAATGATATGTGTGATAGTTATCTGATAGCTCGGTAAACGATAGTAGAGATCTAAAACAACATATCATTTCAGCGGTATCATGGAAGAAGAAGATACCGGAACTAGTTCCGAAGAAGATACAACTCCTCCTGTTCACAGCAATGAAGATATGCTCAGTATGGTAGAACAGAACAACGGTGCTTTTAAGCTGCTATGTCTAGGGGATAGGGGCTGCCAGTTTCTTGTTAATGGGCATTCATTTCGCAACAGATCTGACTTCTCTAGGCTGGGTACAGCTATTGCAAACAATACAAATCTGGATGCATTAGAGATCGATATTCACAACCGTGAAATAATCGAAGGTGTTACAGATCCAGAGAATAGTACTTTTTATGATGGCATCAAAAGAAACTCGTCTATCAAAACTCTTAGCCTTCATTCTGAATTTGTACAAGATATGAATGAAGTGGGTCGTCAGATATTAAAAGCCTATCAGAAACATAACAATCTTACTGAACTATTCATCCAGGTTGGGATCAGGGAAGATATTGCCACCATCTGCACAACTTTGAAGTGGTGTTCAAGCCTTCAATATTTAAATTTATCAGGTTGTAACGTAACAGATGAACAACTACTACCAATAACTTACTCAATTAGAGGGCTTCCTTTGCTAGAATCACTTGACTTAGATGAGAACCGAATTAGTAATGTTGGATGTCAGACAATTAGTGAATTACTTTATGATCCAAACTCAAATCTGAAAGATATGGCTCTTCGATCTAACAATATTGACAATGAGGGTGCAACTTACTTTGCCTTCGGATTAGCCAACAACACCAAGTTTAAAGAACTGTACTTGTTCAACAATCAATTGGATATTAGTATTGAAGATGCCTTCTCAGAAGCTTTATGTGACACATCAAGTATCAATAGTACGTTTGACTCAAATCACACATTCATAGAATTATTTTTGGAAAACGACAATGAAGAAGGTCACAGAGAATTGTATGGAGAACATCTTCATTCTTTACTGGAACTGAATTGGGGCACAAACAAGAGGCATGTGGCAATAAAAAAGATCCTCCGGTACCATCCTAATTTGGACATGGCATCTCTATTTGAATTAGATTTGGTAGATGGTGAACGGAATTTAAAGGGTCTGCCTCGTGTAATTGATTGGTTTGAGAAGGCCAAGGAAGCTGTTACGGGGGAAGACGAAGAGGACGGGGGATATACTGTTGAGGGAAGGAAGTTATCAGGAATTTATCAGTTTGTACATGCTATGCCGCTGCAGTTCGTACCAGCATCTCATAGTGAAGTTGAGGACAAGAAGAAGCGGAAGAGAGATGAGTAGAGGGGTAAGAGGAGAGAGGGATTGGGATAGAACTGATTACCGAGAGCGAGGCCATTGCTGTTTGTTGAAAGAGGAAGTAGTAGAATTAACTCAATAGCAATGGTTTCACATTGTTCTATCTTTATGCTAACTACTTGCTAAATATACTAGAGATGCCAATTGCCAAATCGAAACTAATGAGCAGTACTCTTGCGCTTCTTACCATCCACATTGGTATGAGATGACGGAACGAAGAGCAACGGCATGACAAGAGCAAACTCATAGACAGAAGAGAGTTTCCTCTCCTCTAAATGATAATCGTATCTTTCTTCTTCGTTGGAATCAATATTGTCACTACTAGGCGAAGAACTTCTAGAACTCCCCTTCTCGTAATCTACTACAGCTACACTTGCTCTATCAAACCATTCAATGACATAGGGCAGAGACTTCAAACTCCGCTCTCCATCCATATCCCAATCAAATAAAAGATCCATATTGATGTAAGGATGGTACTTTAATATCTTTTTGATAGCAACATGACTTTTATTTGCAGTCTTATTCATACTCAGGAAGGGTCTAAGGCGTGATTGATTCTCTATCCCCAGAGCTTGCTCTCCAGGTGAGAAATTTTCAAGAGTATGGTTCGATGTAAATGTACTGTTGATACTTGATGTATTGCATACTAATTCACAGATCATATCCACTATGATTTGACCATTCGGATTCCCACACATAACGAGCTCCTCTAACATGGCATTGTTTGCTAAACTGTTCACAAGTTTAGTGGCACCTTTGTTGCCGATCTCATTCCCAATAAGCCACAAATCTCGTAAGCTGGAAGATTGGTCTTCAAGTAATGCAGAAATGGCACTACAACCAGCATCTTCAATTTCATTACTCATCCAAAGCTTTTCTAATGAAGGATGTCCTTTAACCGCCTCAACTATTAGCATTAGCCATTCATTGGTTATGTTACAATCACATATTGAAATATGTTTGAGGTTGATGCATCTCTTATAAGTTGTGGCAATAATACTATCCGATCCATCTTGAAGTATATTACAATGTTCAATACGAAGGTAAGTAATGTGAGTATTATTTTCTTGGTAGGCCATCAAAATGTTACGTCCTGTCTCAGTGAAATCTGTCCTATGGACGGCTCCGCTCTCATCTTCGTTCATACCACTAAGTTCCAATGTACCAATAGAAGAATTTTGTTTTAGACCTTCATAAAAACCGGTATCAGATGTAATGTTTAATCCTCCGAGTAATTCAACATCTAATCTGGTTAGATTAGTATTCATTGAAATTGCTTTTCCAAGTCTGGCAAAATCTCCGGTGATGATAGAGTCGAATACGCCCGGTACACGATCACCATACCAACCGTAACCTATTCGCAATATATCATATACATCATCATTCTCCTCAACCCTTTGCAACGTTTCTTCACTACGGCTATTCATCTCTTAGAGCCAACTTTAAATTGGTTTATTTACTAATAATATACTGAAAAACTGATAGTGTTTTTTGGCTCCTAGATATTGTAATAAATACGAACACTAATATACCAAGAGTACTACCAATCGATAGGACGTTAAAGACCGATATATATCCTTTATTGACAGTGTCTCACAACTCGCCATTGGATGAAAAGCTCGACATACCAACATAGATCAATAAATTGAGAGACAAGCCGGGGTATCCTTGAATTCTACTCTCATAATTTTCGGTCGGGGCGGGTGCACCGTCAAATAAATACTTCTTATTAGCGGCCGCAATAAATATACATTTACCGTCAACAAACAGACAACATTGCAATAGTACATCTTCTATAGGTAAGTTTAGCCTCACTGGTACGATTTATGTAGATTTTGTCTTTGTTGAATATTATGCTTTAGTAAAATAGCACATCACATGAACCATTTTGCCATTTTTTTTATTGTAATCATTACTCCATCTGACATATATTTGATATAATTTGTACTATCATATCTCATTGTGTCATATTTTCACTATATAATATCACCAGATTGAAAGGTATAAAAAGAAAGGTTAGTCCGTATTAAATCGTATTTGCAGCGCTGCTACTATTTGTACGTTTGTTATATCTTACCTCTTTTCTCACACATGCATCATGCACCATCTCAATTCTAGATAAGACAGGTTTAATATGTTCGGTTTCAGATCCATGATGATGTACGGTGGTGGCTATGGCTACGATGATTTCGGTGTGGATCGTAGTTCATGGTCTGACAAGTCAGATGCAGCCCTACGTTGGTCTATTTGATGAATTTCTTAAAGAATGTCGTGAACTTGATGCAAATGACAAATCAGCCTTCCCTGTTACTAAAGAGGTAGTTGGTGCCAGCTGCCACTTAACAAGCGCATGTTATACATCATTTCGTAAGCGTGTTATGGAAAAGGGGTGTAAGGTAAAACGTCGTGAGGCTACGCCGGCGGAAAGATCAGCAAGTGGAGATACAAGACGTGGCAAGCTTTATGTCATTTCGATTGTTTGTCCAGTCCATCCGTCAAAAGCCGCTGATGCCAAGGCAAAAGCTGAATTGGCCACTGCTGCACGGAAGAAGAAGGCTGCAGAGGCAGCGCAACGTAAAGCCGAGAAGGAGCAGAAGGAGCGTGAGGATAGGGAACGTATGGCAAAGTTACAACGAGAAAAGGTTCGAGAAAGATATCTCAGTATTGTCGGTGAAGGAAAGGATGATGAACTCAAGCACAAACAACCATCTCCAGACGTTAAAAAGAGTACATTGGATACATTTGTTAATGTGAATGTAACATCGGAGGCACTACTTCAACATGCCAAATCAGTTCATGACAAATCAACATTTGATATTAGCAATTCCATCCGTGAAGAAGAACGTTCATTATTGACTGAATTACGAAAGAAACACGCCAAGGAGGAAGATGAACTTCGTAGTAAAATGAGGTTGAAACAGTCTGGATTAATTGATAATGCCATTACAAAGTATGATGAGATTAAGGCCAAGATCGAGAAAGAATGTAATAAGAAGGTTGTTAGTCCAAGTGACAAATAAAGTGTGAGATATGGATGGAAAAGAGAAGAGTCATCTTAAGACCTGAGTTTGTACAATGTAACTGAATGTGTTGGTTTGTAAAGTCTTGCAATTGGATATTATGGAAGTAGAGATTGAGAATAAAGTGCTCCTACTAAATTGTTACTATATTATCAACTAGCAGTTATTAGCCCTAGGGTCTACCTCTTTCTCTTTCTGACTGCTGCTCTCATACTCTCATAATCAAACAATGTTGGCATACTACGGACAAGTTGATAGAGCAAAGAGTGGCCAATATGATTCCTTCCTGTCCACCTCATTGCATGAGGTAGTACCCCAAGTTCCATATCCACAAATTCCTGCGTGTTGGCTTCCCCATTTATGAAGTAATATTGGATAATCTTTCGACGAACTACCTCAAATTTGTTGAACTTCTCATTCAATTCCAAGTAGGAAACGACACGATCATCAGGGGATCTAGGTCCCCTAACAGCCTCGAGTGTGTGGTTCGAGTCAAGTATACCATCAATACTACTTTTATTGCAAAGAAGGTCCGCTAAGGCATCCCAACCACTTGCTGTTACTTCCATACCCCGACAAAAGAGCAATTGCTTTAGCTTGGTGTTATTTAATAAAGCATGTGAATAATCAATCGCCACATTATGATCAGTATCATCAGCATCACTTTGTCCAATGCTTAACTCCTCCAAATGAGAATTAGGATTCTGCAGTAGCCTTGAGATACCTTGCAAACCGACACGACTGCATCTATTGAAATATAGATTTAAACCCTTCAACGTGTCAATGCTGATCAATGCATCTACCAAATGAGGCACTACCTCATCACCAAACTCGTTACCCACAAGACTAAGCTCTTCAAGTATAGACTGAGAATTCTGCAGTGGATTAAAGAAGGATTGCCAGGCTTGTGCACCAATTGGATGGAGATCATCAACGATATGGTCCAGCATTAATATCCTCAGTTTATTATTGCTTAAAAGAGCATTTCCCAAGGCAGTTAGTCCTACCCCACCAATATAACTTCCACTAAGAGTGAGCTCTTCTAAAGAAGAAGCTGTGTTCCCTATAGACTGTGTCAGGAATTCTGCCCAACAAGTAGAGCTGATATCAGCATCAGTAGATTCTATAGATAAAAGTTTCAATCTTCGATTCCCAACTAAGCCGCGCCCAAGGTTAGCTAATCCCTCATCGCTCATATCACAATCTAAATCAAAATGGAGATTCTGTACCTTTGACTTCGGATTTTGAAGAAGACATGCTAATGCTACACAAAACCTCTTCCCAAAGTGCTCATCAAAACCTAAAGATAACTTCCCCCGATACTTTGTCAAAGCTTGGATAATCTCTGTGACAAACACACTATCTCCTCTATGGCACCGGAGCTCAATTTGTTGTACATAGTTGCTACTACATGCTGACAAAGCCGAGACAAGAAATCGGGTGCACTTCTCATCCAGAAAACAATTACAAACGCTGAATTTCCGTAGACGATAGTGCCTCGACAAGAATGGCAAAATCACAAAAGGTATGTTTCCCATACCACATGGCTCGGTGTGCCCAGATCCTACCCCTTCCCACAATTCAAGGTTAGTAACGGATGTATTTTTGGCAACTTCACCGTAGAAGGACTCCAATTGACTTGCCTCAATTTCACCTTCTCTGGGAGTTTGAATCTTTAATGTCCTTAGTTGTATACTCTGTCCAATGGCACGCCCCATTCTCTCCCAACTTCTAATAATATCCTTCCTATCAACCTCGAGCATCCATTCTCGTACTATAGGGTCATTATTCTCTAATTGATTCATTTCTGTTTCATCATCTCCGCCAACTGTATAATAATCACCGGAATGTTCACCATCACTTGACACATTATTGAAACTATCATCATCACTACTACTCTCGCTATATATAACATCGTCATCATCGTTTAGTGATTCATCAGTAGAGTCAGACTTGATGTTAGCCTCATCATCTATACCATTTTCTCTCACTTGCTCATCATCAACGCCGCCGCCGCCACCGACGATATAGCCAATTGGTATATTACATTTACTCTCACTCTTCATCTTTGTCTTTTGATTCTGTGTATATATGTGTTTTTATTGCAATAGGTGCACCGACAATAGTTAGTTCACCAAATTGAAATTTGCTCGAATTGCAATGTGTAATATGGCTATGATTTAGTATACTACCGTATCAATCCCAGAATCAAAGAGCGGCGTCAAAAATGAACGTATTGGATATATATGAATTATTGTCAGTAACCGATAATTCAAGATATTATAGGAGGAGTACATCTATAGGTGTAACCAACTTTGTCAAAGTTCGAATTGCTCAAATTGCTAAAAGATAGATCCGCCGACGATACTAGATCAAATACAACACCATATGTCAATCTAATACAATCTAATAGTCTATATCCAGGCGGCAATCAAGTACAATATCTATCACCAGGTCTATGCCTACCTTTATAAGTGGCTCACCTATCCACATGAAACGCCGAAAAAAAATGTATAAGTTGATGGCATTTTTCACTTTATTGTAATTGGGAGTCTTTTGGATACCTGAGCAATTGGGATACTTACCGTCGGGATAAAATTATATTTGGCGATATTACTCAATTTAGTAAATACATGTGAGCTGAGGGGAGGTCTCTGAGCTAGAGGGAGGGTATAAGGTGTGGCTTTGTTAAAAGAATGCCGAGAGTGCACAATATAGATATAATACAACGTACCAAACATACTCGTTGTAGTAATACTAGTGGTGGCATATTTTCATTATCAACTCCACAACCAAAAAACAATATCACCGTTGCTCCTCCTTCTTCGATGCATACTAACAATAAAACTATCAATAGAATGCACGGTACTAATACTAATAACAACAACGGGGAAGTAGATGATAATATGGAATTTGATGCTACTACTAATAATAACACAATGAATACTATTCAACATTATCAACCATCTACGTCTACATCAACTCATCAGAATCAATCACCAAACAAATCTCCTCCTCCTAATAAATCCCTTCCTGCTACTAATACTACACAGCAGTATAAAGATGGATTAGAAGCAGATGATGACGATTCAGATGCAACCACTTGTGATGGTTCTGTTGATTTATTAGCTGATGATAGCCAACCTCCTAACAAGCAAAAGTTTGGTGGTGGAAAAGGCGGTGGCGAAGAGGATAGTCAAAGTATCACAGTATCGCCAGCAACACAAACATTAGATAGATTATCAATGTTTGGCAGTCAAGAGGGTGGTGCTGAACTATGCATCCATTTGCTAAAGAATACGAATAATGATGTTAGGGATAAGACAGATGGGGATAGGAATGGAGTATGTACTGTCAATAATGCTAACTCACATCACTGTACTAAACCAAGTGGGAATATGGGAGAGACAGATGGCGGTGGAAGGCAGCAGAAACAAACAATCATACAAGATTTAAAAGAATACTTCATGTCAACTAACAATTCATCAATATATGCTGAACAGTCATCAGTTACTCCACCAATGGTACCTTTTTGTCACAAGTGTAATAACTCTGCCTCAACATTACAACAGTCTCAATTGTCACAATCAACAACTCTAACACAATCAAGGACAATACCACATCATTCACTATGTCCACACAATCCAGACTTTTACAATTCAGGTTCATATGAAATACTAAATCTAATAGTCGACGGGAATATATTAGGATGTAATAGTTGTATATATCAATTTAATAATGGTAAGTTGAATAAACAGTTGGTACATGAAGGTGGCTGTATGCGTGGCGGCTGTGGTGTTGGTAAGAAGAAGAAGGGCGTTGGTGTTAAGGGTGGGAAGGGTAACAGTCGTGGAAGCAAGAGCATGTTATCATCACCTCTACCAAAGAGTATTATCGGAGGAAGAGGAAGTTCCACTCGTCCAAATGTACAATTAACACCAACCCATTCAAAAACATCATCCACAAGTAAAGCAACTCTCGGTCAACAGCAGAAGACTATAACACTTGGTCAACAAAAGATTACAAATGCAACTAATTTTGATGGACCATTTGATGTTGGTACAATTGTTTATATCGAAGATCGAATGTGGCCGGGTAGGAATGATCCTGGAGGTGTGGCACGTGTTGTTAAGGTACATCATCATCATACCGCAACGGCAGCAAGTACTAACGGGGATTGTGATGGGGACGGTAAACGAACATATGATGTAAAGTATGTATTAGAATCACGAAAGGAGAAGAATGTTGAAGAAGATTACATGACATTACATACTGATTATGTATCCCCTTCGAAGGATTGTAGTGGTGATTTGATCTGTGATGAAAGTCAGGAGGGTATGAATGCGTCAGCTGCCGGTGGAGGTGGAGGTGGAGGTGCCAATAATAATGAGATGCAATTGGCAAGTCCAGCATTAGTAGATGCAAATGGTCATCCATTATCGGAATATGAACGATTACGTTTACGTAATATCCAACGAAATAAGGCTCGATTGGCATCGTTGGGATTATTAGTCCCTCCTGGTCAACAACAGGGAGGTGGTGGTAACAACAATGGTAAGGCATCAACATCATCAAGCAGGGTATCATTAGAAGAGGCTGCCAAATCAGGCTGTGCGAAGTGTACCAAAGAGTTGCAAAGCGGAGTGAAAGAACATAGTACTCATGATAACAATTGTCCACGAAAGAAACGTGCGAAACAGCAAGATGATAAG
>Ga0214477_100952_pt1 | contig 17169 bp, 18 predicted proteins | sample M1_20Mar14CPVII9_FD_165058 | JGI IMG/M metagenome (GOLD analysis project Ga0214477, IMG submission 165058) | Marine eukaryotic communities from Monterey Bay, California, United States - M1_20Mar14CPVII9sort6BwellC16 | ecosystem: Environmental > Aquatic > Marine > Unclassified | place: USA...
TTGTTGATTCTATATCTTCCACTCTGTTTCATCTCCAATATTGCAAGGTCTGCCTCACTGGTGCTGATGGAGGTGACTTCTTTAGCCGTTCTTGTTGAAGCTCAATCTCTTGATTGATATGGTTTTGAAGATTGTGCAGAGTAATGAGTGTTGAATGAGATGCATTTACATCCTCCGGATGAGGCTCGTTGCCACCTTCTGACATCATCGCATCTTTTGTGTCAGCGATACCAACCCTGACCATTTTTCTGTTTGTTTAAAAACTGTAAGATGAGATTATCTTGCTTTTGTACGCCTCGACTGTTCCAGTTTAGCGGTGCTACTTTATCATCTCCTCCATATTGCTTAATCAATGTGTTAAGCTGTGTCTTTTTGACAGGAACTAACTTGGCCTGCATCATCTTATCCTTGTATGCCTTAGTATAACTCTTGCTTTTACCACTTTCAATAACGTTGTTAATGTATGCAACTGCCTCGAACGGTGTATACTGTGACTTGCCATCCATTGTAGACGGTAAATCAATAACATCAATGTCATGATTTACCACATCATCAGGAGATGCTTCTTCAACTTTTTGCTTCTTTGCTGTTGCTGCTGCTGGTAGATCATCACCATCTTGATTATTAGCTGTACTGTTGATGCTCTTCTTTCTCTTTTTAATAAACTCGGGGTTAGTCTTTGATAATATATCTTTTAATGTTTCCTGTGTATTCATCAATGATTGGGATAATACATCTGTAGGATGGCGAGACATGGCACCGGCGTTCACCTTTTGTGTTTGTATCTGAGACTTTATCAGTTTCTAAACAGATGTGTGTGTAGAAATAGAGAATGTATGCATGAGATGTATATGAGTACAACACAAGCACAACACAACACCACACACCTTACCTTTTGTGCATATTTAACCTCCTTTGTCTCAGATGAGTTCTGAATAGCTTGTCCGATAATGGTTGCATGCTGATCTAAACCATCAATTGCAAGTCGTAGACAATCACAGGGAAGTTGAAGTTTATTGTTATTCTCCATACTGTTATCATCGTTTGAGTATATTTCAAGATATGAACAGGCATCCTTAAGTAGGTTTGAAATAACTTCCATTGCATGGACTGATGTATAAACACTGTCAATTTCTGCAGGACTCCTTGTTGTAATCGAATTGATTGGCGGTAGCATATTGCTATCCATCATGATTGCATCAACTGCTTCACTCTCCATGGTAACTTTTTACTCAGAGTACACTTAATTTGTAGATCTGTATCAAGTGTATCGGTGACCGGTGATACTATCAACAATTAAGACAACGCAAGTAATCAGGTATTAATACAATATTATAGGATCCACCGCTTGTCACTGATCATCAAACTAATAACAATTCAATCAACTAGGTAAGTAAACAACTAACACAACAACAGAACTTTTGCAAACTTGAAAATTTAGGATACCGATTTATCTCCCGAAAAGGACCACTACCATTTGATAAGAGCTTTCTCTGATCTAATCGGTGAGGATAATGGTTTAATACATAAACTAGATATTAGTTTACATCAATCTTATAGTGGCAGTCACAACTGCGTCACAATAATCTTTAAGTAAGTATGAATATTAATAAAAGGATACCGACTAACATCTCAACTAATACAATATGTCATACATAGCACTCAAGTAAGCTTTGGATATCTCCTCTATACCGTACTGAACCTAATATCAGTTGGATTGGCGGTTTCTTCTCTTCTTTCATTACTAGTTATTGTACTGAAGTTTGGTCATCGGCCGGCGGGGACCTAATTGAAAGTATTAAGAAGAAAGAGCAAACATCAAACTCTCATAAAAATTACCAATACATACTTAGAGGAGGCATTAAAGTGTAGGTATCAGTATCAATATACAACACACAACAAAGTACACCATGACATCACGTAAAACTGAAATGGTAAACCTATCATCAGGTGCATCCTATCCAAAGTTTCTAGAACCTCTCACTAAAAACGAGCAGGCACTACTTGAAGCATATGAAAATATCAAACACTATGAAAAGGAGGCAGCTCGTATCAAAGCAGAAGAGGCGAAACGTAGATTAGAAGAAGCAGATGAAAGATATAGAGCCAAGGTTCGTGAACGTGAAAAGGCAGAGGGCATTGGCGGTAGTAGTGATAATGGTAACGAGGACGAGAAGGATACCACTAAATCTGCAGATGATAATGATGTAAAAGCAAAGAGCAACCAAATTGCAAATCCTACAGCAGAAGATGATGAATCTGAAGAAGACGATGAAGTTGATGAGAAAGCAATTGAACTTCGAAAGAAGCGTGACGAGGAGATATCCAAATTACGACAAGATATTAATGCTGCAAAAGATGCAAAGAGTCAAAAAGATGCCGAGAAGGAGGAAGCGAAGCAGAAAGAAGAGGCATTACGACGTCAATTGTTGGGTGAAGATGATACGAAGAGTAAGAAACGCTCACTGGACGATGGCGAGAATGACGAAGAAGAGAAATCATCTATATTTACTGGACCAGCCATCAAGAAGAAACGTATTGATACTTCAGAATGGGATGAAAAACCAAGTTTAATTGCAAATATCTTGGCAGATACTACACCCGTACATGACTTTAGTAAGAAGCTTGGTATGAGTAAGGTATCGTTAGATGGATCAGTCTTATATCCTGATGATAATAATCAACAACCATGGTCACCACCCGATAAGCCAATGGACTTTATTGATGGAAGTTTGGAATTAGAATTACCAGATTTTGATACTACAGGCATGGGAAATAATACTATTGCCATCAAGTTCCATGCACCTGAAGAGAGCCAGCGTTTTAGTATCAATATTGCCGCACCAAATAATGATCACTATAATAATATATTGTTTCATTTCAATCCACGTCACTTTCAAAGAGGCGGTCAACTTGTAATTAACGATCGAAATGAAACACGATGGGGGAACGACCTCGCAGTACCATTGAGTCAACTTCCATTAATGTTTGGTGTACCGTCATGTACATTGATAATCCAGATCAATGATGAGGGATTCGATGTCTTTGTAGAAGGCTTTCACTGTGCAAGACTTGAGCATAGAACGCCTCTACCGAAAGGCAAGGGATCATTATTCTTACAATTCCCAAGCTCAGATGACTACGGCAATCCAGAGAACTGGCAAGTTTACCGTGTCTGGTGGGGACGGAAACAAAGTATGGCAAATGATCTTACTGATGTTGCCGGAGTGAATATTCATGATTCTGTACATCCCAAGAAGTTATTCGTTAGCGGTCTATCGAAGTGCATGTCTGATCCTGAAGTGGACCTTCGAAGAGCTGAACTTGAGCGTGCCTTTCGAAAGTATGGAGGCCCAAGTGGTGTGGTAGCCGTGAGTGTTCAGAAGAATAGTGCATTTGCATTCATCGAGGTGGCGAGTGAGCAACAGGCAGACCTTGCAATATTGGAGATGAAACAGAGTGGAAGATATAGAATCAACAAGGCAAGGAGAACTAAGCATGAAGCCTTGTTAGACGAACGTGCCAAGGCTGCGAAGAAGGGAACGATGAAGGAGACAGCAGATTGGGATTAATCTAGTCTATATAGATGATTCTTCTTACTACTATGAGCACTAAACTATACATACTTGACAAGTAACGTAACTAACCAGTGCTCATACAACGTACTCATCCCTATCTCTCCCCCTTACTTCTTCCCCATCTACATATGAACAACAAATATAAATCTTTCCAATAACAAAATCTTTCAAACAATAACGGCCAGCCTTAATTCAAGGCAACAGGGGTGGCAGCGGCCTCTGCAATTGCCTTCTCCTCGGCCTTCTTGTCATCAAACATACTCAAGGGAGCCAACAAACGGGGCACAACCTCAGTCATGACTGGCTTGATAACCAAGTCATCAGCCTTACCATGAGCAGCGCCGACAACTGACAATACAGTCGAAATGGCAGGAGTTACAATATCATCATCCAACTGTGAGATGTAAAGTTGAGCATGGCAAAACTTTGTATGTGAGAAGGTTGAGCACAAGGATAGGAACACAAGAGTACAAACCAACTTACCTTCTTACATGTTGGGACAACGAACTGTTGATCAATGGCAGGTAAATCCATGTGCACGGCAACATCAAGGACCTTGGCGGCAACAGTTTCAGTTAATCCAAGTACGTTGGAAACGACTGGGACTGTAGTTCCCCATGCCCAAATGTCCTTAACACATCCATATGTGTTCTGGGCTACATCAAAGTGTACGGCATCCTTATCAACGGGAGCGGGTTTGGTAACAGCCTTCTCGGTAGCAGGAACAGGAGGTGCAGTAGTATTAGGCACGGTGGTAGCCGTGGGATATGTCTTAACGGTAGTCTTCTTAGGCATGATGATTTCTTGTTCTGGATTACTTGAGAATGAAATTTCAGATGGAGTTGGTTTACTTAATACTGTGGATAATAAATCGTTATATCCTTCTTCTATTGTCGTCTCGTCTTCACTAGAATCAACGTAGAACTGAGATGCAGGTGTTATACTAGCCTGTATCTGTTCGTTAGCGGTTGCAAAGCTTGTATTAGTTGCTAAAGAGGCCTGGGATGGATTACTCTTTCGGAGAGGAGAGTTGTTAATTATTGAATTAAAGATCTTGCGTGGAGATGACGAATTATTATTATTCGTCGTACTTGCTTCTGAAATTGTATTTGCAACTTGGAAGGAATTCAACTCGGGGCTCGGATTATTAGTATTAATATTCTGCTTTGATCTCTTTGATATCACTCTTTTCATTGCAAGCAATGGTAACACGGCTATTGTTCGGCCTCTCTATTCGGCGGCAACTCCAACTCAGTGGATCTTTGTTGTCTTTTTTGATGAAAAGCTTGCTGTCATTTTTTTTGTATTTAGGATACAAGGATACCTTGCGGTACTCAAGTCTTATGTAGGCTGGCCAAATGGATCAACATGTACATAATAGAGGAGTTCTTGACTTCAGGACTATGGTTTATACAGATACATATTTTAACGCGGAAGCAGATATTCTTATCTTCAAGCTCATGAAAACAGAAAATGAGCACAAGATGTGCACAAGTTGCAAATCGGCTCATTCTCTAATTTATTCTTCTTCATCTTCCAAGGTACCAGTCATACTCTTTTCTGTGGCCCCACTCTCTGGAAGCCTTGACACTCTGGGTCTTTGTGATGTTGGAGGGGTTTATTCATGCATCCATTCATCAACACCCGTACTTACATTGTCTCTCCAAGCTGGCAACTATCATTTCAATCTCTTGCATTATCTGTTTACCAGTGCTTCGAGGATCTTTCACTCTCATTCTCACCACAAATCAAAAGTATACAGAGATCTTACATTATATCTTCTTCAAAGTTGTCATAGATCTCTCATACAAACGTGTTTTCCAATTCAACTTATTCATGCACTCACAGTTGCAAAATAAGCCCCACGGCCTGCTAATGATTCTTTGGCTTCCTCCATCCGTGCATGGAAGTTTCGTACATCATCAATAAGAATCTTTCCATTCTTACCAGTACCCTTGCCAAGGTTAGATAGATCTAAGTTAAGCTCTGCAGCAAGTAGGCGTGCCAATGGAGATGATAATACTTTCCTCTCGACTTGTTTCTTTTTTCGAGAAACTTTTGCAGCATTGACTTTAGCTGATTTGATGACATCTTCGGAAGCCGCCTTCATCAAAGTTTTGATTGGGACATCATCTACTGGTGGAACAGGAATAAGCGGAGCCGCATCCACAGCTAGAGCCGGTTGTGTCATGATTAGTTCATCCTCCTTTTGTTGTACTACCTTCTCCTCTACTGGTTCTTCTTCTGCTATGGCCGCCATGACGAGTGTTGGTTCTTCTAGTTCTACTACTGTACTTGTGACTACTGCCTCAGCTTCGACAATGATATCAGAAGGAAGCCCGACATCTTGTGCCAACTGAATTTATATACACATGACAACATATGTATGCAAACATCAGACATATTCTCTACATTATCAATCATGTACAAAATACACAGTAACTTACCACATTGATATCCAACTCTCCTCCTTCTTCCATCATTTTACGAACCTTCTCGATAGTATCTTGTGCACCAGCTTGACGTTGTGTATGTGCAAGAACAACTGCCAAAGCTCCGTACATTAAAATATTTGCAAATGAGATAGGTAATGCATCAAGTTTGCGATCGATTTCTGCCAAGAAGTTTGTAAGAAAGGCGTCATCTACAGTTGCTCCACTCAAATTGTGTATTAATAGAGCTAACTTTGCTTGTGCTATCTCTGCTGCCTCTGGTGGTATCAAATGAAATGGATGCTGCATAGCCATTGAATTGCTCAATACGGCATCAAAATGAGCAAGATTATCTACCAGTAACGATGTCGCCGATACTGCATGCTCTGCTGCATGAGATGATTGTTCTAGGGCATCAATAATGCATTTAGCCATAACATGCGGATCAGCTGATGATAAGATATTGCTCTCTAGCAATTGTAGTTTTGCTTGAGCAACAGTGATTGCCTCGGGTGTCATGAGAGAATGAGCACTGCTCGACGATGAAAGACTCGATGCCAAATGTTCAGACGTTTGTGCGGCATTTGAAGCGGCATCGGCTGCTGATGAGATGGCATCGATTAGATCAGTGTATGGATCGATTGTAGCATGCAAAGTATTACTTGATGTGGATAAGAAAGAAGGAATAAATCCATACACTTCATTGCAAATGCATAATGATGCTAAGATGACGGCTGTAGAAGACAGCTTCATGGCGGATGATACGGTCTCTTGTTCTAATCTGATAATAATAGATGAAATGAAAAGGGTGATGGAGATGAAGTAGTGATCTCCTTGCCTATATCAATAGAGCCAGTATCAGAGAGTTGATGATTATTGATTGAGAAAATTCATTGTTCAAGTGGATGACGTGGATCTCATTCTTTCCGTGATCACATCACCCATATCCATCACTACCCATATAGACTCAAGACAGCTCTCATATCTAACCTTTCATACTTAATTTGATAAGTACATCTTCAATCTGATATTAACCACAGGAACAGTATCAATAAGAATGGGAGGATAATATCATATGCTCGTTCCCTGAGATAAGCATAGTTGATTGGCCGATGACGAGCTACTGCAACATTGTTTTGCTCTTAGATAGACAATGGTTAGGTTAGCGTACTATCAAGCTCGTGTAGAATATACAGACGACCAACTAACCTGGTAAAAGAATGTTTTGCAACTCCTCGTCAGTACCCAACACTCGAACTGAGCAGTGACATGCCTTGCTACCGTAATTACCTTGCCAAAAACGACCATCTCTACCACAAACAACCATGACTATCTGGTGAGCATCGGCAATGGGATCAAGAATCAACGACGTCTTCTCCCAAAAGTCTGCTGGAGCTTGCATAGTAGATGTGCTTGACTGATGGATTATCCTTCCTTGAGAGTTTATAACTATGGCATCCAATTTGAAGACGGATGGGCAATCTGTCCGGCCCATGAACTTTGCAGATACCTCGACAGTTGCCAATGATGGATCATTAACGTACATATACAAAGGAACAGTCTGAGACATGACACATGTTGTGTGATTGCTCACAAAGTTGCTCATTGTACTTTCATCTACTCGAACTTCCATATCTTCAACGACCCATCTAGATTGTGAATTTGGTTGCCAGAATCGAATACCACCTTCCTCTCCACTATGATTCATTATAAAGTTTCTAGACCCTGGCCTTTCTACAATAGCATGACTTGATGGAGATGATTCACATGCTGCACAGTAGTATACTTGCTCACAGCTTAAATCTGGTCCATTTGAGTGTTTATTACATCCCTCTGCCATTGGATATGGACATGTCTCTCCAATACAGGGTAAACCTTCTAAGGGTTGCTTGTTTCCATTTCGTACACGTTCTGAGTTTCTATCATGACAACCATTGCAGAAATGTGTATTCCCATAACAAACAAAAGAGGAAGGTCTGCAACAATACCGACACTTCCACACATGAAACGACCTGTGCTCCAAATTTGTACATATAACTTGTGACTTTGAACTGCATGACGGACATAATCTATCCTCTGATGTATTGAGTTCGCCTTCATTTTCATCGGCACACTCAATGGTACCACCAAAATATGGATTGTCACATCCGCCACATAGATAAAAAGCAATAAGCTGTCTTTTTGCTACATCATCGGCATCACTCCATACCTCTGGCGAATCAATTTTCAATTGTTCCACAATCATGGAATCTACCTGAGTCCTTAATGCATCAGTTCGACGTGTCAAATTCTCCAACTTAGGATGTTCACAAACTTTTCTACAGATGGGACATGTACAACCTGTGAAGACGAGACGTTTTGATTTCGAGGGTTGTGCATTCTCAAGCTGTTGTTGTATACATTTTAAATGCCACATATGTCCACATGATAGAGTAATTGTTTCCTCGACATCTAAAGGATTGAGGCATATACCACACTCTGTTGAATTGTCATTGAAGTTCATTTCTGATATATTGTAATTGTATTATGCAACCTTTCAAATATTGGTATGCCTAATGATCTAACCATTTACCATCAACCGTAGTATATCTCCTAATCAGTTACCTTACAACAAGCAGTGGACTATACGAGCAATTATTGTTTACTAATACCGGCCACATGACATGCCATGTTTCCTTTTCAGAATACCCTCACGGGCCCACCATCTCACATCAAATGATCATTAATCATTCCATCTCTCAATCATATGTAGCATACTTTAGTTTGACACGAGTATCTCATACAATGCACAGAATAGCTCCGATAATAATGCTACATCTGCTTCATGTTGTGCTATGTATCACTTCTTCGCCATTTGCAATAGCATTCACAATAAGTAATACGAACATATTTAGACATTGCAATGATGATAGAATAGATATAACAACTTATACTAGCTGTTCTTCTACATTCAAAGTTGGAATGACAAGCACTATTATAGATTATGAAAATGAAATAACAGAAGAAACTAATCCAATGTAAGTGAAGACATATGTGTGTGTATAAATACTTGATATTCATAGATCGAGATACATATGTGCAAAATAAATGACACAACTCATCCATCACTATATCTCTTTACCTTTATTCCAAAACATATCCAGTAAATCTGCAGGATTGTCATTTATATCAGCAAGTGATAAATCACTTGGCATGTTATTTTATAATGTTGGTGGTATGGATCATAAAGAGATACAATCATACTTATTAAAAATAGGGAACCATTTAGTTGCAGCTGGTGAATCTTGGTCAACGAGTTGGGATGATGTTAGAGATAGTATGGAGTTAGCAGGACAAGCCTTTTATGATATATCGAACGTTTTTGGTTCAGCAAACATCGATGAAAGTATGCCTTTGGGTCAGTTATTTGAAAACGTAGGTGAAGAGTTAAATGATATCTCTAGAATAAGTGGATGCTGCTCGGTTGGTCCGCCTTGCTCTGTACCAAACCTGCTAGCAATTGAAGAACATTTGACTTCAGTTAGTAAGATATTGAAGAAAAACTCAGTGGCAGCTACTGATGAGCATATGATGTGCACACTATTCTTGGAAGTTGCTCAACTATTTGGCGAGATAGCTGGTCAGTATGTTGATAACGATGGTCAAGATAGCGAAGTGACATTGTGATGAGTCGAATGATAGGATCTAAGAATAGACTAAATCACATCCATCTCACTTGGTGTTTATGTAACTTAGCACTAGAGGCATCTCTCATATAGTATGATATCTAGATAGTAGTCAATCCAATTGACCGCACACTTCAATCAAACTCTGCTTCTTCCTCGGACGATGACTCTTCAGATAACATATCATCTTCTGACGAAGAATCTTCATTATCATTATCATCTTCATCTGATGCTACAATTTCCCCCATCTCATCATCATCCACAACACGTACATATGTAAGCCTATCATCACCACATATCCCAAGAAGTGGTTCATCGCTGCATCCTTGAGAATGTAATGACATAGCGCCATCATACTCCTTCCACTGCTTTCCTAGCTTGCGTTTTGTATCACACTGACAGTTTTGCTTCAATGTAAAGCAATCCCGAAGTTCTTCCTGTGAAAAGCCATCTTTAGTGCTGCTTCCCTTCTTTTTACTACCACCATCATTCGCCAGCTTTGCAAGATTGCCCTTTTGGATTTGACGTTGATAGATTACTTCCTCAACGGTACCGGTGAGGAACATTCTGTAGATGAAACACGGTTTGGTCTGTCCCTGGCGATACACACGAGCCATTGCTTGATGATCAGTAGCTGGATTCCAATCTGCGTCAACCATGATCAGACGATTGGCACCTATTAGGTTTAGTCCACATCCACCGGCCTTTGAACTGAGAAGAAAGGCAAAGCTATGATCAACCGATCCGCTATTGAAAGAATCGACCATTGGTCCTCGATCTTTGTTGGCAACAGAGCCATCCAAACGAACACTCGATAGACCCTTTTTCTTGAGCACAGACTCATCAATAACAGTCAAAGCCGAGGTATAGTTGGAGATGATGACAACCTTGTCGGTAGGGTTGGTACGACGGATCGAGTCGAGCAAATTGCCTAGCACAACCAGTTTTCCCGAGAGTGAAGCATCAGTAGCCACCTCATCGTCGCTCAATAACGACGGATGAGTACAGAGCTTCCTTGCCTCTGTCAGTAACACTAATGGGTTGTTGATCTCCTCAATACCACCAATCGAAGCAATAGATTTGGAGGCACGATTTGCAATTCCCTGATACAACTCACATTGACGTTCAGTGGGTCTGCAAAACAAGAGTAGCTCCATCCTCGGTGGTAGTATTGATTTGAGAATATCCTTCTGTAACCTCCTAAGCACAAATTGTGATGTAATGGCATCCAAGGCCTTGGCTTGTCTCCTTCCCTTCTCCTTTGTTGAATTAGATGCACTCTTTTGATTGGCTTGGGACATGGGTCGTTCATAGACCTTTCTAAAAGTAGACAAGTCACCTAGAATACCAGGCACTGCAAAGTCGGCAACGCTGTAGAACTCGGATAGATTGTTCTGAATTGGAGTGCCAGAGATCAATATCCTAGACTCTACACTAATCGAGTTCAGAGCCGTCAATACCTGGCTCCCGTTCGTATTCTTCAGCCGGTGGCCTTCATCTACTACCAATATTCCAATCTTTTGTGCCTTGTTGATAACCTTGACGTGCATTCGAAATAGTTCATATGATAGGATCAATACCTCGCTCTGATTTGGCTTGATTGGTACAAAGCTTTTGAGATTCCTCAATCCATCGGCATCTTTACCATTCTTTACCACAACTCTTTTCGGCTGAGAGGCTTTACCCAGCCACTTATCAAACTCCTTTTGCCAATTGGACACTAATGAAGATGGGCAGACTACAATAAACCGCCTATCCCGATGCAAACGATGGTAGGCAAAGATTGTTGATATTGTCATGAGTGTTTTACCAAGACCCATCTCATCAGCTAGTACAGCACCTCTGGGGATAGAAACATCACCATCCTTTAATTCATTCGCCTTTATATTACTAATACTTTCCTCATCCTTACTTTCGTCATCAAATGAATCATTTCTGTTACCAGAGATTGTTTGCAGGTATGCATTATTCAATCCTCCATTTACACCAGTTATACAATTCCACAAGAAGGCAATCCCTTCCCGTTGATGGGGTCTCAACACACTACGGATAGAGGCATGGACATTGATACGCTCTCCTTTTGCTCCTGGAAAATCAATAGTATTGGTATTGGTTTGTGTATTGTCACTTTTCAATGCACGCTGTGTAGTTGTTGTTGATCCTAGACCCGATACTGTGCGTGGACGCTTGGCCAATGAAGAGCGCATTAGTGATGCTGGGACCTTGCTTGTACGTGACGCAAGTGCTGAATCCATCTTATCCTTCTTCATCTTTCCTCCGCCTGCGGCAGCGGCAGGTTGAGGAGGTGCCTTTGCAGCTGTTGATGATCCCAATGTCCTCTTTACACCAATACCACTTCCACCCAACCCGACCTTCTTCTTTGATTGTAATAATGGTTGTTTCTTCATGGCAGTGGGATTCTTGCGTAACGATCCCAATGGTGCTCGTTGACTTCCCAATCCTACAGATGGTTTCTTATTCATTAATGAACTCTTCTTCTTGATTCCACCACCAATTCCTACACTCTTAGTACTATTTAATACCCCACCACCCCTACTCTTGGTACTATCACCACCATTATCATTACTACTCAATACACTAATAATTTCACATTCCCACTGACCACTTAATACCAACGCATCATCTTCACTAATACCACGTTCAGGATCAAACGCTCTTCTGCTGATGTCAGAATTGACACCACTAAATATAACACCCGACTTATTCTTATGTGAACCATTACTCATCTTCTTTTTCATTTGTTGATACTTTGATTTTTTTGATGTAAATTTACCACTGCAATCATCATCATCTGAATCGCTATCAAGTGCACTCTTTTTAGTATTACTTAATAATGCATCATTATTATCATCATCTGCCGATGTAAGCTTACAAACACAAGATGGCGGCGGGGCAATTGTTAATATACCATCCTCACGTGTTACACCTTTGTTCTTGTGAACTTTGTTTGTTCGTTTGTAGTATAATACTGAGTACTTGAGCATGTTTATTATTTGTTTTGTTTTGGTTTACTGCCGAAGATTAACCACCGAATAATAGAATAGTTATATATCTATGCAAGAGAGAGACTGCTATATTGTTGGGTTGTTCCTTCCTATGGTTCAAGTTGGTTCATGCATGTGATTTGACCAAAGTAGAAAGGGATATAAAAATAAAACCAAAACTATATATGAATGTACCAAAATTACACCGACTTCCTAGTAAAACAACAGCACTATTTATACTCATAGGATACGAAATAATAGTAGATTGCTTTGTATAATATTTGAGATGAGAGTGAGTGTTTCTCGGATATATTTTAGGGGGCATTCAGTCCCCACTAAATTAGCATGCAAAGTTGGTTAGTCAGCTTTAGTGTCTATCGGATAATCAATCATCCCTGACTTCTGTGGTTGAGCATATCTCCCAATGCATGTAACTTGTTGATATTGTTATGTGTACATAATCTCTTGTGATAACACGCCATGGATAGATCAACAAGAGCAGAAAGGAGGTACCGACTGAGGAAGGAGGAGACTTATTACTGAGGAGTGAGGGAGAGTAGAGGTGTAGGGTGAGTATCCTCACTAAGTATAAAGCTAGAACATACCCACTACATAGCGTCAACCATCTTAAGCACTGAAATATATTCTCAAGTAATAGTAAATGCTATAGTTGATTATGAGACTAGAAATCTCATGCTCTTTCTCAAGAACAACGCCCATCTCTTTCCTTCTCCCCCAAAGTTGCAGTATCCTCATTGATCTCTAAAACATCCCAATCAGTGATGGTTTCCCCAGTGATATAAAACTTTTCAATCAGTTGCAGTACCCCAACAGCTTAGTAATCCATCATCGCATTTTTTACGGCATCAAGAATCGGTCGAGCCTTCTCAGTTTTGTGCTTGAAATCCTTCCTGAATGGAGCAGTTGGTTCAAGAGGTTCCCCCTTGAGAACACACATTTCGAGGACCGCTGCCAAGCTTTCTTCATTATTGGTAGCCAATTTTTCAGATGTGATTAGTTCAGCCGCTTCCTCGTATAGACCAGCCGATACATAATTGCGGAATGCATCGAGAGACAAGTCGAACTTGATACCACGTTGTTCAGAGCACTTTGCAAAGAGCTTTGCAGCATACCCAAAGTACTTCTTTTCATGAACAGACTGAGCTAATGGTAATACAACTTCTCCTTCCTCGGAGAGATCTGAGATCCTCTGGGTATAACTCAAGCGAGCATACAACTCAAACAATTGTGCAGTGTACTCCTCCTGTTCGCCAGTTTTTAGCAAACAAAGAGCAGCCTTATTGAGGAAGCCAACGTCGCGAGCCTCAAGTAGCTGTTCAGTGATACTGTACAGTTTCTCCTTAAACTCAACACCTTGCTTACCCTTGAGCTTGGATGAATCTTGTTCATCAATCTCAGTAAAGGATAGGAATGCCAAGGCATAATCACGACGTTTCGGTTCACCAGCCTTGTCGAAACATTTTGCAGCAAGGCGGAGGCATCCCGCCTGACGCTCACCCTCGGCATTACGAAGATAGTACTCGCCTCTTGACCTCCAATCCTCAACGGTATTCATGGCACCAAATACACGTACGTTTGATAAGCCTTCTTCTTCAGTATCATTGTCCTGGGACATGACATCCACAACACAACGTCGTTGGAAGTAATTGAACATGGGACGACTACTTTCGCGATCAGTCTCTGCGATGAAGATATTGACGCGGGCTCGAGTGATGGCAGTATAGAGCTGTTTGAGCTCTGTCTCGAGAATCTTATGCTGATCAGAATTGAAGTCGAGGTGTCTTGTCTCAGTCAAGAGAGGACTCTCCCAATCATACTTTTCTACACCAGAAGCTGAGACTGTCGAGTCTTGATAGTAGGCAGCAATATCAGACTCGGAATAACTTGAAGCAACACGCCACAAATCACCAGCTGGGGAGTCGGAGAAGAAGTTGTACAATAATACATCATCAAACTCAAGACCCTTACTCTCTTGGACGGTCATTACCCAGTCTGGGTCGACTCCAAATTCTTCTGCCACTGCCTGTTTCGCATTTTCATTCCTCACAATCACAACCTGATGGGCTCCAAACTCAATCCGTGAGGTCTCACGCTTCGCTCCTTGCAACATCAAGACGAGCTCTTGTGTATTTGCAACATCCATGATGACGGGCTTGGGGCCTGAAAAGAGCCCAAGATCGGGTGGTAGCTTATCAAGAGAGTTGCCAAAGAAGTGATACAATAACTCCACAACACATGCCGCTAGTCGTAACACACCCGCATGGGAGCGGTAATTGTGTGATAGTTGGAGTAGCTTGGGCTCAATACCACCAAATTGGTTGTAGAAGATTTGTCGTACATCGGCTGTTTTAAAGAGACAAGGTAGTAGGTGAGATGTGCATGTCATGTGTGTATACTAAACACACACACAATTTCTTCACTTACTGAACCTAAAGTCGACTCCAACTGCAATACTTTGAGCGGTGTCTCCGGCCAAGAATAGATTGTTAGGGTCACGGCATAGATTGGCTAGGATGAAGAGTTCCGCTTGTGTAAAGTCTTGTACCTCGTCAACGAACAATGAGTCGATGGGTAACAAATTCGAGCCACCAGTGGCTGCCAACTTGTTAATATCAACTCCAGAGATTCGAGTTGCAACATTGAGAACTAAATCACATTCATCGTAGTAGGATCCCTCCTTCTTTAGCTTCTCGTAGTTTAGATAAAGAGAATACACTTCCCGCCTCTGGGCTTCACTCATTCTACTCTGTTTCTTAGGGAGTGCTAAATATTCCTCCAAGCTGAGGAATCGACTTTTTGGTGCATCATCTTGTTGTTGATCAATATGAAGAGCAGCCACTGAGCCCTTGATGAAACTCTTGATTTCTCTCCATACCATAGTACAGTCCATTTGAGAACCTGATCCAGACTTGATCTTCCTCCACATTTTACGAAAGACAGCGTATGTAACTTCTTGACGAGAAGATGCCGGTTTACTCTCGTCTTCAATCTCTTCGGACAGCAAGGCTTCAATCCCCTTTGTCACAGAGTCCTTGTTCTTTCGGTTGTCAAACCGCTGCTTGAGTTCAACCTTGGTGAAGAAGGACTGTCCGGGTAGTGATGCATCTAAGGCATCAAGCCATTCAGATGATGTGAGGAAGTTTGGTCGGCTCTCTTCCGCATCAACCTTATCATCTACAACATCGCTTGTCATATCATGTCGCTTCCTCCAAGCCAATCCCATGTTATTGAATGAACGCTTCACCTCACGACAGAGCACATCGTTCTTCGTCACAAACAACTGTCGAGGCCTGGCACCGTGTTGACCGTCGATGTATTGTGTATATTGAGCCCACATTCGAAAGACAAGACACGTCGTCTTGCCTGTAAGGTAATGTGTGGAGATGAGGCAATATAAAAGTATGGTAAGTTAAGATATAACAACAGGAATGAAGACGATGGCACAGGCGAGGAAAGCACACAAACAAGACAATAATAGTACTAACCCGTTCCACTGCGTCCCATCAAGAGGATTGAGCGTTGAGGCTCAGACTTGAAATGGATAATCTCACTGTGAAAATACAATTACGATGGGTTGGTAAGTTTAACGGGGAAATTGAATACAGACAAAGTTCCTTAAAAGATATAATACTTACTGCTCTTTCGGTCCTGGAGTGAAGGGTAGGTCCATGGATTCATCATGACCATCAAGCAGCATCTTCACGGCTCCAGAATTGAGCTCATAGAACTTTAAAAGAGTGTATTGACGTGGATCATCCGAAGCAGGATGGAAATGCCTTGATTTGCCGCTGGGGTTTTCCTCTCTTGATTGACCGGCACATACGACTTCATTGCTCATCGGGAATACTTGAGGAATTCTAAACATCATATTCTTGTTCTTTTTGTGTTTCTTCTTCTCCTTGGCGGCCTCGGGATTAGATGCGACGCCATTAGATGTATCAATTTCAGCATAGATGGCACACTCCTCTCCTCTCAAATGTGACTTTTCGATACGTTCGATAGTCTGATCAATTGATCGTGAGAGATTATCATGGTCGAGGACGATATCCCATACACGGATAACCTGTTCACTGAAGTTTTGTTCCTTGCTTGATCGACGGGGTGAAAAGGCCGTGGCGACTTCCCAAATGATACGGCTCGCGGAATCAATCTTTGTCTCGTACAAGCTGATCTTCTTACCGAGCTTGGAGTTTGATGTATTCTTGAGAGACTTGCAAAGAACATATGGCCAACGACCAGTAGCTAGCATCGTCAAACGGCGAATGATACGCTCACACAAGGCACGATCCTTCTTAATGTGCCGACGGAAAAACTTGTGAGCGTGTTCAGTAATGTCAATAGTCCACTCAGTAGCACTATCCCACGCGAATAGATCTGTGGTATTGTAGTGTGAGGAATGAAATGTTGTTAAAGACGGTTAATTCATACTTAAATAGGCATGTAAACAGAGAAAAGATAAGTGATCTTA
>Ga0214477_100953_pt1 | contig 17157 bp, 17 predicted proteins | sample M1_20Mar14CPVII9_FD_165058 | JGI IMG/M metagenome (GOLD analysis project Ga0214477, IMG submission 165058) | Marine eukaryotic communities from Monterey Bay, California, United States - M1_20Mar14CPVII9sort6BwellC16 | ecosystem: Environmental > Aquatic > Marine > Unclassified | place: USA...
TATCAATTGTTCATGTATAGCCACCTCAGCTCCATAAGGCCATTTCATTCAATCCGAATCTATGCTGTTCCCTGCTATTCCTATTGTGGCTTAATATCAGGCTTCGTAGAAAGTGGTGGATTTCCCTATACGAAAACAGCATAGAGAGAAAGGATAAGCCTTAAATCCTTACCAATTTAATAACCTTTGGGTATACGACGGTGTAGGCCTCATGAGCACTAGAGCTAGTGCAGCAGCAGCAGCTCTATCCAATGGAAAAGGAACTAAGGAACGTTGGTTAGACTTAGAAGCATGGCTTGAAAGATACCTAAGATACTCATCATAGGCAGGGCAGTTTAACGTTTTGTGCAATTCCTTGTTCGTGTGTTGTTTGATATTCTGACATGAGCTGTTGATTGGACATCATGAGGCAATGGTTACCACAGCAGTACTCGTTCTTCACAGCTTAGTATTCATCATCAAAGTCTTCCTCTCCTAAGTAGGTTGAAGTGGTGAAAATACAATGTGAACACGAGTCATAGAAAGTGATTAAAGATCTTAACATAGAGAAGACAACACTTACCTTCTCCGTCTGCCGTTTCGGCACCGACCTCCTCATAATCCTTCTCAAGAGCGGCAAGATCCTCACGAGCCTCACTGAACTCTCCTTCTTCCATGCCTTCTCCGACGTACTGTTTTGTGTAGAGAAGAAGAGGATAAGATGTGAGTATCATATACATGATTAAAGAGATAACTAGCAAAGAAATAGAAGACACTCGACTCACCCAGTGAACAAAGGCACGCTTGGCATACATGAGATCGAACTTGTGATCAATACGACTAAGGGCCTCGGCAATAGCAGTTGTGTTAGCAACCATACAAACAGCACGCTGGACACGGGCAAGATCTCCTCCGGGAACGACGGTGGGTGGCTGGTAGTTGATACCACACTTGAATCCAGTGGGGCACCAATCAACAAACTGAATAGTCCTCTTGGTCTTGATGGTAGCAACGGCAGCATTAACATCCTTGGGTACTACATCTCCACGGTACATGAGACAACAGGCCATGTACTTTCCGTGACGAGGGTCACACTTGGTCATCATACCAGCAGGCTCAAAGACGGAGTTGGTAATCTCAGCCACGGAAAGTTGCTCGTGGTAAGCCTTCTCGGCCGAGATAACGGGTGCGTATGACGTGAGCATAAAGTGGATACGGGGGTAGGGCACCAAGTTAGTTTGGAACTCAGTTACGTCCACGTTGAGGGCACCATCGAAACGAAGGGAGGCCGTCAAGGATGAGATAACCTGAGCAATCAAACGATTGAGGTTGGTGTAGGTAGGACGCTCAATGTCAAGGTTACGGCGGCACACGTCGTACAAAGCCTCATTGTCAAGGCAGAAGGTACAATCCGTATGTTCCAAAAGAGCATGGGTAGACAATACGGAGTTGTATGGTTCAACAACGGCAGTGGACACCTGAGGAGAAGGTGATACGGCAAACGATAACTTGGACTTGCGTCCATAGTCCACGGATAACCTCTCAAGGAGGAGAGATCCAAGACCTGATCCAGTACCACCACCCGTGGCATGGAAGACGAGGAATCCTTGTAGTCCGGTACAGTTGTCAGCCAACTTACGGATACGATCAAGGACTAGGTCAACGATTTCCTGTGTGTTTTGTTGATTAGGGATTTAATTAAAGATGGGGTGTGAGAATTAACTAAACAATAACAAACACAAACCCCCATTACAACAATTATTAACAAACAAAAACAAACAAAACACACAATTTAATCCTAATCTTACGCACCTTTCCAATAGTGTAATGTCCACGTGCATAGTTATTAGCAGCATCCTCCTTACCACTAATAATTTGTTCAGGATGGTACAACTGACGGTAGGTACCAGAACGAACTTCATCACAAACGGTTGGTTCTAAATCAACATAAACGGCACGGGGTACATGTTTACCAGCACCAGTTTCGGAGAAGAAGGTATTGAAGGCATCATCGCCTCCACCTACAGTCTTATCGGCTGGCATTTGTCCATCAGGTTGAATACCATGTTCAAGACAGTAAAGTTCCCAACAACCGTTACCGGTTTGGATACCGGCCTGGCCCATATGGATAGAGATACATTCTGTATTTGTTATTAATTGTGGAGAGTGGTGGAGTGGTGTATTGGGATGGGTGGATTGGTAAGTGGTTGTTAATGGTTGAGAATTAATTGCAATTCGTTGGCACTTTGTAAAGAAAAAACGAATTCAATAATGCACCTCACAACAATTCAAACAACCAGCAATAATTAATCCATGCAATTAATCCTCAACAATTGTGGAATTAATTGTGGTGTAATTGTAATTGCAAGCGTTTAATTCGACCATGGACAATAATTAAAATTTGGGTGAACCATCTTTGAACAAACTAAAATTTTCTCCTTGCTCGTAAACTAACCAACCAAATAAAACAAGACGAACATCAAAAGAATGACAATAATTAACTTACCACGCATGGTTGCAAAAGATTAGATGGATGAAAGGAAGAAGAGAGGAATGATAGGAGCTTATTAACAATCTGACGACCAGTTTGTTTTATGCGAGCTTTTAGTGCTAGCTGTTGAGGTGTTTTCTATTTTCTTTTCAAAAAAAGTAAAAGTGCGGGCTACGTACTCACCTAGCTCATCCTACATACAAATAACTTCCACACAAAATTGGCAGTGACTGTGCGAGCCAAATCAAGTGATAATGCTTGGCAATACATTCAGAAGGTAAGGTAGTTGTATTGTTGGTGGTCAGGGAGTGCTCTGGTGGTACGATTAGGCAGGGTTATAAAAATTGACATATAAATTGCAATTTTGCATCTGAGCTCAACTCGGCCTTAGATGTGTTGTTTAGTTTGCTTTGGTATCGATCATTATTGCTTGCTCATATCTAACTGCAAAATCAAATTTCTATTTCATTATTAATTGGTTAATTTTGTGGTGGCATATTGGTGTACAATTGCAACGTATTATCAGAGCTGCAATAACGGCATCACGCCGTGTAGTTGGAGGCACAACCTCCTCCAATACATCATGTGTTACTTCTGTACGAACAATGGCCAACCTACCCTTTGGTTTAGACAAAATCCTCGGCGAACCAGACAATCTAATCCCCACCGATGCAGACCGTCGAACTAAAAAGGGATACATTCCCGAATTTGCACCCGATGATCTAAAAAAGGAAATGGAAGAATTAGGTATTGACGGTGTAGAAGAACTTGATGAACTCGAGGAGAAGAATATGGAGGGATATAATAATTTAGGATTGGTACCACCCGAGGGTGCTGGGACATTTGCATCACCTATTCTAATCCCAAGTAGGTTGGATAGTCGATGTGTTGGTTATAGTGATCCAACTACACATGCCATGTTTTGGTTTAATATTCAGAATGATGGGAATACGTATTATATTAAGGATCTTGGATTATTCTTTAAAATGTTGCATATCCCGGATGAGGATGCTGCCGCTGCACATTAATGGTGTGGGTTGGGGGTGTTTTGTTGAAGTAGAGGGGTTAAACTTTTTTATTGATGATAAAAATCAATAAGTAAAAAGTTGTTGGGGGGATTATGAGTTTGTTGGGTGTTAATTTCCACCTAACTTGAGACCATTAGAGTTATAATAAAACCATAACTAGAGAGGATATTTTGTAAATGATAATTTGTAGTTAACTAGAAGTTTGTTCGTTGGGGTGAGTGATAGTCTCCTCCTTTTTAAGTTCTTATTTCTTGAGGGAACAATAAAGTGTACAACCCTACTTTTCTCGGGCGGTGGGATATTGAATATAAGTGAGGGACTACCCATATTGGGTATCATGTTGAATTGACTCATTCAGAGGAGGGTGGGTGCTATGGAGGGCGGATTGTGCAGGGAGGATACCACTGAAAGGACAAGTAAGTAAGATACTAAGGTAAGCATCTAAAGATCATGAGCTAGTGATGAAGGTCTCTTTGCATTATTAAACGGGTCATGTAGAAATAAAGAACTTTATAGATTCTTAATTGACGAATCACTAAGGCCAAACGGAGGAGGGACTCTGTTTGTATGTCTCCAAATGCGCGCTATCCATTTTTCATCTACCGCCGGACATCCTTCATGCTCGGTCATTTCATCAAAGATTCCATTAGCATCGGCAGGAAAGAATAGAAGCGCATCACCCTTCTTTGGTATGATTTCCAGATTACGCTCTCCTTTAACTTGTTGTTTGCAATCGGCTGCTGGGAGCTTGCCAAACCTCGTGGTACCTCCAGTTGAAACATCATTTAGATAGACAAGCAGTGTTGACAGTGTTTGACCTCCTCTATTCGCATCTTCTACATCTGCTGATCTATTAGCATCATAGTGGGGAGCTAATACTTGTCCCTCTTCATAGGATATGACTGTCGGTGCCTCAAAGTACGAAGCAGCTGGCATAATATCTGCTTCATTGCCAAACAAATCACATGAACGCAAGACAAAGTTTCTTGCTCCCAATTGATCTAAATCATCCAATGTTGTTGATGAAGACGTTCGTAGAGTCTGTAATCCATCAGCACGAAACTTTGTAAAGGCTACAATGCCAATTGCTGCAATAACAAATAACCCAACATAATTTCGTAATGCATTTACAACTAATCCTGGAATACTAGCATCGACATCACCTTGGGCTTGATACCATGCACCACCAATTGCCAACCAAGAAACAGGTCCACTAGCTGCAAGACCGAGTAAGTCTTTAATATCATCAGTCCAACCAGCATATGCAACAGGTGATCTTTGTGTTCCTTTATCTTTTGCCTTGTTTATTAAATCATCACATGATTCGTCGTCTAAGAAGTTTTCTATAACATATACATCAGGATTGGAGTGTATTCTTTGTAATCCAGGATAGTTTTCATTTATTGGCAGTCGTTTTCCAACTACTGTAGATGATGATGATGTAGTTGTTTGTTGCAATGTTGATGCATAGAGTTGTGTATGATGTTCAACATGATAATTGATGTATCTTCTTGTCGTCGGTGATGTGAAAGCTTTTGTGATTGTTGTTGTCCATATACACAAACAGGTAATAAGAACTACTACGGTTCTCCTCTGCTGGGGTACCATCATCGTTATGCAATAAGAAGAGGTGCGGCAGCATATAAGTCTCAATTGATTAGTGCTAGCGAGGCTCTGGCCTCTGGCGGAAGTGGCGATAGAACGAAAAGATACTCTTGGTACTTTGTAATTCGTATCTTCTCCCCTCGCTCACGAATACCAAAGACTGCCAAATTTTTACAGCAGCTTGCAAAAAAATGACATCAAACACATATGCTAATAACCATCTGCCACTATGGCGGCGGCTGTTTGGCTACTTCAAGCCTATCTTCTTGATGTTTATCAGATAATAAAGATACGATATAATATCATGAAAGTAGAACAATCACAGTTAGAGGGGAGATGATGATATAAATCATATAAATCTATATCTGCAGTTAGAGTTTACGATGGAGGAAGATTTGGATGCGTTGATTGATGATTTGCCAGCATATGATGTTGGTAGTAGCGGTGTAGTAGCACCTAGGATCGTCTCTGATTGTTCGCTTGATGGATTGCAAGAAGAGAAGATTAAGCTTGGTGAGTTTTGATGTGTCTCTTCTATCCCATATCTTTGCAATGATACTCATTGCACATTTGCTCACATCTTATGTTCATATCATGATATGTTATAGAAAACATATCATTGCATAGAAAGCCGACTACATTGAATCACACACATCTATCCCTTGATCGAAATGGCAGTACGAATAAAAACATCAGGCTTAACAAGTTTGTGAGACGACTACATGATATGCTCGTCGCTGAACAAACGGGGAAGATTGTCGAGTGGAGAAGAGGGCTACTAGTTCTACACAACATCGATGAGTTTGCAAACATTGTCCTTCCTAAGTATTTCAATACAAGAAACTATAAGACATTCCGTCGACAACTTAATTACTATGGTAAGAAGAGTATATGTTCTATATCTATGCTTTTGTCCGTATCTTTTTACAAATATAACATATGATATGTTCTCCCCAATACACAAGGATTTCAACATGTAAGATCTTTCTCTGGAACTGAAGGAAAAGCCGACGGAATATCATCGTCAACAACCACAGCACTGTGGGTTCATCAAGGACTTGCCGATCACGGTACAGACCAAATCTCAAGTGTACTGAAACTGAAGAGAGCTGATAGAGGAGAAGCATCAAGTTCATTACCACCAAAGACACCTCAAGATAGAAGAGAGAGAAAGCATGAGGCGGTTAGTTCTATTCTTGCTAAGAAGCCAATGACATCTGCTGGTTGCAGCAGTAAAAGTATATCAGCTCGTTGTGGTGATGGCTCTGCCATACCAGAGGTTGTTCAGTATAAGCAAGAACACCCGTCAACTTTCATGCCTCATGAAACACCTGCTGTTAGTTCTTCCACCAGATATGACACCATAGAAATGGCAGCTCCTGAACTACTCCTCTCAATGAAGAGGAAATAAACCGGTTTGTTAGTCCTACTTATGATTATGTCAAATCATACTAGCATGCATCAGTGAGATCAATTCTTAAGAATCTCAACCTTTGTCTTGATCAATTGAAAGATCGTCTTGAACACAATACTTTAGTCAAAGGCAAAGTAAGCGCTACCAATAGGAGAAAGATATCTAAATACGCTACATACAACAGATATACACTATTGATGAACATAGATGTAAAGTAAGATATATGTATACTGATCACTACTCCTTTAACATTAATGTTTCACATACTGACTATCCTCGGCGTTGTTAAGCTTTAGGGCCTCAGAGCGTCGGCATTCTGCTGGTGTAAAGAGGCGCCCCAGGCAGCGTCTTCCCCCTTTGCGTACGGCCGGCCGTTGGCACTGAAGCCTCTAGAAATGTGCTGTTGTACCCAGTAATCACCCGTTTCTGGTATCGGGTTAGTCTCTGATCTATGGGTTACCATCATATTAAGTCCATTCATGGTGTGAATGGTCGCACCAGTTTTCATCCCTACATCCTCAGGAGATCCAACCAATGTAAAGTCAAACTTGTTCATAATCATAGATAGTGTAACTGCTGCTTCGAGTACTGCAAATTGATCCCCAATGCATTTCCTCTTTCCTGCACCAAATGGAAGGAAGGCATAGTCAGTTGCAATCTCATTTGGGTATAACATAAACGCATTAACTTTGTCAGGATCAAATCCATCCCATCCTTTAATGCCTGGATTGTTGAATGGTCGTTCCCATCTCGTTGGATCATACTTTTCTGGATTCTCCCAGTATTCTGGTGCACGATGAAGATTCCAAGTTGAAATGAAGATATCAGTTCCTCGTAGTACCTTAATACCACCACTCAAGCCAGATCCACCGGCTGGTAGTGTATCCTCCTCTCTCGCTCGACGGATAAGTACGGGCGGTTCGGGGTATAGACGAAGTGCTTCTATCAGTGACATTCTCATCTTCTTCATTTTCACAACATCATCATAATCTGGACGCTCTTTATCACCCAGTACTGTTCTAATCTCTGCTTGGATCTCTTTCATTAAGCCAGGATCGCTGCTGGCAAGTCCAAACAATGTCCAAGTAAGCATGGCCTGTGTACCCAGTTGGTAAGTGTTGATGCAAGAAAACATTAGTTGAAGCACAAAAGCAAAATATACAAATAACAGCAACTACTCACAGCTGTAGTCTCATGTCCTGCAATAAGCATAGTCATCAAATCATCTCTTAACACCTTACTCGTCAAATCTTCTCCTCTCATATCAACCAAGAATCGTAACAAACTAGGATCATCACTAACCTCCCTCTCCTCCAACTCTTCCAAGGTAGCCTCACTCCTAGTTTCAACAGCCTTATTGATAAGTTTGGCTAATATATCGTCCAACATGCCCATATCATTACTAAATTCAACCTGTCCTCCCATCCACTTGTCAGCGTATGGTAAATTCCAATATGGGATGAAGGAATTTGATCGATGTTCAGCCTCACGTAAGACCCTGTAGACTGCTTTGACAATTGGTGATTCCTTCGTAACAGACCCGAAATCATAATTGAATACAGCTTTACCGATAATGTCTAATGTAACGGAACAGAACCGTTCTTCCATATCAAGTGGTGTTTTGTCGGTAGCACGTTTGTCAAGGTCGGTGGTTAATCGATCGGCACAATCACCAAATAAAGTAATCATATTATTGAGCCACTTCTTATGAAAACCCGGAACGACTGCTCTTCGTCGTACCTGATGTAATGGAAGAAGAATATGATAAGTTAAACATTGGCATATGAAAGTTGAGTATAAACATCTGCAATAAGAATAAATCATACATATTACTCACCTTCCAAATCTTTGGATCAGCAGGGATCAACCCATCACCCATAATAGGTTCCAATATCTCAGCTAATATACCCTTACAATACTGCTCGGGACTACTATCCCTCAATATATGCCGTGCCATGACTGGGTCGCTAATAATTAAAAAGCTCTTAGGTCCAAAACTTAAATTAAAGATTGGACCGTGTACATTGTAATACTTTTCAAGTAGTAGGAATAGTGGCCCTCCTGCTAATGTTTGTAAATCACCACCTAATACGCCTTTAATGAAGGAGAAGAAACTGCCCTCATACTTTTGTATGATTGCATCGGGTACGGCTGCCATACCCAAACTAGGACCAAAGCCAATACCATTTAATAAATTCTTAATAACTAATACTGCCACATCGACAATGTTAACTGGTTGGGGCGGTGCTTCGTATCTATCACTATCAGAATCCACACCCACTACATTGGAAGGGGTATGTGTCACTAAGAAATCAAATACAGATGGTTTACGTACCCACGTACCATCCTCGACTTGACGTAATCCTGCAAAGTATCGACGTAATTTTTCAATCTCCCAATCAAATCCCTTTTGAGTACGTTCATCCCATGATGATAATAGAGAGTTTTCGTATGATGATAAGTCGAGTAGTAAGTCATCTGATATTGCTGATGATGCTCCATTGCCGTTTACATGTAGATTGGATGGGTCTACTAATGTTGTTGTTTTAGGTTTTGATTTTGTTTGTGTTGGTTTTTCTCTTGTACTGAATAGTTGTGTTGTTGCTTTCGTCTGTGTTGTTGATCTAAATGGTGATATTGGAGTTTGGAATGCACATATTATACTACTGCATCCTATTATACCTATGGACAATAATCTAAGTAGACCATTGCAATTGTTGCAATTATTTGAGGTAAGCATTTTTTTGTGCTTATGATGTGCTCAATACTACTCGGACCAAATCGACCACTACTGATTAATAATATTCTAACACTCTATTATACACTGATATTATCATATATATGAGGCCACAGTTCGAGAACGCCGATATCGTTTAACATGTACCTAGTAGGTGCGTGTGAAAGACGAAAGAGAAATGAGTTGATTGCTTGAAGGGAGATGCTTCCACATCACAATCTTTTCGGTATCTTTCATTGGTGTCACGGGACAACAGGAAATGAGGGCTGCAAGAGAGCAGCGTAGTAAGTGCAGTGCAGCCGCAACTCAACAGTATATATATACAGGAGATATAAATGTATTTGTAAAAGGGAATGGTATCCTAGCTCATTATGCAGCAACTTCTCCCCCCCAATATCATTGCTTTCCCTCTGGCTTGCTTTCCCCTGGCACTAAGGTTTAGTCTTTGCACATTAAACTCTCCCGAGTATCAACTCCGGTTGTTGGATTCGTTCCCTTTGCTGTTGGATGATTGCATAGATATTTCTGTTGATCATTCCTCAAAAATGTTTCTGACCAATCAGATCCCTCGATGTCTTTTACTCCTTCAAATAGTGTTGATCCAGATACATACATTTCCTTCATTACGGTATTCTAATTTTTTGTTTTGTTTGATGATTGATTATTTATAGATTCATATGAAACGGGAAGGATATCATATTAGGTAAAGAAGGAATGAATGGGGATAAAAAACACATGAACATGAGGTACAAAAACTTAGATATTCACATACCTTAAGATTTGCCCTATTGAATTGAGCCATTTCTACATTACATAACGACATATCTGTAAAGCATCAAAAGAATAAAAAATAAACAGTTTAGTATTGCAATGTATCTTGATCCTTTGCATATTATAAATACAAACTATAAATGAATCTTCTTACCAGCTCCCTCAAAATCAGAACCATCTAACGTAGCGTCAAAGAAACTTGCCCCAACTAGGTTAGTGCCTCTAAAATCTGTGTCACGTACAATACTCTGTTGGAATGCCACACCTTTTAGATTTTGATCTTTAAAGTCTGAGTTGTCTAGATTGACACCTCGGGTGATTGCTATCGTCCTTCCGGCTTGTAATGTTGATGCCCCTCCCGTTCTAATTTTGGTGTTAGCAGCTTTAGAAGCACCTGCATCGTCGGCATATGCGGTTGGAGGTGTAATTATCAACGGAGAGGTTAGTAAACCGATGGAGAGAAGAGTAGTAGCAACCTTGCCTACTTGATTTGATTGTGATGCATGTAATTTAGTTTGTGTTCTAGATGTGTGAGAAACTTGTGTGAAAGCCGATACGCCTTGTAATGCAAGGTAGGCAGATAGTATGCCTACTATTAAAGAGAGTGTAGAACGAGCCATTGTACAATAGCACTACTGACTACTACTGAAGAGATACTAGAGATAAATAAGTAGTCAGCGGGGATTCGAGGTTCATGTTTAGCTATCAAACGGTAATTGCCCATCATCCTGTTGCTTTGTGCTTGTCGACGATGTTTGAAACTGGCTGCTAAAGAATATGTATGGTCCATCATCTCTTCTTAAGTGAGGTGTATTAGTTTTTAAGCGCATGAGTGAAGTATGCATATCTTTGTTTCATGGTCAATAATATGATTATTCTACTCGTATTGTTTGCTACTTTATGCACACATCATGTTGCAATAGCAATGGTTGTTGATTGGGATCTTTACAACATGCAGCAACAATATAAAAAAGCTGGTGGAATCCTTTACAAGCAATCAGTATTGAAGCCACATGAATACAAGGTCATTACAGATGAGTTGCAATCGATGAAGCTGGCCATGATAGATGAAGATGAGTCATTATCCTTTGCTACCAATAGATCGGGTGCACAAATACCTATTGATGCTGATATTTATAGAGTGTTGAGTAGTAAAGAGGGGAGTTTATGTCGGTTGGTAAATAGCTTGTTTGATAGTGAAGGAAAGAAAGGAGAGTCGGCGGTACTAGCTCCCGATATCCCAGTAGAGGTATGTTCATGTATGTGTAATTTGTGTTATGTGTTCTATGTAACTTGTCTCAACCTACATTCTTATCGACCTATCTAGATCCGAGTGTATGAAAAGCAAGGAGCAGGAATGGAGTGGCATATAGATGATGTACTATACACCCCAGAACAAATTGAAGTTGTGTACACGATAGATAATGTATCCGACTGCATGACAATGTGGCAATCTCAAGAACAACAACAATCATTAGTCAATGACGAAAAGCAAAAGAGCATCGTACAATCTGTACAGACAACACCAAACTCAGCTATACTTATTAAAGCCGGCAGTGTGATGCATAAAGTATCTCCATTGACTGTAGGCAAACGTACCATCTTGAAAATGGCATTTGTACTTGAGTCAGCTGTAATGGACGAATCAATGAAGAAGCATGCAACACATCACAGCAAACCAACAAAGAAGAAGAGAAAGGGCAAGAGCGGAAAGTATTTAGGAGACCACGCACATATAGAAGATAGCGTCAAAAGTATTCAATTATAGATTAAGCCTATTCTTAAAGATTCATGACACAAATATCATCCCCAGTTTCATCATACCATCTCATCCCCTACGGTATTTCTCGATGCTAATCATCTAATAGTAGTAGTAATCTTCAGAATCATCCTCATCGTCATCCTCGTCATCGGCACCGAGAAGGAAGCTGGCAATGAATTCCAACTCCTCTTCATCGTATCGCTCAAAGTAGTCTTCCATAAGCTCGACATCTTCAGAATCATCGACACCAGCGAAGAGTTCGGAATAAGAGCACTTGCCCTTTCTTCGCTGCTTATCGCTGCAGCGGTTCTTCTTGTTGTTGCGGTTTTTCTTGTCTTTCTTGCGGTCACAGTTCCTACCATTCTCAACACAATCCTTGGCGTCCCTCCCTTCCTTCTTGGTGATCCTTCCCCGCTTCTCAGCACGCTTGATTTCTTGCTTACTCCTCTTGGATAACTTTTGATGAGATTTGGTGTTTCTGCTGTCCTTGGTCACTCCACGGTCTTTCAAGTCCTTCCTCTCTTGTCTAGTGAGACCATCTTTGCGCCTGTTGACTTCTGCTGCCTATCACAATTTGTATGAGTGATATGATATGATAGGTATGATATGATATGATTGATAAGATAGTATGATATTGATATGATATGAATAGCAGCGGAAGAGTGAGACACATCACCAAATATCACGAGACATTATCTACACATCAATCATCTTACCGAAAGGGGGGCACCACGGAGTTCATGAGCGCTGGCGGCGGCGCCAATGATTGCTAGGACGGTTACTTGGAGAGCTAACTTCATGGTTATGTAATTAAATGACGGAGGATTGATTGATTGATTTGCAATTGCAATAAAGGTGAGTTTGAAAAAAAGTGATTCAAATGTTAGGGAGTTTAAGCAGTGTAGATCTCATCCTCCTCTTTATATCTTTTGTTGCTTTCTTATCACATCGAGCATAGACGGGTGGCCTCTCATGATGATGGACTTGTGTTCAACTACTGTCATTTTTTTCTGGTGGTATCCTAAAAACAACCCTGGAGAGCCACTTTGAGATGTTTGGTGTGCTGTAATAGCTCCTTGCATTCTTCTCCTCTACATCTTTTGGAATCAGTAGTGCTCTCATATAATATCATCTCATGAATTGGTAAACGACGCCGCAAGCCGCAACGAGTTTCTATCAACACTCTCAACATGAAAATTTTTCTTCACCTTATCCTATTATCGACTGCAATATCAACTTCAGTTGCAACTTATACTCTACCACGACAAAGTTGTATGTTTATGTTATCATTGATAAGTAGTACATATATCACTTTATCAGTTGCAGTAGAAGAGTTACATGATTTGGATACAGAGCACATAATACATGACGACTCTGAAAAGAAGAAGGAAAACATCATACATAATAATAAGTATACCGAAAGACCAATACCGAACAAACCAAATGTACATAATACAATAGATAGATTTACAAGAGTTATTGCTAATGAAATTATGCGTCGTTTGCCTTGGAGAAGAAGGAATAGGAGTAGAAGAAGAAGGAAGAAGCACAAAATGATGTATAATAAAAAGATAAAAGATGATTTACATAGTATTTCAAAACATGTTGATATTCAAAACAAACGAAGAGTTGGGGCTTGGTGCCCTCCTAATAAGATATTAAGTGACGATTCTACTGACACATCATCAACTGAGTCAACTAGTAGTAGTTATGGAGAAGTTGAAATAGTTGGTGACAAATCAATTGTTGCTGTATCCAGCTCTGATTCAAAGAGTAGAGAGAGTACTCCTGACAACAGCTGTGAAGTTGAAAGGAGTGATATTACCAATGATATACAACCGGGGATGGTTGTATATGTATTTGCACAAGATAAGCAAAGACAAGAACATTCAACTTCCCAATTGGAGAGATTTCACTCTGATACTTATTATGATACATTTGATGATAAGAATACAAATACTATAAAGATTAGTGATGAATCAAGTATTCGTGGTATAAGATGCCTCAATGAATTGGGGCAGTACTATGATAACGATGAACAGGTTGTGCAATACACATTATTAGAGCAAGAGCCGGTAGAGCTGGGCAACATTGATATACATCGAATAGATTATGCATATCAGCCCGTTGTGTTGGGTATTGATAGCGGTTTCGGTCAGGGCAGTGAATTAGAGACAAGGCTAAATGTACCATCTTCTTATCCTAGCACTGGTGATAATCGTGCTGTTTCCTTTCGATGGTGGAGTTGGGTATCACATATCAATCAAGTTTTACATAAAGAGAAGACATCTATTGACGACGAAAATGGAATTGGCCTTGTTGATCCATCATTTGAGCAACAGTATTCATATCAAGGCAACATTTATGAAGAAGATGGGAAAAGTCCTTTTGCAGGAGGGTCTCACGGAGACATTTGGAAGGCTCGTCGTCGGTGTCCTGCTGCATCTGGTAATAACAATATCACTTCCTCTTGTGATGATGGGAAAGATCTGATAGTGAAGCGGCTCAAAATAGAGCATGGTTACCCAGTCCTAGAAGCGGGTCTGAGAGAAATTTACTTCGGCGAATTGCTTGCACGAGAGGCCGAGTCACCAACCTTATTTACAACATATGTTGATCATTTCTTCAGGGAGGGTACTTCAACTAATAAAGTGGAACTATGGATCGTGTACGAGAATGCTGGTACTTCACTCCGTTCTTTCCTATACACGCCTGTTGATACTGGCGGTTATGTGGTATTTCAAAACTCTGAGTTCTGGCGACGGCTTCGCAGAGGTATCGATGAATGTGAAGGATGTAATGATGACGAATCATTGACAATATTTGAAACCCAACATCAAAAGTCCACTAATAAACACAGTGATAAATCGAACAAATCAAAGGATACAAAAGGAGGTGCACTACTTCGAGAAGTATTGAAGCAGTTGATAACATCCGTTGCTTTCCTACATGAAAGAGGTATAGTTCATCGCGACATTAAACCTTCGAACATCATGTGTAAGATGAGTGATAGAATAAAAGATCTCCGTTGTATTGTAGGAGACTTTTCAAGCGGATATAATGATTATGTGAGGAGAAACCTATACACCAATGGTCCTAGCTCATTTGAACAAACGATCGAATACTCACCTCCAGAGATTCTTCCTAACGATGAGAATCCATACAGCTATGACTCCTGGTCGATAGGTGTTGTGGTAAGTTGTTTGATTGTAATATGATACTAGTTGCATATACACACAATCTTGCTCAGCTTTCATATCCTTTGATTATGATCAAAGGCTCTTGAGTTACTACTAGGTACACCAAATGTTTTCTCTGTTGACCAACGAACAACGGCATTGCTGACCAACAGGCTAAAGAAGGAAGGTACAAGCAAAAAAGATGTCCAACGAGCATTGTATCTCGCTGCACTTTCTCAGTTCTGCATATATGAACCTACCGAGGCATATGGTAGCTGGCCTTTTGGAAACAACGACCCATTATACCGTGCTACTTTTGTGAAGAATAAGTGTACACTAAAGGTATGAACGGAATCAATGACTCTTTCTTCAGTGTCATTACTTATGCTTGATTTGATATCACTCATACATCTTTACTTGCATCAATCAGGATTTTCATAATGCACTACGAGCTCGCGACCCTCTAGGGTTAGGGTTCAGTGATGATGCGAATACATTACTTCATTTAATCTGGCGGTTACTTGATTATAATCCATCAAAAAGGTTAGGGTTAGCTGAAGCTCTGCAGCATGCCTACTTTACCTCTCAGGGAACTTGGAATCCTGTTTTTCTACATATGCAACTGTTTAATGATGACATTATCGCAGTCAAACCTGGTGAACAACAACATGCATTGGAGCATCAAACGCTCGATCCAAAGGTTGATATGTCTTCTGATATTACCATGGTGTCTGAATTCGTCTGTCCTAAGTGCAACAAGACATTTACTGATCACAACTCGTGTCAACAGCATGCTCGTACACGACGGCATGCCAACTTTTGTACATATGATAGAAGGTTCCTACCTCCCTGTCTGAATGCTCATTCTTTGCTACCCCATCATCCAACTTCTGGTTATTGTGATATTCAAGGCCGGAGAAAAACGATTGAAGACTTCCATACAGTACATCTTAATTCAGATCAACAGTTCTATGGCGTATTTGACGGGCATTTAGGCAATCTAGCAAGTAAATATGCTGCAAAGTACTTCAACAAAGAGATTGAAGATCGTTTAGTAGATGTTGACGGCATGATTAGACGCCATCCAAAGAATTGGCAAGAATATGCGGAATCAAGAGTTGTAGAGTCATTTAAAGATATTCATCGTGGGATAATAAAAGCAGTTGAATCATCTCCAGGAGGAGTTATGGATGAAAGCGGTACCACTAGTACTTTTGTCTATTTGACTGGGCTTGCAGTCATTATAGCGAATGTTGGTGATGTGAGTATACCATATGAATTCAAACTGTATTCTCCCTGTATCTCTTCTCACCTTCTCTATAACCATTATGTCAGTCTCGTGCAATCATGTCAAAGTGGTCTAATGGTAATGGTATCACTGCAATACAATTAACAGTTGATCACGTTGCCTCATCTGCAGCAGAACAAAAAGAAATCATTGATCGGGGTGGATTTATATCACAATCAGGTGGAATCGATCGAGTTAATGGAAGCCTAGCCGTGTCAAGATCACTTGGTGATATCAAGCTAGCATCGTTCCTCTCTCAGACTCCTCATATCTTGGCCTTGACAAAAGAGGAGGCAATAGAGCAATGTGGAAACACCATGATTACAAAATATACTCTACCTTGCTTCATTATTCTAGCCTCAGATGGTCTATGGGATGTAATGAGCAACAAAGAAGCTGTAGAATTAGCTTGGCAGGTGATAAAGGAGAACAAAAGTGGAACAGCATATCAAGAAGCAGCGGCAGTGTTGACTCAGGAGGCATATGTGAGAGGGAGTTCCGACAATATAGGAGTTTGTGTATTAGCAATCACATAAGAAGACACATTTATACACTTCAAAATAGCAAGAATACTATTCCATCAGGAGTAGATTGACATTGCCCAGGCGATAGACACTTAGACATGTATGTACAGCAATCAATCATACTTTTACAGCCACATGTAGGCAGGTTTCTTGCCCCAGGTCAAAATTTTCTGCCAACTGTCAGGCAATGTTTGGCAATCAAGTGGGGGTATGGCATCATGTAGGTGCTGCAATAGTGGTTGTTTGGCATTGTATGGATGTATAACAAGTTGATGAACACTCCCAGCATGATTGTAAGTCCATCCATCATACTTTTACAGCCACATGTAGGCAGGTTTCTTGCCTCAGATCAGGAAAAAATCTTGGTTTTCTGCCAACT
>Ga0214477_100956_pt1 | contig 17024 bp, 8 predicted proteins | sample M1_20Mar14CPVII9_FD_165058 | JGI IMG/M metagenome (GOLD analysis project Ga0214477, IMG submission 165058) | Marine eukaryotic communities from Monterey Bay, California, United States - M1_20Mar14CPVII9sort6BwellC16 | ecosystem: Environmental > Aquatic > Marine > Unclassified | place: USA...
GGTTTCGGCGGGGTAAAGCCCAGTCCAGCACGAGTCTGTTAAGAACACAGTTTCTGAACCCGAGGCGTCTTCGCATGCGAACGTTTGTAGCCATTGATTACATGTTTAAAAGGCGAAACCGTCGATTTCAGTGCCTTGGAATGTCTATCGGTTTTCGGAATGTTTTGCTAGGATTCCAGCAGTATTCGGAGTAGCAGGATATTTCAATAGAGCAGTCGCATGAAACACATTCGTAATTTTTGTATTATTGCCCATATTGATCATGGCAAATCGACCTTGGCCGATCGGTTGATCCAAACGTGTGATGGTGTTGCTCAGCGTGACGTGCACGCGCAGATGCTGGATTCGATGGATATTGAACGTGAGCGTGGTATTACGATCAAAAGTAATACGATGACGCTAGATTATACGTCAGCCGACGGAACTGAGTATCAATTGAACTTGATTGATACTCCAGGTCATGTAGATTTCTCGCATGAGGTTCGTCGCTCGTTAATGGCGTGCGAGGGTGCTTTGATCATCGTCGATGCATCCCAGGGTGTTGAGGCTCAGACGGTTGCCAACCTTTATCTAGCGATGGAACACGATCTCGAGTTGCTCCCGGTTATCAATAAGATTGACTTGATGACAGCGGATATCGATCGGGCGCGGGAAGCGATTGATGCGGAGTTGGGACTTGATCCGTTTGAGGCGATTCCGGTTTCGGCGAAAACGGGCGAAGGGATTGAGGACGTACTGGAAGGAATTGTCGAGAAACTGCCCTGCCCCACTGGCGATTCTAACGCACCGCTAAAGGCGCTCGTATTCGACGCCCATTTTGATAAGTTCCGCGGCGTGATTCTTCAGGTTCGCGTCATGGAAGGCACGCTTAAGCCTCGTGATATGATCCACTTTATGCACTTGGGGCGAGATTTTAAAGTTGATGAGCTTGGGTACAATCAAATGAAACTCGTCCCGAAAAAACAGCTCACTGCCGGCGAAGTAGGATACATCGTGGCTGGAGTAAAGAGTGTCCAAGATATTGAAATCGGCGATACGATTACACAACTTGATCGTCCCGCGGACATGCCCATCCCCGGTTATCAAGAAGCTAAGCAGGTTGTGTTCTCGTCGATCTATCCCATGAGTGCTGATGAGTACAAGGATTTGACAAAGGCACTGGACAAGCTCGCGATTAATGATGCTGCCTTGACTTACGAAAAAGATAGCTCCGCCGCACTTGGGTTTGGGTTCCGTTGTGGTTTCCTCGGTTTGTTGCATTTGGACGTGATCCAGGAGCGATTGCAGCGAGAATTTGATATCGGGCTCGTAATCTCAGCTCCGTCAGTCAAGTACAGGTTGATTTTGAAAGACGGTTCCGAAATTGAGGTCGATAATCCAAGCTATTGGCCCGACCCAATGCAAATCGAATCGTGTTCTGAGCCGTTCATCAAGGCCTCGATCTTGACACCTGAAGAGTACGTTGGTCCGGTGATGGAATTATGCCGTGAGCACCGTTCCGATAGCCAGACGATGAATTATTTGTCCGCTGGTCGACTGGAAGTCACCAGCGAAATGCCGCTTGGTGAAGTGCTGTTCGATTTTTACGGCAAGCTGAAAATGATCACCCGTGGCTATGGTTCCTTCGATTACGAACCGATTGAGTACCGGAAAACAGACGTGGTTAAAGTTGACATCTTGGTCAACAAAGAACCTGTCGACACGCTTTCCTATCTTGTCCACCGCGAAAAAGCACGAACGCGAGCTTTACGTTATTGCGACCGCCTGGCCAAAGAGATTCCACGGCACCAATTCAAGATTCCGATTCAAGGCGTTATTGGCGGTAGCGTTATCGCTCGTTCCACCATCGCTCCGTTCCGAAAAGACGTGACCGAAAAATTGTACGGCGGCGATGTGTCTCGCAAGAAAAAACTTCTTGAGAAACAAAAGAAAGGAAAGGCGAAGATGAAGCAATTCGGAAGTGTCAATATTCCTCAAAAGGCTTTTGTTTCTGTGTTACGTGCTGACAATGATTAGGGTTTTTGGGGGCGAAGTTTCGGTTGCAATCGAAATTTCAAGGGTTGCGGTGTCTTGGGCTGTAAATTTAGAGCGGCCGCATCAGAGTTTGATCGCGAGGGGTTGGAACTAGATATGGCTGTTCTCTGCTTGGCATTGGGATTGCTTGGATTCAAGCCGTTCCGTCATTGTCGTCCTTGTGGCGCGACCTGAATCAGAATTCGAAATCAACGCCAGATGAGTTTCTAAAATGGCGTCTATCCGTCCGTGCCACTCAAAACTCAGAGTCGATAAAAATGCTCTTCCACTTTTCATTGAGCGTTCCGAGACACCGCTTTCAAGGCTGACGTCCGAAAACTATCAGGTGGTTGCCAAAGGGCACGAGATTGTCCATTCGGTTCCTTGCTTTAAGGTTCCGCTCTTAGGAAGGGGCGGGAACCGAAGCCTGCCTTCAACTACTTTATTCATACTTATGGAACGGCCCATTGTGAATGGAGTGTAGACTCAGTTGAAGCGAATTTCTGTGGAAGCCTGCGAAGATTAATCGTCAACGTTCCAGCGATTTGACCAAACCAGCAATACCCATAAAACATTGAAAGCAGTTTTTTATCACGAGACCTAAAAAGGCAGGTTCAGCTACCTTCTCAAAGTTGCTCGAAGAGTTGAGGGTGATCTAAACGAACCAACCCAGGGCTTAGAAAGCATTCAGCAATCCATTTGATAGGCGTAATGGTTTAAGGGCGAGGACGACGAGCCAACTAAAACAGTGATTTAAAATCGCATTTCTTCGTAAAATTTAATTCTAATAAGAATTTGAATGTAGCGGTGACTAGTAGTATTCTGATGGACGACGCCAGTTATATAAATTTGTGAAACAACCTCAGAGTTTTCGCAATTGTGATTTGCTTTTCTCGCTTCGCCGCCGCTCAGTGTCTAAACGCGGTGAAATGAAGTCGAGGAAAGTCAAAGCTTGCTCAAAAACACTGTGTGTCCCTTTTTGGAAACTGACTCTCAATTTTCCCCAACAAAATTTTGGCGTTCCCTGTTTGTCGCCCACCTGGAAAAAAAGAAATGATATCCACTCAAGCGAGTATTTATAGCCTGTTGATTTTTTCACTCGCGTTTTTGCCTGGTCGTGCCGATGACTCGGTGGGTCCCTATTTAGGGGCCATTACGAAAACCGAAGCGCACCTGCTGTACAGTCCGGGGAAAGAGGTCGCCCAATTACGACTGACGATCAGTGATGATAAAGGTATCGTCGTAGCGAATATCGGGGGTAAGAGCGAATCGGAGCATGACTTTGTTGCCAAGTTCCATATAACGGGACTGACTCCGGGCAGTAGTTATCGCTATAAAATCGAAAAAATTGAGGCCGGCAAGGCAATACTGATTGCTGGTGGCACGGAGGGTTTTCAGTTCGCTACGGTGCCCGAACAACGTCGCGGTCAGGTGGTTACCGCTGGTTTTGTTTCGTGCGTGAATGATACTACCGATCCTGTTTGGCAGGAGATGGCGAATCATGGCCTCAATCTGTTGTGCCTCGGGGGTGATACGCCGTACGCTGACACCGGTAATCTGGCTGACTTGCGCACGAAGCACCGGCATCTGCTCCAGCGTCCCAGCCTCGCCAGTCTTGGGAAAAGCGTTTCCGTGGTTGGTACATGGGACGATCACGATTTCGGTTTAAATAATGCAAACGGCAAACGAGACGCCGCTCTTAAGGGGAATACCCGTCGCGCCCTCATGGAGTACCGCGCTCACGATCAGTTCGGTAGCGGTAACGAAGGGATCTACCACAAGGCTGATCACGGTGCTTTGGAAGTGTTTTTGCTCGATGCCCGCTGGTATTCACAAACTTCCGCTTCCCCGATCGACCCTAACCAATCAACCTGCTTCGGGAAATCTCAATGGAAATGGTTGCTTGAAGAACTGCGCCAATCCAAAGCTCCATTTAAAGTTCTCCTTCAGGGACAAATTTGGCAGGACAAGAAAAACGGGGAAACCGATGATATGCACACTTACTATGCCGAGCGAGATGCCTTATTCGACTTTATAAAAAAGGAAAGAATCTCCGGAGTGGTGTTGGTGGGTGGTGACATTCACGTGTCTCGCTACCTAATGCATCCGCAGCGCCTTGATTACAACTTGCACGATTTTATCATCTCCCCCGGCCACACTAGCGTGATTCCGAGTCTAAACGTGTATCACCAGGATCTTGAGTGGTCCCATGTAAAACCTAACCAGTTTCTGATCATGTCTGCTGACACTAGGAAAACGGTTCCTGTCTTGACAGTAAAATTCATGGACAAGAACGGAAAGGAAAATCTTGTGAAAACCTTGTCTCTCGATGAGCTTACACCAAGGGATGATGTGGTTGGCTTAAACCAAGGCTTGAGAGGCTATTGGGACTTTCGTGGTGACACAAAAAATCACTCCAAACTAGGAAACCGGCTCGATGCACGAAAAATTAATGGCGCGGAACTAAAGTCTGCTGGGACGCCACGGGATGGGTTCTTGAAATTAAACAGAGCGGCAAGTCAATATCTGAGTGTGCCTCGTTCGATGCTCGATGACAATACAAAGACGTATACTGCAGCCGTCTTTATTAAGCCATCGACCCTTCCGGCCCACGGCAGTGAGGATCGACATTTTATTATGGAGAGCTACGTCAACAATCATGTCGATTTACCTCAAGCTCTCAAAACTGGCTTACCCATCTCGATTGGATTTAGAGCTTGCGATGACGCTGAGAAGATAAATTTGCAACTCTATACGGAAACGCTTGTCCCGCAGGCAGTTGGTTCCCAACGCTCACCAGAGACTAAAATTCAGGGCGGGTTTGATTGCTTGTTTGACCGCCGACAATTTTCTGATTGGACGCAAGTCGTGGTGACGTTCGATTCAAAAATTCTACGGATATACCTCAACGGGAAACCAGTCAAATCTCATGCTCTGCCAATCTCTGCTGCGATCGCTGAAACTGGTGGACTGATCATCGGTGGACACAGAGGGGGAACCGGTCGTAATTTTGACGGTCTGATTGACGACGTTGCAGTTTGGAATCGAGTACTCAGCAAAACTGAAATCGCCAAGCTTTTTGAAGATGGCATGCCGTCGGTTGAAGCGATTGATTAACCTAAAGACGAATTTAATTTTTTCCCAATGTGATTTTGCCGTAAGTGATCATCGCTGGATTGAAGTCAGTCAAGGTATTTTGCTCAGTTAGGGCACTTAGCGCTCTTAGCTTTACCTGGCGCAGAACTTTACACGCTGGAAGCCCTCAGGGAGCTGGTTCTAAGAAAGCACGGGATGCTTTCTTTCCCGTTTTGGTCGGCGTGGATTTGGTCACTCTGGTCGTCGAATTAACAGACGATTGAATCCAATTTTTGATGCAAACGGTCAGCGAGTTTTACCAGAACCTTTGTGTGGGCTGTTCGAGGAAGCTGGTAAAAATAAGTTCTGGGAATGAGGGTGGTTACAAACAGAGTTCGCGGTTAGGTACTGGGTCGTCCGGACTTATAGAGCAGTCATCCTACTACTCGCGTTGCGTGATTATTTTCGTCCCGGCACCTTCTGATGAATCGCCCTGTCAATGATCTTCTTCAGACTTGCCGCGTTATCAATATGACGTTCGGCAAGCAAGTGTTGAGCGGAGTTTTCTTTTGTCCGATCAGGTCCCGGTCTTAATTGAGGCCAACGGTCAGCCAAAATAGAGGAGAGTTGTTCTATGTCATTTGGATTGAAGAAAGTCGCATCGGGGGGCGCCTGTTCTCGATGAACTGGAATGTCTGACAAGATGATTTGCTTTCCCAAGGCTCGGCAGTCTTCCACCAGCATGGACCAGCCTTCAAAATAAGAGGGTTGGATAATGGCGGCAGCACGACGCATTACTTGAATTTGTTCAAGTCGATCCAACAGCCCTAGCCAGAACACATGATCACGTAATTCATGAGAATTAAGCTCTGCCCTCATTTGTTTTGCGTACTTCGGGTGCCGAAAATCATTTTCATTTCCGGTTAAAACCAGAGCGAAGTCGGGATGCTGACGTTTGACTTGTTTAATCGCCATGAACAAATTCAGGTGATTTTTGTGTTTCCAAAACTGGCTGGGAAACATCACATACTTGTCCGGTAGGTTTAATGGTTTGATGAACTGAGCCGGATCCGGAAGCAACCATTCAGGATCCAGGTGTGTTGAAAAGGAATAAACACAGATTTTTTCCGGATCGGTATGGAATGAGTTCAGCAGATCGTTTCTCGCGTCCTGACTACTGACGACGGTCAAGGTTGCATCGTCGATTAAGGTTTGGAAGCGGGTGTTGCGGACGCGAATCTCCCGTTCAGAAAAATATTCGGGACAGCGCGTATGTTGAAAATCCGGGATCCAGCCAATCCAGGGCACTGGAAAAGATTGCCCGAGCGAGGATTGGCAGGGAAGCAGGCAACGGATTTGGTTTTGCAAAACTACATCTGCGAGAAAAACCGGTTTTCTAAACCCGTCAACGGCTTGCGATAATGATGCGATGAGTGCTTTCCAGCGATTTTTAGGCTGGCGATCAAAAAGGATGATGTTGTCGAAAGTGCGATCTAACCCGGTCCCTTTTTGTCTGTTTGCTTTCCGGCTAATGAGGAGTTGCAGGTTAGGACGATCCGGTTCTGGCAGTCGCCCCACGGTTTGGGCAATTCCCCGTAAATAAAGAGCTCCGGCAGTCCAACCAACATTGTCATCGGCAAACATGCCTACCGCTGGCTTGATGTTCATGAGTCTGTAGTCCATCCCGTTAGATCGGTTATCCAAACATTGTCCAACACTGGACCAGGCGCCAGGTCGACTTTGCTATTTGACCGTTGGCCATTGACGATAAATAGTAGGCCGTTGTGCCACGCTGCTGATTTGGATTTCATCGGATAGGGAAGCGTGCCAATTTGCTCCCAACGATCATGTATTAAATCGTAAGTTAGGATGACATCAGAAAGAGTCATGCGATCTCGTACGCCGCCGCACAAAATTAGTTTTTGTCCGATCTGACGAGCAGCATGTTCACTGTGCGATAACGGAATGGGCATTGAGGCCAGCGGTTGATGGTCGCCAGTTTGAAGATCAAAAGAAAACACATTGTCGAACACGTCGTCCATTGGCGTAGCAAAATTACAGGTGTAATTGGGGTCGTCGGGTATTGGCGGAATGTCGGTTTGCTGTCCGCCCAGAACAAATAGTTTGCTTCCCACTAAACAACTGGCAGTGTGGTTGCGGGCCTCGGGTAGAGGAAGTTCTTGTGTCCAACTGTCCTCAATCGCCTTGCCATTGCAAATTTCAAGACTCCAATGATCGGCCGAAGGGGATTGCCGGTCGCCCCTGGTTCCGCCCAAACAATGCAAACGATTACCGGACATGTGCACAAGCGGCATGTAGCGGACTTCCGGAAGATCGGGGAGTGAAGTCCATGAATGGTTGTGTGTGTCGAATGAAAAGCAATGCTTAACTCCCGGAGAGCAATTAGCGCCTAACTGTCCCGATACCGTGAAGATAAAACGTTCGCCGTCGGTAGACATCCCTGCATGAGTTTGCGGCACTCCGTTGGGTAAGGGCGACGTCTCTGTCCACTGCTGTTTTTGCAAGTCCAGCACATCAACTCGTTGAGACACGGTTCCTAGAGTAACGTATCCCCCAAACACGTAAAGTTTGTGCCCAATTTGTACAGAACCGGGTTCCACGCGACTGCAATCAGCACGAGGCCCAACACGCCAAGTGAAATCGTTCGGTTGTCGCCGTGATTTGTTGATGTAGTTGACGTCCGCTCGATCCGCCAAATAGCGATACCACAACGGGTTTCTTGTAATTTTTCGGGTGATCGATCGGAACACTTAAATAAACCTAGGTCTTACGTTAAGATGAAGTTTCCGCAGGTAAGGTTATTCTATTTCGCTCCCTACGCACATCCGAGTTGTGCTTTGGTCGGCTAGTTCGTTAGCGATCCACGAGGATTCAGCCATTTGGCTGTCAGGGTCGCGGGTTAACGGCCTTCCTCGCTCGTTTAAAGAATCAGGCGATTTATTTCGCAGTTTTGCGAGAAGGATTAAGTCTGGTTTTTTTGAGTTTGGACAAAGCTGGTTGGGGGAGAATCACGAGTAGTGGGACGAGCGACAATGTTGACCGTCCACAAACATTAATCCTGCGGTAGTTGACGCTTTAGCGAGTCACTTTTATATTCCAAACGTTCCGAATCTGGAAAACGGACATTGAGAGATACATTCTGCGATCGATATGGAGAATCACATGCTTAGTGATAATGAAATTATACAACTTGTAAATGATTATGGTCCTCGTGTTAATGAAGGCAGGACGATTGGTCAAATCATTGCCGATAATGATCTACCCAGACTAGCGGGCTCTACCGTACTAGAAGGGAAAGTTTCGGATTCGGTATTTAGTGATAGCTTAAAGACAAAAGACGGAGTTCCGATCCGCTTGATGTTCCGCGGGAACCGTATCTCGACTCATGACGTCAACCGTGGCGCGATTCCTTTTAAAGATCAGGTTTTAGCGCAAAATCATGACCATATGCTTAATCTGGTCAGCGATATTCTTGGTTCATCGCAATTCGATGTGGAGGGCTTATTGCCATCTTCCACGGTCATTCCAGCAGAAAATCTAAAACTGCTCATGGTTGAAAATGTTCAGCGGATGTACATGGCCGAAAGTTCAACTTCCACTTCGCTGTTTCAGCATTGGCTGAAGGCGAAAGCAGAGGGAGTGTCTGAATTTGAATATGCTGGCCATGAAATAGATGTGAATTCACTTAAACCAAATGGCAAGCTCCCTTACTTGATGGACACTCCTTCAACCAAGGATAAAGTTGACCGAACGATCGACCCGTCTTATTTGTTTGAAAATGAAGTTTGTACTGTCGGTCAGTACCATCATCTTCGCAATGCATCGATTATGGCGTTTGGCGTTGTGACTCAGTACCTGCGAGAGAAAGGCATGGTTCTGGTTGACACCAAGACGGAGCATGGAATCAATGCTGCGAATCAAATTGTTGCAGCGGATGAACTTTACACGATGGATTCGTCCCGCTTTTGGAAACTGAATGATGACGGTTCAGTAATGGAGCGCGATGGCAAACCGGTTTCCTTTTCGAAGGAGTTTGCCCGTGGCATGGTAAAGGATACCGATATGCAGTTTTCAACCGAGCAGAGCAATGAAATTGGCGTCCGCTATATCGATGGTCTTCAACGTTTAACGGGCGAGGCTTTCCAACCGGATCTGCGTCCACGTGACCAGCGGATCATCGAATCGACTAACTTGATTCTGGATGTTTTGACGTAGATATTAAAACGAAGGCACTTTTACTTCGGTCGACGCAAAATCGTTCAAGCAACTTTCGTGTAGCGTAACTTTTGGGATTTCTGAGGGGAACGGTACGTTGAAATTATTATGCATTGTTGTCGCAACCGTGTGTGGAGCGACGTCCTGCCTTAATGCTCAAACCCAAGAACGGTCAATTGCTGTTCGGGTTGCTTCTTATAATGTCGAGTTTGGGAGAAGCACAACTCCCGAACAAGTTGGGGAGATGTTCAAAAAGTACAACCTGGATGTCATTGGGTTTAATGAGGTGCCCAATGGCGAATGGACAACTCGCGTTGGCAACGTTTTGGGAATGAAACACAGTTTTGTGGGTAAGGTTTCTTCTGCGAACCATAAGGATAAATATAAATCCATTCTCAGTAGAACACCGTTAGAAGGTACTGAGGAATACAAACTCGCTGGCCGGGGGTGGAATCCTGCATCAGTTGTCCGAGCCGTAACTCAGATTGATGGTGTTTCATTTGCATTCTATTCACTCCACATTTGTAAGTCGGGGGCGACGGATGGCCAGGCGCACAACCTTGCAACCAAAGTTCTCACCAAGGAGGTAACTGAGCGGGTTATTGTAGTTGGTGATTTCAACAACCAAATTGGCGATGCTGCCATGAAAACGGTCGAGAAAGCAAGGTTTAGACCAACGTGGAAAGATCTGAAGATTGATGTCTCCAAGGAATTTACATACAACGCCCAGGAGCCCGAAAAGAGCCTCGGTGTGATCGATCACATTTTGTACAACAACTTGTCTAACGCTCAGGCAACCGACGGAGGTATAATCGAGCTTAAGATCCCTTTGTCAGACCATAAACCTATCTGGGCTGAAATATTATTTCCTCGAGATATCCATTCAGTGAAGAACCCCCCGTCCGAAAGATAATGCTTCGAAGGTGTTTCACAGCAACGCGTTAAAAACCGCCGTTTAACGCAGATGTATGGTAAACCAAAGAAGCAGTCATTTGAGGGCCAAGAAAAATAGACTCACCGTTATGAAGAATCACATTCTTTTTTTTATTTTCTTGGGAATGTTTTGTCCAGTTTTCCCAAAATTCGTTGTTGCAAACGATTGGCTTGATCGCTCATATCAAGCCTTTGAGTTGGCTGACAAAGGTCATGATTTGACCTCAACCAAGCGGGGTGAGGGAACTTGGACTATTCGCACGACGGGATCTGACCCCTATGTTCAAACCATCGGATTGGTGGAGAAACTAGATCCGTTCACTGGCTATCGGGTCATGTTCGAGTATCAGAGTTCAACTGATCTCAGGAAGTTTCAGGTACTATATCAGACTCTCAATGGACTCCGGGAATCTAATCAAGTTCTTCCCGCATCGGTTGACTGGCGTTGGCACTCGTTTGAGCTTGGCAAAGGCGAAAAGGGGTTGGAAGAGTTGGTGCAGTGGTTGCGGTTTGACTTCGGTGATCAACCTGGGCAAACGTTTCTCATCAAGAACTTGCGTTTGATAAAGGTAAAGCGTGAGTTCGACCCGAGCGTCCTTAAGCACTTGGCTTTCTCTCTGAAAGCAGAAGGTCACCAAGCCTCCGTCAAAACTCTTGCGGAGGGGGGATGGGCCATCTCGACCGAAGGGAAAGATCCATATGTGATGGCCTCGGAATGGACTGGTAAGTTTGAACCGGACGCGCCCTATGTTCTGGCTTTTGAATATCAGGCTCCACCTGATTCGAGTCCGTTGGTGCTTTATTTCCGAACTGATTCAGGGGTTCGTAATCAAACACTTGAGACTTCACCTACCGATGGCTGGACGTGGCACCTCCACGATTTTTCGGTCCACGGTGGGGGGCTTGGTGAGCCATTGAAATGGGCCCGAATTGACTTCGGCACCGAACCCGACGTCACCTATCGCATTCGAAACTGTCGCCTGATCCCCGCGAGCCGAGAATTACGTCAGCGAGTCAGACTGGGCCAAGACTTTGATCAGTTGTCACGTTTCGGGATAGGTCTCGGTGGGATTAAGCCGCAGCAAACGGCGATCGAAACCGTCAGAGAAAAGGGAGAACGCGGCATCGCGGTAACTCTGAGCACTTACCGCCATTTAGATCTTGATGCCGAAACTAAACGACTTGCGAAGGAAGCTTCCTCGAGTCCGCCCGTTCCTTTGGGGCCACGAATCGTAGCGGGTGAAGGTCAGCATCCAGATAATCACACCGTCGTACGTATTCTTTCGCCCTACCAAATTTGCGAAACTCAATTTCTCGCCTACCCTTCCGAAATTCGCGGAGGCGTTGGTTTGGATTCTGGGACAGACGATCAAGAAAAAACGTTTATCCTCTGTTACCCGCTTGTTTCCGATCGCACTCGCGAACTCCGTCTGTTTTCTGAAAGTGGAGCAACTCGGGGAGCCGTTGCGGTACCGGCAGATTTACTGCCGCCCTTCACAGTATCCGTGGGCGACTATCGGACCGAATTATCAGGAGACGAGATTGCCATCGCTTCTAGGTATGCATCAACGGCGATTCCGGCAGTCTACATTTTGTCGCGAACCGGAAAGGTTTTAGAGGTCCTTCAGATCCCAGGCGAGAGCGAGGGAAGCAACCAACGCGAATTTAACTTATTCACAAAGACTGATGGGAAGACGGATCAACTGTTTGTTCAGGACCTTGCGGACAAGTTAGCTTTTAGGATGCTGTCCAAAGAATCCACGCCTCCGGTCAAGTTCACTGATTCACCCGCTGGTTCGCAACTCTTCGATACCGCCTACTCCGACCGAGAATTCAATCTTGGATTATCTGAATCCGTTGTTTCTACCTTGCATCGGTGGAAGCGGGGGAACTTGCTACCAGCGTTAGATGCCGGCCGGATGGAAAACATCCTATGGTTCGATCCTCAGGAAGTCCACAATGGAAACAGGGCTACATGGGGAGCCTTCTCCGACGGACGTTATATCAAGAATAGTCTCTACAACTTTCTAGGACCGGCCCAGTACTGGTCACCGCTCGTAAAGACCGGGGAAATTGAAGAGCGTAGTTTTGAGCAATGGACGAATGGTATCGACTGGGATCGGAGCGCATTTGGTGGGCCGCATCGAAAATCGACCGATGATTACGAGCAAGGTGTTCCAACGGTCTGGAATGCTTGTTTCACTCATCGCTGGAATATCGGGGCGTCCAAAGCTCTGGCGACTCAAACTGATCCAAAGACCTTGCTGCCCCGCTATCTTCTTCTCGACCGAAAGAACGAACCGACCGGGGGTGGCTATTTCGAAAAGCGACTCTTTGACTATGGCACGCAGAACTTCGAACAGGAATCAATCGATCGCTATTACACGTATGCTCAAAGAGCGTTTTATAGAAAGCTTGCTCCCTACTACCGAGCGACGCCGGAAATGACGGTAGCCGTAGAGCCAAATCACGAAAACGAGATCGTATCTGGCCGCAATTCCGTTGGCGATTACAATCCCAAGAGCATTGAAGGCTTCTACCAATATCTGCTTTCGCTTTATCAAGATCTTGCCACGATCAATAACAAGATGGGCACCGCGTTTAGCTCCGACTTCTTCGATGCTCCACGCGGATTGCTTCGCGGTGCTTGGGATCGGTACGAATCGGATAACTTGTTATTCCGCGAGTGGGTTGAATACAATCGAATTCAAGTATATCGGCGAGTCGGCGGTAGTTATCGAGAGGCGCTGCTTGCGGGGTTTCCCCCAGAACTGATCAAGAGTCACCAGATTCCGGACCGTTATGTCTTTGGTTCCATCGTGGGGATTTCCGAGCGTGACGTTCGCATCTCCCCGATCGACTGGTTGCTTACGACCGGAACTGGTTTCGGGTTCTCGCGTTACGGAACTTATTACCAACGTAAACACAACATTGGTCAGGGGGCGCATAGTTCAGGATTCGATGGAATGTTGATTGGCGAATATGCGTCGCTCAATCCTAGTCTTGATAAAGCTCTCGGCCAATTGCTTTACCTGCGGGAGCATGGCGTCTCAGCGCTTCACGTCATGTGGTGGCCAGAGGATCTTGATCGAGGTTACAACGCAGCGCAGGCTGGTGCTTTGCGACAAATGATTGCCAAACATGATAAACCAAAACCTGGCCTTGCTGGGGGCATCGCTCAAGTAAGGGCGTGGCGGGGAGGAAGTGAACCTTTTGAGATCGCCAGTCTGGGGACGGGCTCTGAACATACTGGCTTGTTGAAAAGCCTGCGTCAGGATGGTTCCTTCGAAGGCTCCGTTTACGTTGTTCCATTCCACGCTCAAGTCGCTGTAGAAACGTTGAACGAGATTCCTACGCTGGTAATTGGCGTTAACCCGGCGAAGTTGGCGACGGCGAGGGGGCTTCGTCAGGGGGCGGTGCTTGAAACGACCTTTCGGATTGGTAAATTGGAAAAATCTGGAACGCTATCGCTGAATCTTCTTCACGACGGAGTGGTTTTGCAGGATGCGTCTGTCTTGCTAAATGAACTCGAAGAAGGCCAGGAAGTTCGTGTCGTGCATAAGGTACCACTTATTTTAGAACAGCTATCGCTTGAGCTTGTCTCGACCTCGGGAGCGGGGACCATTGAAAATCTAAAAGTAATTCGGCATCAAGATCAGGCGATCAACCTAACTCGCAATCTGATGGAAGGGCGACGCCATCAAGGCGGGGTTACTTTCGCCCTGCTACCAGCATCTCGCGAAGACTAAAAAAGACAAAGTCTTCTCGGATAAAGTCCACCTCGTAATCTTTGATTCGAGTGATGGTTATGAGATCACGGGCCAGCCTGTCGAGCCTTTGCAAGCTTGCTTTCTGATTTTACGCCCTGGTTTTCCTCGCAGATTATCACGATTTCTTTGTAGACTTTTTCAGTGGATAGACAACGCGAGGTTAGGAGAATCGAACATTGATTTGCGAGTCGGAGGTCGGTCGAGGGTTCAATGGAAAACCTTCAACCGATCCGAGCCGCGTTCGGATTACATTGCTATTATAAGACCAGTTTCGATCCTGTAAGGCTCCAACGACCAAAAACGTTTTTCGACCAATTCGATAGACCCAGGCGTGTCTGAATCAACGCCGTTCAACTTTGGTTTAAAAAGACTTGCAATTGATTCAGCCAATCCCCGTTGGAGCTGCTCGCAGACTATTTAGCCGCACTTTGGCTGCCTGCACATTCAAGTAACATTTTTACCTCGTCATCACCGTGTTTGCGGAACACATTGCCCCAGTACCCACCATCAAGGACTTTGCCGTCGCTGGAGGTTAACCACCAAATTCCAGAACCGCAAACCAACTTGGCGTTAATGGGGGAAGTGTGGAGCACGCGAGCCTTTAAAACACTGCCATTGGCAATGCCAACTTCACCTGTCCACTTCGTATCAAACGACTGTTGGATTGCATTATGACCAACATGGACACCTGCCAAGCCCGACACGAGGCGAACAGCATCGGAAGTAAACTCATTCGTCAACGCTGGTACATCGCCGCGATTATAGGCGTCTGTAAATCTTTGAATGGAGCGATTGATTCTTTGGAAATCTTTATTTTTCTTTAGCTCATCCGAGGCTTCGGTCACCGCAAAGGTCGGTGGAGCCATGGAATCAAGTTTCTCTGCGTATGCCGACTGCATCAAAAACTTCGCGTTTCCATCTTCCAACCTGAGCACATCACCCCACTTGCCTGAGCGAACGACTTTACCGGCGTCGTCCGATACGGTGAAAATGCCGTAGGCCAGGATAGTACTTGGATCAATGAAACGAGCGTCGAGTATTTCTCCCACGAGCGTGGAATTGTCTGGAGTGGAATCGCTTTGGAAAGATGCCATCAACGAGTCCTTGATCGCCTTGCTTCCTTGTGCGGGGCCGGCGGCCAAGCTCACTGAGCGGATTCCGCCGTCCACAAATTCACCCATCAATGCGTCAATGTCCTGCTTCTTAAAGCCAGCAACCACTCGGTCAATATGCTCCTGTACCTTGGCCTTCGCATATTCCGGACCGGGCATATTGGCCAGATTGCTGAGATCCGGCTCGTACATCCATGTTTCGGTCTCGACGATTGCGTTCTCTTGCATAACGGCGTTATGTTCTTGGAGGTATTTTTCCCATTCACCTTCACCATGCAAGTCAATGAACGCTTGCCGCACGGCGTTAACGCCCGGCATGTCAGCGGTGTCGTTGTAGGCCAGTGTTTCTGCATAGATCATAAAATCGCCGCCATCCTCCAACCGTGAGATACTGAAATCGACCGGTTCCTGAAGATGATCAAAGGCAGCAATCAATTTCGTATAATTGGCTTCCAGTCGCTGATACATTCCCGGCTTCATTCGCCAGCGCCGATGCTGGGAGAATCGCGGGTGACCAGTGGCGGTGATTCCTTGAGAGGACAATCCGCTAATTGGCCGCCAGATTTGTTGGTTGCCAGATTTTTCCTGTAGGGGCGAGATGTTCTTGAGCCAGTGATTTGCTTCCGGAAGTTCCCAGGATGCGGAGATACCCTGAACCGGATGAACGGGGTTGGTGTACGTCTCTTTCGTTGTGCGAAACCCTCTCGCAAATTGATTTGCTCTTGGTCCAGTCAAAATTCTCCATGTTCCCCATTGAGCTGAGTCTTCGACCATGTTGAATTTCAGTTGTTTGTCTTTCACCGCCTGCCTCCAGTCCGCAACATTTTCCGGAACGACTTCAATAAATCGGAAAACAAAGAGCGGCGATTCCTTCGCTTTGGTTTCATTCTCCTGGGCGTTGCCAACTGAGATGTCGCCGATGATGGGCAATATCCCAACCGCCAAGAGTGTTAAGACTGAAAACAGAGATGCAAACGAGGGTCGCAACGGTTCAAACTTCATACTTATAAAACCTATTCCAAAGATGGGGCTAAAACTAGTTCTCAATTCTTAAATGACTGGCTTACGATTTTGGTCATAGTTTAAGAGGTTGTCAAACTTTTGGATTGATACCTTATCCAATTGGTACAGTGGTAACTGTCCGGTTAGAATTTTGCGTTGTTAGTTTCAACTCATTATTGATTCCACTGGTTTTGCTTCAATTCGAAAAGCCGATGGCTCCTTGGTAACCGGTGGTGTCCAATTATGACCGCGTATTGATGGTGATTGAAGAAAATTAAATCGATGCTGAGGCGAAGTAACCTGTTCAAGCAAATTGACGAGATTGCACAGACGGATCGAATGAAGATATTATTTCTCGCAAAATTCGATGGATTGTTGATTCTCCATTGAACCGGTGGTTGGTTTAGTACAATGCCGTCAGAATAAATTGCCTTAACTTTGTAGAGAATATCGCGTGTTACAAATTTCCATTGTTCCAGTCACTGAATTTCAACAAAACTGTTCTATCGTTTACGACGACCAAAGTCTGATTGCGGTAGTAGTGGATCCCGGTGGCGAAGTTGAAAAAATTGCTGCGGCCGTTGATGAACTTGGAGTAAAGGTAGAAGCGATATGGCTTACTCATGGCCATCTGGATCATGCAGGCGGAGCTGAAGCTGCCAAAAAGCAATTCGGAGTAGATATCATCGGTTCGCACATCGCCGATAAAATTCTGCTAGATAACATTGAGATGGCGGCTGCAGGTTATGGATTGACGGGTATGCATAATGCTTGTCCAGACCGCTGGTTAGAGGAGGGTGATTCTCTGAGTGTTGGTGAACATGAGTTTGCAGTGTTGCATTGTCCCGGCCACGCTCCAGGCCATGTCGTCTTCGTCAACCAG
>Ga0214477_100957_pt1 | contig 17003 bp, 8 predicted proteins | sample M1_20Mar14CPVII9_FD_165058 | JGI IMG/M metagenome (GOLD analysis project Ga0214477, IMG submission 165058) | Marine eukaryotic communities from Monterey Bay, California, United States - M1_20Mar14CPVII9sort6BwellC16 | ecosystem: Environmental > Aquatic > Marine > Unclassified | place: USA...
ATTGTAGTATGTTATCTTTGTTGTTATACCAGTATTGCTTCGTGTAGAGTTGTTACTATAGCACTACAAATTTTCGAAAAATGAGAGAGGTAGCGCATGTCATCGATGCAGCTCTATCTCGAGCATGCGAGGTATATAAACACCATCCGGCGCTTCAGTTATACATAATCGTTGATGGGTATCGCATAGATATATATCAGATACCTCATACGCTACACAAATGGAGCCGGCCGCTTGGTGCATCATCATCTATCATTTTCTTGATGGGCGGATAGAAGTATACATTTCTTAGCAGCAATAGTAGTGACAGTATTGATAATTGCAAATATTATAGAAGAGTAGGTCCGCATTATGATACTGTATTGATATAATACCGATCATTGGCAGTCATTGAGTAAGCATCGATAAGATAGGGGGATGTGCGTCATGGTGAAAACAATCTTGTGAAAAAAAAAGTGATGGAGATGAGAGCAGAAGTTGCTTTTGAGATCAGAAAGGTTAGTACCTAACAATATTAGTTACGTTACCTTGGCACAGCACAGATAGGATACCGCCCAGAAAGTGATGAAACGATACCTAGACTTCTGAGACATCATCAAAAACCCTCAATACAACAATCATCAATACCAATATAATAAGACGACCCTTAAAATCATCACTCAATACTCATTTGCATTGCAGTACTAATCGGTGGTGTGTCTTCAGAAGCCGTCATAGTATTCGGCGGAAGCGGTGCGGTGGGCTCCGAGGTATTGAAATCCGCACTCAGAGATGATTTCTTTGATAAGGTAATTGTTATCGGGAGACAAAGTAGCTTCAAAAAGATTGATAACATCATTTCTTCTGTTGGTAAAGAAGCTAAGGGAGAAGTCATAAAGGTTAAAGTTGCACGTGTCGAAAATATATCTACTGATACGAGTATCGAACGGGCTGACACATGTTTAATTGCTCTTGGTGTTAGCGCTCCCCATCATGATAATTTACAGAATTGGCACTCAGTAGAGGTTGACTTGATTCACACAATTGCAAAGTTTTGCAATAAGATTCAAGCTAGATCGATTTCTCTCCTCTCTGCTGTTGATGTTGAGTATGAATCGGCAGTACCTTTCACAGAGGAAGAGATTACATCATACGGGGATGGATAAATATGATTCTACTGTACAATCGTGTGAAGGGATTAGAAGAGAAAGCTATCATTGAAGGTGCTAGTAAGTAATATGTTCGTCTATTTCAACCAAATACAATTGTCACGGAGCAACCTAGATATGGATGGTTTGATACGATTCTGTTTCGACTCCACGGGATATTAGATCGATATCTTCCTGAGAGGTACCATTCAGTAGATGTTAAGTTGCTGGGAAGAGCAATGGTTGAGGATGCGAGGATGAAGTTGATGGAGAAAGAAGATATAACATCATCTCAAGATGTTAGCCAGCTAACGTACAAAGATTATGTAAGTGTTACAGGCAAAACAAACCAGGAAAGTCGTCTAGGAGATGAACTTTAATCATTTGTATTTCTATGCACATTGTGAAGTACTTTGTGGCCATATTACTTGCCATTATACATACAACTTAGATTATTAACCCAATCAGAGACATTTAAGTTTAAGATCATAACTTTCTATATCTTCCTTCATGATATTGCGCTCAAAACTCATCTATTATTGCAGGAACTGCCAATGAAAGCGATGACGTATATGCAAAGGATTGAAAAGAGGAGTCTGTATTATGACATTGTACAGTAATGGGTGGTGATAAATCCATTCGAGAGTCTGAACTTGAATTATCACTCGTTGGGAGGTATTCAAGGTACAATTGAGGAAAGTTGCGCAGGATACCTGACTGAGTTGGTATACCTCTAAAATGAAGTAAAAGAGACTCTGATCCTGATGATGGCTTGATAAGACCTTGTACCTTTCCACTGACGATCCAATCACAATCATCTGAGACTATAGTGTACAGAATCGGACAGTCATGGGCAGAAGATACCGAAGCAGCATTCCCCTTTGCCATTCTTTTTCGTTGTTTTGGTGTAATTAATGATTGTAAATTCAGGTCGTATACAAATGGAACAGGAAGGCCAACGGCACCTTCATTTACAGTGCATGAAAGCTCTGCAGTTGCAGTATATACTTCTGCATAGTTGTCTTCTTTCCGTAGCTTCTTGTAAATGTCTTCTAATGAAACTGGTAACACTTGTAGAAATGTCTTGCCGTATTCATCTTGAAGAACCACCCTCAATAGTGGCCTCTCGCACTTATTATGATCTTCTGACGACTCACTGCGGATGCACTTGAACCCAAATAGTAGCATTTCTCCTTCTGGAATTGCATGTTTAAACATGCCTTTGTTAAGATCTCCATTCTCCTCGTCAACAATAAGAGGTGCGGGTACATCCAGATGCCATTCTTTAATGTAGAAAGGAACTGGTGAGTTACACTGCAATGCAATATTAACCATCACATGATCATCACCAAGGAGGAATGCCTCAGCGTCATCAACTGCAAGAGCTGGTCGATCAAGAGTGGTAACCATCGCTTCCAGTAGAGTTTTCATTGGATCCGATTCTGGTTCTTCGCCCTTCTCCATAACACTTGCATATGACTCTTGACGATACCTCGTCTCAACCTTTGCCCACATTGTTTGGATAAGGTCGGTGTTATCACCGAGTTTGATAGTTGAACTCTTTACCAAAGTTGTAATAACAATCTTTTTACCTGGTCCGATTGACTCAAGAGGGATGATACATTCGTCACTCCATTCTTCATCTAGTTTGGATGGATCCGTCTTGGGAGGCACAACTAAGAGTCCTTCTGAACAAATAAGTCGTACTTGACCTTCCGTAATAAAATCTGACCCTGAGTGAAATACCAATCGAACATTTTGAACATGACCAGGGATTAGAAATAGCGGATTAAGTTCAATCGTTTGGGTTGGTTCACTAGGTTGGATGTCAAGTCCGATCATTGGCTTTCGCAGTAATGCACTATCATAAAAGAATGATGCTTCTTTCCATTGTATTTCGACTGTGGCCAAGACATACGAATTGGAGGTCATCGGTTGCCACGAAAAGGAGAATTCATTTTTACCAGGCATGATGTCAACCGTCGGGGTATCAATGGCGAGTATTCGAAATGCATCGTCTTCGGAAACGATACCATTTCGACGGTAGACAAATTCATATTGTTCAAGAGTGATAAGGTAGAGCCGAATTCCATTAACAGCAATAGGTCGAGGCAAATGGCTGTGTATACTCAGCGAGAACTTCAACTCATTACCCACGAAACAAAGGTTCTTGGTGAGCTTTCTTCTTAAGAACGGTAAAGGTTGAGTTGACTTGCCAGCGCATTCCGACTCGATTGATAACTCAGTTTCGAGAAACGGAAAAGCTCCCCACCTTGGTTCAGCTACAGCTGCATCTGTTATAATTGCCTCCAAGTCCTGTTGAAATAATGATGCAGTCTTCTTCGGGGCGACACTTGACAACTTGGGATTGAAGCTTTGGGTAAGTGTTTCGAGATAGGCAAGTACATCTCCCGACATTCGTTGGCAGCATGCTAATCGAAAGATACGCCAGTAATGCGCTCGTGTCCATTGATCTCGAGCACATGCCCCAACATTACTAGAGAGGACATGAGACGCTTGAGTGTATTCTCCCCGGGCTATCAAAACCTCGGCACGATGATCTTCGAGACGAGAGGCAAATCGGAACCGACCTGCCAACCGATTTAAGGTAACGGCGGCTTCTGCCAACTCAAGGTAGGTTTCTTCATAAATTGCAGCGTTTTCCATAGCACTGTGAATCCACGGTGAAATGCCGTGTATCGGAAGGATGGATGGCCAGGTTTCATTCTCCTCGTTGTCGCCCTTCCTCAAATGTCTAGTCTTGATTCCATCACGGACTTTTTGCAACTTTCGCCATGGCTCCCAAGGTTTCAATGTATCCACTGGACGTTCGGATGTTGCCCTTCGGATTGGGTTGACTCTACTCTTTCGTCCTTTTGCTGACTCTATAGTATTCTCTTCTTCGTTGGCACCTAATGCCAAATCAGCCAGACGCATCAACCGAAGTATAGCAAACTCTAGCAGTTCAGCAAGACATCGTGACGCCTGCACTTCTTCAATAGACGATTCAATGGAAGAGTTATCGTGTAGCTTTCCTGCCGTCCTAGTTGGACTGCCATTTCTTGAAGAAGATAATGATTCCATACTATCAAATGTAAAGTAATGTCCAGAAGCAACCTTGATATCCCAACAAGATGCAAGAGCCCAAGCCTCAACCTCAGCTTCCTTCCACAACCGTTCTCTTCGTAACTTATTCTGTCGACCTACTATTCCTTCTTCGCCATCCTTCTTCTTCATACTATCAACTAATGCAACATCTTCAATCTCTTCCTTATATCGTTTGTTATATTCGGAACTAACATTTAATAATCTATTGTGATAATTCTGTTGTATAAAGTTTTTGGATAGAGTGAGTACATCCACAGCGGCACTACTGCTACTACCTCCTCCACTACTACTATTGCCAATGTCACTACCACCCATTTGAAATAACAATCGAACTTCCCGTGCATACATGTATTGTGGTAGATATTGCGAGACGCCCTGTAAATCTTTACCCGATACTTGTATATATTGACGAAAGTTGGTTGAATCTCCTGCCATTGCAAGGTCTGCTGGAGAGGATGACGATGATGCTATACCATCTTGTTCATCTTTATCATTCTCTTCCCCATCACTTGCCTCGGTATTCAATGACTTTCTCCTCCAACCATCCTCAGGTAAAAAGGCATATAACTCCTCATACTGTAACTTCGCCTCCTCATACAACTGCATCTGCTCATATGTAAATGCCAATGATTCCTTTACTAAAAAGAAATGACTTAAATCAAACAACTTACTACTATCGGCGGTGGCGTTAATTCGTTTACTATCCAACCGTCGTAACTCTTCCGAGTAACGACATACACGATCATGAAACCCATCGACTATTGCATTGCCTAGGTTATGCAAGAATGCTTTCCATTCTTGGTTTTGTATTGTATTACCTCCTACTACTACTTGCTGTGCTTCAGTATCACTGCTGAGTAATGATCCCATGATGACAGTCCGGCCATTTGGAAAATCTTTCAGAAATTTATGATATAATTCTTTAATTTCCTTAGTTTGTGAAGTTGTTGGTACTTGTTGCTGTTGATGTTGTTGACCGTGCGGCGTTGTTGGTCCATCTTGTTGCTGTGTCGAAGTAGATGTAGTAGAAGTAACCACCGATGATGCATCATTATCTATACTAGTATCCTTGGAATTTGACAATACAACACCACTTTGTTGCTGTCCTCCTTTATTCCTTGCACGGAAACCACCAAACCCTCCACCACCATTCTTATTGCCATGATTCTTATTATCAAGTCCACCATCACTTCCACTGCCACTACTACTACCAAGTAAAGGTACAAAGATGATAACATATCGTGAACCAAAGTTACCAGCCACAATAGTTTTACCAACACTCAATCCTGCCTTCACTAATGCCTTTTCATTTGCACTCTTCTTTCCCTTTGTTCCACCTTTACCTTTTTGATCACGACTTGGTGTAGTTGCAGGAGATGCAGCTGTATTCAACGGTGGAGGAGGTGGAACTGCATGAGTATCATCTGCTTCAATACTTAATCTCTTCACATTCCCACCATCTTTACCTCCACTACCACCATTGGTATTAGTTTGCTTTGTAGCACTAACCATACCACTACCCTCAAGTTGATTCACAAATGCACGTATAGCAGGACGAACTTTAGTTCTATAGTGATCAATGTTTGATACAGTGGCAATGTAGACATGACAATATGGATCTAAATGCCAATTTTGAGGTGTTGTATTTGGTATTGAAGTTAAGTTGAAGTTTATTGGTAGTGTTGATATTGATTGGGGTTGTGAGGTTCGTGGATGTTTGTAGGGGAGTGAGTGGAGTGTTGAATTGTGTAGGTTGTTGAATTGTGTGGTGAGTTTATTGTATATATTTAGATTTTCAATGTTAGAGTTTTGAGTGGAGCTGGTTGTTGAAGATGTTGGTGGGGTTGGTTTGGAAATTTCATTATTGTTACCTCCACCGGCCAATCTACCAAATAATCCTTTACCAGTATTTTGAGTAGCTGAAGGTGGAGTATCTGGAACTTGTAGCGGTGGAGGGGAAGCAGCACTAATTTGAGATGTGTTAGTAGTAGATGCAGTAGTGGTAGGATCAATAACATTCACCAATACTCCTCTCAACTCATTATTAATTCCATCATTACTTCCACCACCCATGTTTGATAATGCTGCCAATGTTGATAATGATTTAGTATTAGTAGAATTTGAAGTAGTAGTATTAATTATGTCCTGTGCACGACGGATATATGATAATGTAATTTCTTCCTCATTTGGTGATGATAGTAAACTAGTTTTACTACTGCTTGTATTTGTTGTTTTGGTACTTTGTGCACTTGTGGTAGCAGTTGAATATCCCTTTGTAGGCGATCCGCCAATAAGTTGTTGAGATTGCTGTTGAGAGAGGGAAGTAAAGCCTGCTGATAAGCCTATGCGTAACAAACTTGGTTTATTATTAGAATCGTCGGTATCTGCTGTAGTAGTATCATTATTTCTACTTTGTGGATGTGGTGTATCATCATGGGGTATATTACGAGAATTGGAGTTGCCTGGAGTTTGTGGTGGACCAGATGACATTATGGTTATTTTGCTTAAAGTTGTGTGTGTACCTTTTACTGATTTGTTGTGAATTTCGAGCCGCAGACGAGCTAGCTCAAAAGGGCGATATTATTGCTATCAATAATAATATCTCCTCAAACCAAACCAACAATACCAACAACCACTTACTTCACTGTTTGCTCATAGTAGTTGGTACAGTATAGATACCGGCTTGCGAGACGAAGATACCGAACATATGGTACGACACCGCATCACAGATGCTAAGATAGAAACTATTGGGGATACTTCATTTAATCGCCAATGATTCCCATCAGCAAGTGCACCACTAACAACTCCACTCGTCGCGCATTGTCTGCGCTGCGCTCTACTACGCGCTGATTATCCTAAACCAACCTAGTCATCATATAATTTGTTAAAAAGGTGAGAATATTTTGATGAGGTGTCAAGCATAGTGGGAAAGATGGCCGCGCTACTTTTGATATGCATTTAGTTATTGCAAATCTTTTTTGATGGATAAGATATGGCTGATGTATGTATCTGTCAGACTTAATGAGATGGAGTAGGAGTGGATGTGATGTTGATGGGTGTCATGCATACTACATGTATACTTTTCATCTATGATATACAAACGGTGGTCATGTGTATACATGTACATAAGTTGATGGAGTAACTTAGGCACATCATGTGGAGAGACACATCAAAAGATACGATCACGTCAAATCTTTGGTATCAGGGTGAATTGATGGTGATGAGATGTTAGAGTGATGTCATGACATACATTGATGGTTCATTCCTTTATGTATTTGTTCTTATCATCTATGTTGCAACCCGCTGATATGTTTTGGCTATCTCGGAGCGGAGCCATCAACTGATCAATGCATCGATGAGAAGCAAAAGATATGTTTGGTGACCACTAAAGACAGGATGATGTCATATAGATGGCTTGTACATCAGTATTGCAAATCAATACACTAACCTTCTCTGCATCTGTTATATCTTCTATCAATACCACAGTTACATCATCTCTGTATGGCGGCGGCTTCGATCACCCCGTCGTCTCTCACGCCGTCGTCTTCTCTGCTGACCAACATGTCGTATAACATGTATGTCCCTCCGCAGTCAATCCTTCTCGATCCGGAAGAGTTTGCACAAGATGTTGAGCATCGATTGGGCAAGGCAAATGGCAATACCTACCGACGTCAGCCCAGTGTTGAAAACGTACATGACGGTCAATTGATGGTGCGTCTCAAGAAGAAGAGATTTATTATTATTGATTATGGCTATGTTCCCAATGCTACTGATCACGATATGATTAGGGACAATCCGTATGTTACCATCCCCGAAGGTGCTGGTACTAAGAAGTGCAAAGAAAAGACGTGTAATAGGATTGGTGTCCCAGTCTTGTTATATGATTCAGAGCCCGATCAACCTCCATCACTCTACATTCGTACAGGATTATGTTATTGTTGCCAAAGGAATCTGAATGAGAAACGAAGGACACAGCGTAAGCGTAAATCAGATGGACGTCCGATTGGCGAAGTCCGTATTGGCGGTATGTCATGTGCAAGTATCTGTTCAGCTCCCTCTTCTGGGTATATGTCTGGTCGTACCAGTAGATTCACTCAAGCTGATACTCCTGTGCAGCTGAGCCCTGATGCCATGGTCATCAATTGTCCCGTGGAAGGGACATCTCCTCATAGTCCAACCTATCGTTGCCCAGAGATTGGTTCGGATTTACTCCGTATTACTAAAGAGCTGTCTGACGAGACGTCTTCTCTTGTTCAACACTCAAGAAAGAGACAAGAAGTTGAGGCGTCGCCCACTCCTGAAACTATTGAGCAGCAGTACGAGAAGGCATTTAAATCTGCTCAGAAGGCAACATTCCTTTTAACTCAATGGAAGGCTTCGTATGATACGCAACAGCGTTATTATTCCCAGCAGCAACCTCAACTGCCACAACCTCACCCTCAGCAGCCTCAACTAAAGGAACCTCCGATGCCTCAACTACAACAGCAGCAGCATGAAGCTACTGTAAGCAGACCTGTTCCAAGCTTCAATTCTCAAGTGCTAGATGATGCAGTTGCTAGTATAGAGAATGCTCTTGGTGCTGATCAAAGTTTCGGTCATCATGCCCAGTCTGCATTTGATGGGTACCAACAACAAAATATAGATCTTCCAAATGACAATGAGGCTGCTATGAATTCACTCATGACTTCTTCTCCAAATGCTTCTCCGAATGGGTCACCTCGTCAAGAAAATGAATCGAATGATCGTTTTGATTATTCAATACTCTCGAGTGGACTGCACACAGATGGTCCAGATAATGATGTAAACAATGCTAAACCCCCAAGAGTGTCCCTAGAATGAGACGATCAAGGATATATGTAAACAGTGTCAATGCCATAAACAAGTAACACCATACTTGTAAGACACACTCGCTATTCGCTATAACAATTTAGACTCTACAAAGAAGTGGGGATAGAAACATACCTTAATGTTCTATGCTTATTTGAGATAGATTTAGATTATAATGTAAATATCTCAGCTATAGATAGGATACTGTTTTGAATGTTCACTAAATATGCTACCATAGTCTCCTATCGCATCCTTTCTTACTTCGTAACCCTCTTCCTCTTTGTCCTTTGAGTATTGACATCACCAAAAAGCAAAGGGACAACCCAACCTCTAAAGGCTTGGAAGATCCTGTTCAGGTACTCACGCTTCTTTTCGTCATAATACACAAACCAACTACGTTTGATATAGTACCCATCAGTCGCGTATTCATGATCCATAACCATTCTCTGTTTGAGCATGAACTCCAGAAGACGAGGAGCCAGCTCAAGAGGCAAATCCCCAAAGTAAGACAGATCCAATTCCTTTCCATCTTCTGGTACAATACGACGGGTATCTGAGATTGCATCTACCTGAGGTTCTCGTCCAACACCAAATAGAGCACGCTGGACTTTGTAACGGATCTTCAAAGAATCTGAACAGTCCATTCCATTGACAAAGATCATCTTGGTAGCGACATCATAATTCGGATCATCAACTGATTCTGAAATGTAGATTACACATTTGTGATTCGAGTCAGCAATAGAATTCAAACTCGTTGTGTCATAGACACCCTTGGTGATAGCCTCAACGCCCGTCGAGCTAAAGTATTCCCAGAAGATACACAGCGTCCTAAGCTTTTTATTTCTCTTTAACATATCACCATAAGCCTCAGCACATGTATCGCCCATTCCCACTCTGTTCAGGTGTAACTCAACACAATTCTCACACCCATCGATGAATGCCTTGGCAATATCAGGAGTAGGATTATCCAAATGATACAGACCCCCGATTTCCATATAAACAGCATTGACTTTGCATAGGCTGGGATGGCCTTTCATAGCCAATGATAATGCTTTAGCGGCTTGTAAATCCGTGAGGTCATTCCCTACGTCTTCAAAAGAGAGCACTTCCAAGGTTGTATTACCCGAGAGGAATTGTGCTAGGCCAAAGAAACCCTCCGCTTCCAACTCATTATTCGAAAAAGATAGCTGTTTGATGTTGTTGATCTTTGGTGTGATTGTTTGCCAAACAACTTGTGGAAGCTTGATGTTTTTCACACTAAAGTTATCCAACAAACCTGGTACATTAGCAAAAGCCTGCCAGTAGGGTAGTGCCGATTCATGATACCGTAATGCCTTGCCATCACTTCCATATCTTAATGCCATTGATCCATCTGGATACCGGTGTATGGTCGATGATCCGCTAATTAGTTTTTGTTGAACAATTTCCATCCCTTTTGCTTCTTTCTCGGTGAATCCATTTGCTTCCCAAAATGATGCTGGAAGAATCTTGATTGCAGTGGTATCATTCTTGGAAGAGTTCTTGTCACTACTCATTGTGATTGTATAGGTATCTATGTGTATTAGGTATGTATGTGGGTTACAATCTGTTACAATTCAACTTAGAGAAGTATGATCAGACGAAGAGTGTAATACATACCGCACAAAATCGGTATATCAGCTTGTCTCCTATTGCAGTGAAACATCTAAACAGCGATAACTGACACCTCATCTACGATATCCTCATACATCTGGGACAACTCATAATATAATACATCCCATCCCCTTCTTTATTACCTACGATACTGCAATGCTTTTTTTATGCACATCATGTGCACATTTCATATTGATCCCCCGTCACCTATAAAAATAACTCAATAGGATAAAACTTACCTTTAGGTCCACCTTCTTTATGAGTTATATGACAAGAAGAATAACAATGAGGAGAGCAAGGCGCAGGGCGCAGAGAGACTCAGTACTCTTTATCGAGAGATATGTAATAGAGCGAATCATTAAGATTTCGAAACTTCCTCTTATTTGAAGTTTCACAAGCCATAATTTTCACATTCAATCCATTAACCTATTTGTTACTTTTGATATACCGGCGGCATAGTTACCATAGCGGCGGGTATTGTTGTTGTCTCATTTATAATACGGGCGGATTTTGTGGCTCGTTCGGAAGTGCGAGTAATTGCAGTAAAAAACCTATAAAACTCCCAATACAATAAATAAACCCAACTGCAATACTCAAGAAATTAATACCATGCAACTACTTGATAGCTGTCCACAACCACAAGTACAATTCGCTTCCCTATCGGTACTACTACAGCTACATTTAAATCACAATGATACTACTTCTAATAATAATGTCGATAATTACAGCCCACTAAACAATGAACAATGTGATACACCCTCAGATAATAACGAAGCTGACAAATCAGGTGGACCATCACTAAAAAGTACTAAATTTATACCAAGGTATGGTATATTAAAAGAACATATATCACTAATAACACCAACTACACTATTATCAAAAGATACAACTAATGAATGTATTGATAATTTAGAATTAAAAGTTTGTCAAGAGTTTGGCTTACGTGATGATTTTACTGCCGGATTGAATGGTAGTGGTAGAGATAAAGAGAATGGTGAAGAAAGAGATGATAAAGAGTTTTATCTAGGTGGTGAAACATTTGATAATGATTCACCAACAAAGAGAAGATCATCATCTGTACGATTTTCAGATGGTACCAAACAGCCATCACCCACCAATACTGCCTCTTCTTCTATTAACAATTTAACTTGTGGTACACTGTCTTCATTTGGCAGTCAATTATCAGTACAGACATATAAACCATCAAATTTAAATAGTTCATTTGGTATTACATTATTTTACATTGCAGTTAATGTACATGATTACATGACAAATAATAACAATGGCGATGATGTTAAGACATTGCATAGTTGTATTAAGGTATTACTACCAGATATATCATTAACTGAATTAAATAAGTCTGGTGATCTTGGTGGATCACAACAACAGCAGGGTATTATATTATTAACAGTGGGGATTAAAGGACCTGCATATGATATATTTGGTAATTCATCTGTTATATCAAATTTACCAATGAGATTACGAGAGTGTATATTAATATTTAGTAAAGTTGATACTTCTCCACGAGAGGTGATATTAACAGTTCAACAAGAAGGGAAGGAAGTGGAACAGCAGCCAACAAGTGGTAGTCCTAGAAAGAAAATGTTTGGCAAGAGTACTCAGTCAGTGTCAACAGTTCAGCCACAGCCACAACAACAAAAGCAGCAGAGGGTATCATATGATTCAGATTATTTTCATCGATTGTACATGGCATTACTTGCTAATTTAATTGATGATGATGGATTATTACAAGATCATGATGGAATTATTTCCTCATCAACATCAGCAGCAGTGGAACAAGTAGCCAATCGTCCATTGACCGAATCTACCACGGGTCTACTTGCCAATCAAAGTATTACAAGCAGTGGTACTATTAAAAAGAAGCGATTTACATTCTCCCGTAGTAAAAAGGGTAGCAGTAGTAAGAATACCCAATCTGAGTATGAATCAGGTGAAATGATATCAGGAGGAGACGATGATCCATTCTTTGCAGACAAGGCTAACGTAGCAATGTCTGAAGAAAACAGAGGTGGTATGAATAATGCCGAGATTGTACGACGGACTGCACAACAATTAGAGGTATTATCACTTGTCGAAGATGATATGGCACTACCAAAGTATACTCATTATAACGAAAAGAGTAAAGTACCATCCTCTCCACGAGGTCTTGCATCACCAAGAGGACGCAAGAGTGGAGTTACTGCTGGACGGTTTGGAAGACTGCCTGTACCCTCTGATCTTGCTGGATTTGAATATCGACCTCATATTCATGGTTCGGGTGGTATGTCAATATCAGGCACGGCATCCACTGCAATGGGTTCAATATCCGATGATATGTCAACTGCAACTGGTGGGGATGATACTGCCACTGTAAATTCCAAGTATACCGTGAACACTTTTAGTTCAGGATTGTCCACATTATCAGCAGTACCAACATTATCAAAGTCAAAGAGAGATTCAACAGGTTCTAAATCAAGTAGATCCAGATTTATGAGAAAGAAGAAGAAGAAATCATCAATTGGTGGTAGTCCAACAAAGAGTATTAGTGAGGACTCGCCTAGCAAATTGCCTCCCCTAGCTCCAATCTCGACTACTCCCCAAGAAGTCTATGATCCGTTTAGTATTGATGAGAATTATGCCGAGATTGAGGAAGAGACTGCTCCACCATCACCTGCTATTAATGAGACTGCTCCACCATCACCTGCCATTAATGACTTGAGTAGTATAGCTTCTGTATCCACAAAGGATACTGAACAAACTCCAACCACTCCTCTTCAAGACCAGGACGAGGCACAAGCATCATCAACTCCTGCCATACAAGAGAACGTCGAGACTCAATCGCCTGTTACGCCACAAGAAGTTGTCGAAGAATCTCAGCCTACACCACAACGCATTGAACCACAGCTCCAAGTTATCACTGCAAGAAGCCGCAGCTTCTCGGATGATGAGGTGACGGCAGAAGGTCAACAATTAGATCTTGCTCTGCAGCCTCAAGAAGAAGAACCAGCAACTATTCAAGAGGCAGAACCAGCTATGATGGAAGAACCTTTGAAGTATCTGGATGTGAACCTGGCCTTGAACGAGGATCTATCATGCGAATATAAGCGGTCTAAGTTATCATCCCTGTCAGTGGAAGGGACACTTCAAGTTCGTGTCAATACAAGCTATAAAGATGGAGGTAAGCATCAGCAAGAACAAGAACAGTCTCCTGTACCATTCTCTCTCGTATTTCAAGATCATTCAGGCCACATTAAGGCATTACAAGAGAATAAGAAGTTTGTTGAGAATGTTTCACACGAAGAGGACGTTGCAAGAAGAGAGTTCAATTATACCATCAAGGTACCGAGAGAGGAGGAATACTTTCCCGTGGTTCGATACAAGTGTGGCAGTTCTCTTCGTCCTGTTCCAATTCGTGTACAAAGTCGTGTTAGGACACAGGGCAAGTTCTGCCGTGTTGCACTTCAGATTAGTTCCAATCCAACGAATCAATCTGATCTAGTCCATCTAACCATCATCATGAGCGTTCCCGAAGGAGTACGAGGCAGCTCTGTTCAATGCAACCCTCCCGGAGGCGTGTGGAATGAGACCAAGCGTGTTGTTCTATGGTGTGTATCAGAGCTTGCTGGAGGTGAGAAGTTTCAGCTACAAAGCATCTTTGAAGTTGAGGATGAGTTATTGAATAGCGGAGAAGACCTAACGTCAAAGTTGGAGTTTCCAGTTTTAACTAGATGTCAGTGTACTGGTGCTCAACTCAGTGATGTTGGTTTGGAAGTAATGGCGATGTCACAAAGTGTACTACCAGCAAAGAATATTATTCGACGCTTTCGTGTTGCTCACACTGAGTCAAATAAATAGGGTTGTACTTATGCTGAGCCCCCCCTAATCCTATCTCTACTGCGACATGAGAAGGACATGAGCTATTATCAAAGTTCAACATACAAACAGAGACACGTACCTAACAACTAACATCATCTTCCAGCAATGGTGATCAAATCTTAGCAGTAGGATTGAGATTTGCCTGCAATCAGAAGGACTAACACTACTATTAACATTAGCAGCAGTTGATTCACATAACAAACATCATCGTCAGTCAGTATGTCTGGACACGACGACCAAGGAGTGATTTCTCAGGAAATAATTCCAGTTGAGGCATTAGAACCAATGTTTGAACAATGGAGAGAAGGAAATGGCAAAGCGTTATCCATCATTCGCGCCACAAGTGCAGTAATATCGACGATATCATCTTCTCTTTTAATTTGGATGCTTGCTCGATCATCTAAACGATTCACTACTACACAACATCGAATACTTCTTGGAATGTCAATTTGCGACATTATATTCTCATTATCTTATGCACACTTTAATGCAATGGCACCATCAGAAATTAGTTACATGGTTTGGAATGCTCGTGGTAACCAGACGTCTTGTGTAGTTAATGGATATTTCTCACTTGTTGGATTGATCAGCGTTCTCCTGTACCAGTGCTCGTTGAATGTGTATTATTTATTAGTTGTTAAATGTGGTAAAACCGACAGATACATCCGAAAGAAGACGGAGCCCTTTCTTCATGGAGTTCCAATCCTCGTGACCTTGATATTCACCTTGGCCCATATCCCATTCAGGGGTTTTTACAATAGCAGCATGGATGGATCTTGTATCTGGCCGAGTTATGAACCACCTCACTGTATTGGATATGAATTTATGGAAGTGCGCGAAGGCTTCAGCATACCGTGTGGTAGAGGACGTGATAGCCCTGAAGTCTTTGGTTATTTTATAACATTCTTCACTCTTGGTACTCCTATATTTGTTGGAGTTATTCTCGGGATAATGTATGTTCACGTACGAAAACAAGAGAAAAGGATGGCAAGGTTTGGGGTTGGGAGTTTGAACTTGAATGAAGGGGCTAATAACAGTACTGAGGCTAATGGTAGTTCAATTTGTTCTCGGATTAGAAAGTGGTTCACAAAGAAAAGATCCTCAAGCCCAGAACAGTCTAATAGCCGAGGGATCTTACATCAAGCTGTGGCGTTCTCAATCGCATACTTTCTGACCTGGGGATGGTTCATCATTTACAGGATTGTAGGATATGCTGGTGCTGACGTACCTCTGTGGTTGGGATATATGGTAAACATCTTCTCAACTCTGCAAGGTTTCTTTAACTTTCTTGTATTCATCTATCCAAAGGTTGTGAAGGCAAAAAGTTCTCAAGATGGAGATCTATCTTGGTGTCAAGCAATCGGGAAGGTCTTTCATCCTAATGGCGAATGGGGAAAGAAGAAAAAGCGTCCCACACATCCTGTATCAGACGAAGAAAGCAACCCAGTAAATGAAAACAATGTAGAGTTAGAGACAGAGGGTATCAATGAGAAGGGCATCAATGAGGAGTAAAGGAGAGATTGAATATATATATGTCGAATAATAGTGTAATTTTAGCATGAAAGTTAGCTGCAATGTCTTTCTAATTTACATGTACATAATCATACTCTCTAGGAGGTGAGTGGTATTTCACAAGTTTCCAAAACTTAAGGCAATACCTTACTCATTCCTCTTCCTCTTCTTTGTTTCTGTGGTCGTGGTATCAACTTGAATTCCACTAAGTACCAGAGTTGGATCCGCGAGGAGAAGACTGAACGAAGCACCAATGTCATCGTTATTTGCAGCAGCAAGCTGGAAGGGGAAGAGACCTGACACGGGGTCACTAACAGAGGCAGCTTCAGGATTTGCCTTCAAAATATCCACAACGGCATCAAACGATGCTGTGCTACTAGCAGATGCATAATGAAGGGATAGTCTGCCCGCTCCATCAACTTTACTAGCCAAAATCGGAACTCTTTCTAGCATCTTGCGGATATGGATTGATGGCGGAATATTCCCCTCATTGTCCCATTCGTCGCGAGACCAACCATATTTATACGTTACAGAACAGAAAACAGTGTTCCCCTTTTACAGACGATTCTACCAAAATCACGTTGACTTGACTCTGTGCCGTGTTCGAAAAGGGAATAGATCGACCTCAAGATCGAAAACTTAGAAAGATTGGTTGCTTTTCCACTCAAATGATCACTTGCCTTCTCCATATCATTGCCCATTGACGTGACGAAATCAGAAGTAAAATCAACAACGTGTTGCTGGAGGGAGCCTGGAAGACACTCTTGTAGCCCCTGAATCTTTCGAATGAGACCGCCCCTAATCACGACTTGGTCAATTCGTGGTCGAACTCTATGAAGTTGGGCTAGAGCAGCTTTCACGACGTCTTCTACCACCGCCCACCCATGCCTTTCAATCATTTCCAAGATGCTGTCACGGATC
>Ga0214477_100958_pt1 | contig 16993 bp, 9 predicted proteins | sample M1_20Mar14CPVII9_FD_165058 | JGI IMG/M metagenome (GOLD analysis project Ga0214477, IMG submission 165058) | Marine eukaryotic communities from Monterey Bay, California, United States - M1_20Mar14CPVII9sort6BwellC16 | ecosystem: Environmental > Aquatic > Marine > Unclassified | place: USA...
GTGACAAAACTCATAGCCAACTATTGGCTCGCTTTATTGACAAACTGAAGGCAACGAAAGAAGCCGATGGGTCGAATCTCTTCGACCACACTGCCGTAGCGTTCGGTTCGAACATCAGCTCGATTCATTACCTCACCAATTGCCCGACCATCCTTACCGGTGGTGGTGCTAATCTGAAACTTGGGCAGCATCTCGTTCTGCCAAAAGACACGCCACTGTGCAACGTGTGGTTAACGATACTACAAGGAATGGGTATCGACGCTCCGCAGCATGGCGACAGCACCGGCATCGTGAAGGAGCTACAAGCGTGATAATTTTCCACAATCGTAAGATTGCATTCAAACTCAGTTTGACCAATCTAGCTATTTTCATACTACCGCTGGGGCTTTGTAGTTTCGTACATGCAGCTCCGCAACAGATCCCCCTCCCAAAGAAAAGCCAACCATTTTTGGCATCGAATTGCTTTGAGTGTCACGATTCGGAAACACGGGAGGGTGGAGTCGATCTCGAAACTCTCGCGTTGGAGATCACGACCGTCGAGCAAGCCGAAAAATGGCAGAAGGTGCTTAACGTTCTGAACTCGGGAGAAATGCCGCCAGAGGACTACGAGCAACCTGACAATGTTGAGAAAGCAGACTTCCTCGATAACCTCGCGCAAACGATGGTGGCAGCCCGCAAGGCTTTGTCGGATTCGGGTGGCAAGATCACGATGCGACGGCTCAACCGTCGAGAATATCTAAACACGATCGAACATCTTCTCGGCATCAAGGTCGACGTTTCATCTCTACCCGCTGACGGCGGTTCAGGCTCATTTGATACCGTCGGGGCGTCTCAATTCATCTCCAGCGATCAGATCGTACAGTATCTCAAGCTGGGTCAAATCGCGATCGACGAAGCCTTTGAGCGTCGGGCGGCAGCAGGCCAAGTAGCGAAGACCTTCCGGTTGGAACCCGAAGATACTGTCAATGTGAGGAGTCGCAAGATTATGGCAAAGCAGGAGAAGACGCAGAAACGCTACCTGCTCTGGAAAGCCGAAGTCGACAAGGTTGCCTTTCTTTCCGAAAACGAGGAAGCGCTCGCGCAGATCCGTGAGAAATTCAAAGTCGAGGACCTCAGGAACAACCTGCGACTCTATCAGAATACTGAACTTCTCAAGAGAGCACCCGATGCAACGAAGTTCGGGTTTGTTGACGGCAATGACGCCTCCTTCTCCTTCCGTGTTTATGACCGCTCCTACGCCTACATGAAGCACTACCTCGAGCTTCCCAACAGCGATCAGGGCACCTATTTGAAAACCACGTGGGGCATCCAGCGAATCGACCTGACCCCTGATCCCAAAGACGTTCCCCCCGGAACGTACAAATTGAGAATCCGATCCGGAACCGTGAAGGGTTCTGATTCCTCTCGTCATTTTATCGAGGTTGGACACCCCCATCGCATCGACGGGCAGCCGGCTGGTTTCTCAGGCAAGCCACTTGCCAGCTACCAGGTTACGGGCACCGAAGATAATCCGGAAATCATCGAAACGACACTTGTGATCGGTTCAAACACGCCACGCGAACTGGGGATTCGGGAACGCCAACCCGAAGATAATAAAAGATTTCTCAGAAATGAATTCTCCAGAGACAAGCAGAAGAACGGCTACGGCACACCTCCCGCGATTTGGGTCGACTGGATTGAGCTGGAAGGTCCCCTTAGCGAAGGCTCGATAAAAACTTTTCGCGTCGAGCCGGAAAAAACAGTCAACGTCAAAAACGAAGAGATCATCAAGAAATTCGAGAAAACTTACAAAGAGAAATGGCTTCCCTGGAAAGAAGGAGTCGACAAAGCAGCGAAAGCTATTGAGAACCGGAAAATTGTGGCCGCGCTTCGTAAGCAGCATTCGGACTACGATTCCAACCCTACTCTCAAGTATAAAAAAGCTGATCTTTTGAAAGGATCACCTGATCCTCGCGACTATGGCGGCAGCGATCCAATCAATGCCGTTGCGGCCTTATACAGCCCCTATCAGCGATATCACAGCTACATGAAGCACTACGCTGAGCTTCCTCACAACGATCGGGGAGCCTATCTGAAACTTTTAAGGGGGATTCAACGATTTGACGTTCGCCCCGATCCGAGAGACGTTCCTTCGGGTACCTACAAGCTCAGGATCCGCGCCGGCACTGTGCAAGGTTCCGATCCTTCCCGCCATTTCATCGAGATCGGGCATCCGCAAGGAACTTCTCTCGGTTTCACAAAACTGCTCAGCACACAACAGATTTCGGGCACCATCGAAAACCCGCAAATCATCGAGATCAATGTCGAAATGGGTGCCAAAACACCTCGCGAGGTCGGTATCCAGGAACGGCAACCCAAGTTGCAGAAATTTCTCAGACAAGAGTTCGACCGCCACAAAGAGAAAAATGGATATGGGACTCCGCCTGCCATCTGGATTGACTGGATCGAGCTTCAGGGCCCCTTTCCCAATGACTCAAAAGCCGGATCAACACTCATCCGTGTTGAGCCAGAACTAACGATCAATCCGAATAACGAGAAAGTTATAGCGCAGACCGAAGAACGACAGGAACGTTTTCAGCAGTGGAAGAAGGGAGTCGATGAAGCAGCGAAGACTCCAGAGAATCAAGCGATCATTGCCAAGATTCGAGAGACGGATCGCCTGATCGATCATCCCAACCGATTTTACACTTTTGCAGACCGGTTAAAGGGCACTCCCAATCCCAGGGACTTCGGGTTTAGCGACGAGAAAAAAGCTGCCGCATCGGATCCTTCACGAAGCCGAAGTCTGGCTCTTCACAAACACTACATCGGCCTCCCACATCGCGACCGCGGTACCTACTTGAAGCTTACTCACGGCACCGGTCGCATCATCGTTCCTCAGAAGAAAAAGGAATTGCCACCCGGCAGTTATACTTTGCGTGTTCGTGTCGGGGCGGTTAAAGGCACTCCTGCCGAGCGACGTTTCATCCAAGTGGGACATCCTCAGCGCCAGATTGAAAGTAGAAACTGGGGACTCGAAGGTCGAGCTATCAGTACTCATCAAGTTAGCGGCACAATTGATAATCCGGAAACTATCGAAATTCCGATCGAGGTCACTGCCAATACGATTCCTGAATTTGCAATTCAGGAAAAGCAACCTAACAACGGAAATCTCAAAGCACTTTGGGATGCGCACAACGCTCTGAAGAACGAAAACGGTTACGGACATCCACCGGCGATCTGGATCGACTGGGTCGAGCTGGAAGGTCCTCACAGCGGCACGCGAAAACGCTGGAAACAACGCCGCGAAGTTGAATTGCATGCTAACGCAAAAGTTAGCGGCACCTACAACGGGTGGTTCAAAGGCGGGCATGACTATGCCAAAGCGTATCTGGAAACCGGCAAGTCGCAGAAAGGTATAATCGATGAAAAGCAGGCAACGTTTCGCATTGCTCAGTTTGAAGAACAGGGGCCAACTTACCGCCGATACCTCGATGATCCGCTTACCAAAAACGGATCGTTCTTAACTCTATCGCCTGTCAATAAAGAAGAATTCATCGCCTTGCCGCCCGAGCATCCCTCCGGCTGGCTAAAAACGAAACATGTTGTCGAAACCCTACCTTCAGGTCAATACAAATTGCGATTCCGTATTGGCGCGGTTGAGGGCTCGCCAAGTGAACGTCACTTTGTCGATCTAGGCGCCGTTCCCGGGGAGGATCAGTTCCATCATCTGTCAAACTTTCAGATTACTGGTTCGACGAGCCAACCTCAAACTATCGAAGTCCCAATCCAGCTGACCAAAAATGGCCCACGCAAATTTGCTTTACGCGAAAAACGAGACATCAAGACAGACCAAAAGCGATACAAGGCTGCTCTTAAGGAAACTGGCGTCGGTCCCGAGCCCGCTCTTTGGATTGACTGGGTGGAATGGGAAGGCCCATTGGATCTGTCCACTGGTGATTCGCAAAAGAACGACTGGTGGATCGCTGATGCGATCGATCCTGACGATTCCTCGCGGGCTCGTAAGATTCTGCAACAGTTCGCTTTTAAAGCCTTCCGGGGAGTCGAAGCGGAAGACGATTTCATCGATCGCCTCACTGAAATCTTTGCCGCGCGTCTGAAGTCCGGAGAATCATTCGAAACTGCAATTCGTTTGCCACTTAGTATCATTCTTACCTCACCGAGCTTCCTGTACCTCAATGAACCCAGCACCCCGAATGAATCCCGCCAACTTTCTGATCGAGAATTGGCCGTACGCATGGCCTATTTCCTTTGGAGCGGGCCACCGGATGCAGAACTTCTCAATCTCGCAGAACAGAACACACTCCATCTTCCGGAAACGCTACGGCAGCAGGTTGATCGAATGATTGCCGATCCGCGTTCGGGTGAATTCGTTTCCGGATTCGTCCATCAATGGCTCGACATGGAGCGACTCGACTTTTTTCAGTTTGACGTCAACCTCCATCGGGATTTTGATGAAAGCACCAGAGCAGCCACACGCGAAGAGGTTTATCAGTCGTTCGCCCACCTGCTACGCGATTCAACGGACGGACGAATCGGGAAACTCTTGAAGAGCGACTATGTGTTCGTGAATGGCCTGCTCGCGACCTACTACGGTATCGAAGGTGTTTCTGGCGACAGGTTCCAAAAAATCAAACTGCCCGCCGATTCGCCTCGGGGCGGATTACTGGGTATGGCCGCCATCCATGCGATGGGCAGCGACGGAATCGACAGCAGCCCAGTCGAACGTGGAGCCTGGGTGTTGCGTCATCTCTTGAACGATCCGCCACCGCCAGCACCGCCAAATGTTCCACAGATCTCTCGGCTGAATGACCAGATCCTCACCACGCGAGAGCGCCTGCTCGCGCACCAGGAAGAAGCCCAGTGCGCTAGTTGCCACCGAAAGATCGATCCGATCGGTTTCGGTTTGGAAAACTTCAACGCCGCGGGCAAATGGCGCACCAGGGACCATGCCGGAGGTAAAGGGAAAAAAGGAAAGACCTGGACCATCGATGCCTCTGGAGCACTCTATAAAGGACCAGCCTTCGACAACTATCAGGAACTGCGCGACCTCCTCGTAGAACGCGAAGAGGACTTCTCCCGCGGGTTCACTGAACAGATGATCGAATACGCGTTAGGCCGGCCTTTCAGTTTCACCGATGAAGAACTCGCCAATGAAATCCTGATCGCTTCCAAAGACAAGCAATTTGCCATTAGAGAATTCATCCACGCCCTCGTCCAAAGCAAGCCATTTCAATCGAAGTAACCTATTTACCAAAGCGTTGTTGAAAACTAACCACATGAAATTCAATTCCATGAAAACAAATCTGTCGTTCATCCTTATTGTTTTCTTCCTGACCTTGGCATCGAACGACTCGGTTGCCCAGGAAACAAAGGGCGAGACTCTTTCGGGTGTTGTCGAATCGGTCGACGGAAAAAAGATCACCGTCAATCACCGCAGGAAAAGCCGGACATTCACGCTCCACGACAAGTTGAAGATTAACTACGTCAGCTTCCTGGAGGCGAAAAAAGAAATCAAACCGGGCTTCTTCATTCGCGCAGGGGTCGATTCCGCCGGGCAATGCAATCAGCTTTGGGTCACCCTTCCCATCCCCGAAGAGAATCTCAAGCCTAGCGCCAAAATGCTCACCATGACACCCGCAGAGTTGCTCAAGATGGCCGACGACAATGGTGACGGCGAGCTTTCCTATGTCGAATATGCGACCGCCATTTACCGTTCACCCAAGCACGGCCCAGTCGGATTTAATAAATCCGATAGAGACAAATCAAGCACCCTAAATCTGAAGGAATTCTCAAAGAAGCTTGAAGGTATCAAGTGGTATAGGATCTCTCGTAAAACTCCCGCCCAATGGCACGCGCAATCAGATGCCAACTCCGATGGCGTCCTCAGCAAGCAGGAATTCGTGACTTTCCTCGGCTCAACGGCTCACCTAGATGCTTTTCTTAAGAGGACAGACAAAGACCGTTCCGGCGACATCTCTGTTGAGGAATTGGCCGGCTTCATTGATTCCATTCTGCGCTGAGGAAGAATGCCTGCGCGACCCAACACAACAGTTCTCATGAAAAAGCCAAGGCACAACAAATAGATGATTTCATTAAAACAACTCAGCCTTCTCACCCTGTTGGGATCGATGCTGTTCAGCGTGTCTGTGGAGGCCGATGACACTGAGACTGGCGAACGGGCCAGGCCGCTACTCGGCGTACAACGCTGGGACATGTTCTCTGGCAAGGGGTCCACGCAGCAAAAAGAATTAGGTTATCTACCAGGGGGCGCCGGATTCCTAAAAGCCCCCCAATGGCATGACCGAGTGCCTTTCTTCTGTCGCCTGACGAAGGACGTCGACTGGGTCGAGCATCCCGCCGGCGCTGGGCCGGTTTGGTTCAATCATCCTTTCCGTCAGGAACTGCTGCAAGAGAGTACGGACCAAGAACTCCGCTATGCCCACGATGCGGGAATTGATTTCTTCGTCTATCACGGGCCGGCTCGGAAGCTCTACGCTAACGGTTGGGAGCTGAGGAACAATTTCGATTGCCACCTCGCCAGCAAGATACCGGAAGCCAAGAAAGTAAACTTCACCTGGGCGCTGTATGCGCACAGAGCGATTCGCTACACGCGAAGCAAAGTGGACACCATGATGAACGAGACGATTGAATACATCAAAATGCCAAACTGGCAGACCGTGATGGATGGTCGTCCCTTGATCGTCGTCTACCATCCGGAACGATTCCGTGCGGCCCTGCAAGTCGCAAAGGGCAAGGAGCACATGACCGGCGCCGAATTTGTGGGGTATGTCAGGGCGCGGGTCGAAGCAGAGGGCTTGAAGAACCCTTACATCGTTGGCTGTATGGAGCCGAGAGACAGTTTCCTACATGCCAAAATATTGAAGAAGGAGGGCTACGATGCCTTCATGGATTACGAGGGAACCTATGGCGGGAGGGTTGCAAAAAGAGACGAAGCACCCACCTATGCGGAGGCCACGGAGGAGATTCTCAAGACCTGCGAGCAAGAGTTTTTGAACCGCGGACTCCCGTTCCTTCCTCCCTGCCCCAGCATGTTTTATCGGTGGCCACACGCCTTTGACCGCAAGGGACGACCCAGAGAAGAAATTTATCACTTCCAGTGGCCCAAGGAAGGCGAGCTTGCCAACCGAGTCAAAGCCGTTCTTGATTTCGTGTCGGCCCACCCCAAGGACTGCGACGCGCAGACGGTGATCATGTATTCATGGAATGAACATTCCGGAGGTGGTGGAATCTGTCCCACCATGGGCAAGCCACCCGAATACAAACCGGAGACGCAATGGCTCGATGAAGTGGCCGAGGCGGTGACGGCGTGGAAGGATCCTCCCAGTGAAAAGAGAAAATAGACTAACTCTCGACCAATAGACTGCCTCTCGACCGTCTGTATAAAAGGTAAAATTTTGCTGATGATCAAAAAACTCTACTGCTTGTTGATCACCCTGTTCGGATTCACTGCAGTCCTCCAGGCTGATTCACCAAATATCATTTTGATTTTGACCGACGACCAGGGGTGGAGTCAGCGGTCAGGTTTAATGGATCCGGAAAATCCGAAATCCGGTTCCAGCTACCTTCACACTCCAGCAATGGATCGGATCGCGGCAGAGGGAATGCGTTTTACCGGGGGCTATTCCCCCGCCCCGCTCTGCACCCCGACCCGTCGCAGCATTCTCTGCGGGACGAGTGCGGCTCGGTCCGGAACGGAATTCGCCAGCGAGTGGGTGCCGGCTGATCATATGACGCTTCCGCGAGCACTGAAGCAGGCAAATCCTGAATACCAGTGTGCCCACTTCGGCAAATGGGGGGAGAAGATGATCTCCTCACCGGAGGAGTGCGGCTATGACGTGAGCGACGGGCACACCGGAAATGTCACAGGAGGCATGGCAGACAAGATGCAGCCAGCCCACATCGTCGAAGATCCTAAACGTACTGGTTCAGTCACCGATCGCTCGATTAAGTTCATTCGGGAACAAACCAACGCAGGCAAGCCTTTCTATCTCCAAGTGAGTTACTATGCAGTTCATTTGCGAACCGAAGTGTTGCAGACCTCACTAGAGAAGTATCAGAACAAAGGCGTCCCTGATCGAGCATATTCGCAGGGATGGGCCGGGATGCTGGAAGAACTCGACAGTGGCATTGGACGGCTGCTCGGCGAACTGGATACTCTGGAAATATCTGACAATACCTATGTGGTTTTCACGACGGATAATGGAGGACGCGGTACTGTTCCCGGTGGCAATCCAAAGAGTCTTGCGGTCAATGCGCCGTTATCCGGGGCCAAGCACTCCCTGCTCGAAGGCGGCATTCGCGTCCCTCTGATGGTTCGAGGCCCCTCAATCAAGGCAGGATCAGTTTGCCGGGTCCCCGTGGCAGGATACGACTTTCTACCTACCTTTTATGAGTTGGCTGATGGGAAAGGCAAACTCTCCGATGAACTCGATGGAGGGAGCTTTGTCACTCTGTTTTCCGACCCAAAAACTGATTCAGTAAAACGCCCAATCGATGGCTTGGTTTTCTCTCGCCCCCGGCAGGGAATGGCAGGCATCCGGACCGGTCAATGGAAGCTACTGGCAGAGGTGAACGCCAAACGCGAAATCCAATCCGCCAAACTCTTTAATGTTGTCGCGGATATCGCGGAGAAGCGTGATCTATCCACGACGCACGCCGACAAAGCCAGGCAATTACACGCGCGCCTTAAAACCTATCTCGAAACCGTGGATGATCCATCTCCGACGATGAAACGGAGAAAGAATTCAGAATGAATGATATGACGAAAACTTACACAGCAATTCTTTACACTGCACTCTTGTGCCTCTTCACATTCGATGCATCTGCCGATGATCCACCCCAATTCAAATCAGAAGTTTTCAATACCGGCACGCTTGTCTACTCCGACGATTTCAATGGCGGGATTAACCGAGAACGTTGGGGGGCACCGACCAAGGACAAGCAAATCAAGAACGGTAATCTAGTCTTGTCAGCCAAGTTCCAGTCAAAAGAAGAGGCGATGAAAGCTCTCAAACGCGATCATCATCTTGGGCTCGAACCGGTCGTGCATCTTAATCGAATCCCCAAAAAGTTTGTCTGTCACATGCGGTACAAATTTGAAAAGAAGGAGCTCTCCGCAGGGCGTCCCAGTTTTCAAATTGGCCACCACATGATCATCCTCAGTTACCTCGAAGGCGGAGGGCATCGAATCAAACTGCCAGACGGCCCCGCTTTCACCGTTCCCGAATCGAAAATGAAACTAAATGAGTGGATTGATCTGATCATCGAATATAAGAAAGGGACGATCAGAATAAGCGTCAATGGTTGTAGCAAAACCTATGAACACGAGGCGGTCACGGTCGTCAACAAAAACGATAAAAACGGACCAAGGTTCTCACTTAAAGGGGGAGACGATAGCCAAATCGTGTTTGATTCAGTTCACCTCTGGGAGTGCAAAGATTGAGACAGGTCCGCTAGATGTCTTTTTTAACGATTTGAACAAACTGGCAAACTATCTTGCTAAAAAAGGGGCACGGCAATCACCTCGATGACCTTGTCTAGTAAATCAGCAATCGCCGCTCCATCTTGACCACGCGCTTTCTGCAATAACAACGTAACGCTTTCTTGCGTAAGTCGCGGTTCAGGCTCAATGCGGTTATTATTCATAATTGCAAACGCAAGATTAATTGGCTAAACGTCTTTTCAAGCAACCATTACACCTTCTGTCCGTAAGCCCTGCAAGCAAACGACCGGATATCTGGTTGCCTTTAATAAAAAACACCCTTCCACCCTCTGCGGCCAACGAAAGCGTTAACCCAGACTTTCACCGTGGAATCAAACGACTGGCTCAATCAAGTAATACTGGCAAATTTTTTAAAGGGAGTATAACTTAAGATCTTTCTCCACCAGAAAATCCGAAGAGAAACGACAAGATGTACAACTTCCAAATTCACATGTGGCTCACTTTCTGTTTTGTTGGCATATTGGTAGCCGAACCGGTCGCCGCTCAAGGCACCTGGGACGACACTTCGATCCGGCGGGAACAGGCGGAGTTACGTCAGCAACTCGATGCTCTGGAACGGGAATCCCGATCAATCAAACATCGACTTAGAAATCTAGACCAGATCATCGAAGTTCAAAAAGAGCTGGATCGTGTCGTCACCCAACTGAAAGAAGCGAGATCCTCTAGCAACCGCGTCAAGACAGAAAGGTTGCAATCGCGAGTGAATCCAATCATGCGTCATCTCGATGACCTGCGCGAGGCGCTGGAGGCTAAAGACGAACCTACCGAGTTGCAAAACGAATTAGATTCTCGTCTGAAAATTGGGCAATCTGGCCAACTGCAATCTGGAGAGTATTTTGTGACTCAATCCTGGTCACAAGAAGAGAACTTTAGGCGGCCCTATTTCGTTAACATTCCTAACCAGCCGGCAAACAAAAAACTTCCTGTTTTGATTTTCTTGCATGGTAATGGCGGAAACGCCCCGAGAGCCATGAAAGGATTCATGCGAGGTCGAAAAAAAATCGCATCCCAGTTTATTTTGGTGTTCGCGCAGGGCTACCGGGAAAGCTGGAACATCGTTTCGGAACGTTCCAAAGCCGACGACCTTGGCTTTATCGAAGCCATCGTGACCAAACTTTCTTCATTTGAGAACGTAGATTCAAACAACTTTACGATCATGGGATCGTCAAACGGAGCTGCACTTGTGAACCAAATCGCAATCGAAAGCAAGCTTCCTAACATTCGCAATTACATTAGTGGTGTCAGTCAGTTAAACGTGTGGCAGCACGATGGCAAAAATTTTAAAGCAAAAGGGGCCGATAACAATTACCGGAAGTCGGCAACTCCCGCGACAGGCAAACGACTCCTGAATATCTCAGGCGCGAAAGACAATTTAGTTCCCTATCAGGGCGGCACATCCAGAGGAATTCCAGCCAAAAATGGAAAACTGGGATTCGTCGCCGCGGAAAAATCGACTTTCCTCTGGGCCCGTCAGATGGGATATAACGGTGAGCAATTAACACAACCTTCTGATACTTTCGAAAACATGGAAGTCTTTCGCTACCTAGACGGCAACGTCATTCACTGCAAAGTAACCAACGAAGGTCATGGTGCTACGCACGGAATTGGCGAAGAGCTATTGCTGGACTTCCTTGTTGGCGGAAAAAAAAATACAGACGGGAAATAACCAATCTTTTCGCAAAACTCCGACAATCCAAGCCTACTTTCGATCGTTCCGATTTGACAAGGTTTTGTTCAAACTTTTAACTTAAGTCTAACGTGCATTGCTGAAACTCAATTTCTTACTTCATTTCTACTGAGAACAAAGATGAACTCACTCGTTACCTTTTCAGCTGTTCTTGCAGTATGCCTTTCACTCATTCAACCAATTGCACCAACCCCTCAACGCCTCATTCTTGCCAGAATTCTATTTGACGGAAAACCTATCCTCGAAGCAACAACTTCAGACAATGGCTACCCTGATGCAGACGAAGTCTGGAATTACCTGAAGTCCGTCAAGTTCAAGCCAACCGATGAATTCAAAAAACGAAAAATTGATGCAGCCGCCAAAGAAGCCTTACTCTCAAAAAAGGAAAACAATGGTGACCAACATGAAATCATCATCGAAATCTCTTATGGTGGTAAGGCAAAACCTCGCAACTTAAAACTTATTCGCGTCCCGAGAGACAAACGGGGAAGAGAGTGGACTCTTGACCCTCTCGACGTTGACTCCGAGTTCAACCTCCGAACCATTAGCCGCCTGTCAGCTTCAAAGTTACGTGACCCCCAAGCAACCAAACCTTGGAAAAGTCGTCAGAAGTAAGATTTCATCGGTTGCTGAAAATTGCAAACCAAGTCACACCATCATTTAGCCTCAGCTTCACTATTACCTGATCCAACAGATTGAATGTAGGCGACAAGATCGAGAATTTCTTCCACCGAAAAAGTATCCAGCAATCCCGCAGGCATCGTCGAAACATCCGCCGTGTTACGATCTTCAATTGAGGATTTCTCTATCGTTTCGACAATATCGGGCTTCAAAAGATTGGGAATCAAGACAACTTCATCTTCAGTTTCCTTGATCACTAAACCTGTTCTCAATCGACCATCATCGACAAGAATCATCTGAGTTTGAAAGTCCTTATGGATTTCAGCGGATGGCTTTACGATTTGCTGTAACAGCTTTGAACCACGAAAACGTTTCGCAACCTCGGTCAGATCAGGACCAAGTTTCTTCTCGCCAGGGCCTAGGTTGTGACATCGAGCACACGTGGCTTGCTCAAACACCATACTGCCTCGTTCGAGATTTCGTTTACCCAGATTATCTGGAGCATCGCCGAACCAATGATGCTGCCACTTCTTCACGAAACGACGTTTCACGGGCGCGTTATTGTTGATGATGTAGTCGATGATCTTCACATAGAACTGCCCATCGTTTCTGCGATCTGGGTGAGTCTGTCGAAACTCATTCCAAAGCGTACCCGCGAGGTTCCGTTTGTGTTTTGGGAAGGCGGCGAGGCGTGAGTCGACCCACTTTTGGTGAGGCATCTTTTTGTAAGCATCGGGTAGTGGGTTGGCGTCAATTTTCACGAACAGTTTCTCTCGCCCAGAATCCTTTTTACGTTCTACCTTAGGAGCAGTGGCGAGGTTTCCAATGTCATGATTACCTCGATAAACTTTAGGAACTAGCTGAATACCACCTGTTGTTGGCAAATCATCGGGCAAGGAAATACGAATGACCGCTCCAACGCCACGCTCCATATGCCGAGCTGGTCCGGATGTACTGGTCCAAATACTGCCGTCATCGCCAAATTCAATCTCGCGTGTATAAGACACACGTGTCGGTAAACGAAACTCGACAAGCGTCTCCGTTACTGGATCGAACCGATTGATCGTGTCATTCCCCGTACCGCAAATCCAGACGATGCCGTCTTTGTCGACATTCAAAGCATACGGAATTTGGTTCTCAGAATCCGGCAATTCGTAAACGGTCCAGTACTCAGTGTTGGGGTCGAATTTACCAAACACACCCGACCCGAAACCGGGAACCCAAACCATTCCATCGGGGGCAACGTGCAAACGCCGCGGGCCCCGAAACGGTGGGTTCCATTCTTTAATATTTCCATCTTCCGCATTGGGATCAATTCGGCCGATACGATTTCCATTGAGTTTCGAATACCAAATCATGCCGTCAACCGGAGAATAATCGAGCCCGTAGGGCGTGATCCCCCGCGACTCTCCACGTCCAGCACCCATCGCCTGCCCGGCGTTGAGCAATTTGTACTCTTTAACAACGTGAGTAACCGGATGAAGTGAAAAACAGGAATTGGATCCTGCATCGGTGTACCAGATCAATCCCTCGGGATCTTTCGGGTTGATCCTGAGAGTATGCGGGTAATTACCTCGCTTCTTTGGTGCCTCCGCGCTACTGCAGACCTCAAACTTTCCGGTCTCAATGTCATAGCGGGCCATCACGCCACTGGCACACATGGTCGTCCATAAACTTCCATCGTTTGCGGTCTCAATCGAGTGCGGTGCATGTACCCCACGTGGAAACTTGATTGGTGTTTGTTCGCCGGTTTGGGGGTTCAAGGCGATCATCCGTCCCCTACTAATATTGACCGCATAGACCAGGCCATCGCGACCGATTTCCAGATCATGGAATGAACCTTCGAGAGGCTTGTCCATTTCCCACATCGTGATCGTTGCTGCCGCTGCCATCCCTGACGGTGCCGGAGGAGGGACGAAGGTTGGCCATTTTTCTACGGCATCATCTTTGTAGGTATTCATCAATCGGCCAATGATGGTGTCCTGAGTGTGTGGATAGAGACCACCAAAACCATCCATCCGACGCAACATTGTTTCCCAGTCAACTGGTTTTTCAGGAGTTCTAAAACCGAGCGTGCCCACCTGATGACAGTAAGAACACATCATTTTAAAATTTAGCTTGTCCCGGGGATTTTCAAAATCAAGCATACTGAACGCGCTGTTCGCAGGTCGCTGCAATTCCAATTCTTCACCGACAGCTGGCCGCGTTTGGATCACCATGTCATCGGTACCCACGGCGACACCACTGACCCACTCATCCGCCAGCCCCATTAACCGGGTTCGAATATTGTGATCTACGGCACGCAGGTTCGAAATTTCAAACGAACCATCCTTCTGTGAGAATACAGAGGTCCATTTTCGATGCACATCGTCGATCGCCGATACCATGACGCCTTCGACAGGACTACCAAATTGGTCGACGACTTTACCCCGAATCGTGTCGGCGTCTACTGAGTTGCTAAGCGCGAAAAACAAACAAGCCAGCAAAACAAAACAGAGGACGTTTCTCATCAAATTCTCTTTCTTCACTCGATTATTGCGAACATCATAAAACCTCGCCAACGTCCCAATCGTGGACAAGTATTTTTGCAAATCCTAGTCTTCCGAGGTACCAAGCACTTTTGCCTCGATAATAGATTGGCGAAACCGACTGTCGGGCTGATCTTCCAGCAATCTCAAAAATGCCACCAACTCAGAAACATCCCGCTCTTCTAACTTCATCTTCAAATAGGCATCACTAATATCATCCGCTTTCCCCTGCTGCTTCTGTTTGGCAGCCTCGATCTTTTGCGACATTACTTTATGTAAGTCAAGTTTCCGCTTCCCAAGGTTCCTCAAAGAGGGAGTCGGCTTGGCCTCGGTTCCATGGCGAGTCACATATGATTTTCCATCGGTAAAATTCGGCAAGGTATGACAGGCGGCACAATTGCCGACACTTTCAGTTCCCTCATAATTCAAGAATGTCTTTAGCCCTTCGTATCCAAGTCGATCCATCCCCGTAGGAGCTTTTAATAAAACACGTCCTTCTTGATTTGCGAGACGCCCAAAAATTCGGCCGAGAAAATCTTCTACGCTCTCGTCTTCGTAAGCCACGTCTGGAATTCGATTGAGATACGAAAATGCGTCGTACGTCGAACGCTTGGTAGTCGAAAGCCGGTGGATTCCAGTTTGCTCTTCGATGCTGGCCTTCTCTCCCTTGGCGATATAACTGAGGATTCTAACGAAGGACTGACCTACGTTCTTCATTTTGGGAGTCAGTCGCCGTTTCTCTTTCCAGAGTTGGCCAACTCGGTCACGCTGTTCAGGTTTGAGACCAGCCATAACGCGGTCGACGTAATTCTGATGCCGGCTAACGTCATAATCATTGGGGAGAGGATTCTTGTCGATGCGAGCCAAGAACTCCTTAGTCTTGGAACTCGATGTCTCGGCGATGGGCCGTTGTACCGTATTTCCCGAAAGCTTCTTCGATGCGGAAGGTTTTTTGGGGTCGGACCATTCTGGAGCATCTGCCATGACGCTGCGATAGATGGCCGCGGCTTGTTCTTTCAAGCGGGCGGCGAGTGCGGGCTGTTCTTTCGCAATGTCGTTTTGCTGACCGAGATCTTTGGAGAGGTCATACAATTGGATACGACCAAGTCCGCTCTTTTTGAGTTCTGGGATCCAGGATTCTTGAAAGTAATACAATCTACGGTGTTGATCCCTCAGTCGATTGGCTTCGGGATTGGCAAATTTTCCGTTAAACATTCGAGAGCGAAGATCCATTCCGCCCAGCTCTTTCTCAAGATCATCGCCGAGGACTTCTTTGACTTGCTCCACCAGACGATTGGCGGTTTTGAAGTCGATTGGCGATTTCGCAGTGCTGGAAGCAAAAAGTGTGTAGTCACCGACCCTCATGACCATGTTTGTCCCAGCCAACCAAAACAGTGGCTGATGCCTCTTGAAGGAACTGGAGCTAGTAAGCAACGGTGCGAGGTTGGAGCCGTCGAGATGCACATCCTGGGGTTTCTCGATGCCGATCAGACCACACAGAGTGGGGAGAAGATCAACGACTCCTGCCGGTTCCTCCTCGACTCGTCCGCCAGGAATCCCGTCTTTCCAGTAAAAAATGCCTGGGACGCGATGACCGCCTTCGAAGAGCGCCCCTTTCTTTCCACGTAGTTCACCATTCCGCTCTTGCAGGTAGCTGCCGTTATCGGAAGCGTAGATAATAATGGTGTTATCGAGCTCGCCGAGTTTTTCGAGTTTTGCAACGAGACGCCCGATGGCTCGATCTGTATTATCGATGGTCCCACTGTAGATGGCTTCCCGTTCTTTCAGCCCGCCATACTGTGAAACGATCTCGTCGGGCGCCGCGATCGGGTCGTGCGGTTCATTGAACCAGAGATTGAGGAAGAAGGGTTCGTCGCCGTCGCGCTTTTGATCGATCCAGGTGAGGGCTTCGTCGACCACGATCTGGCAGGAATAACCTTTCATCTCTCCCACACGTTTGCCATTGCGCAGGAAGTTGGTCGGGTTTTTGTGGCTTCGGCCCGGGCCGTTGACGACGCCGAACCAGTAGTCGAATCCATGATCGGCGGGAGTGGGATTATCGCGATTCTGGACAGGCATGCCGAGGTGCCACTTGCCAAAGTGAGCAGTGGCATAGCCGTTTTCCTTGAGCACTTCCGCGATGGTGGTTTCGCTCTTCAGGAGGTGCATCCGGTGAAAACGCTCGTCAAGCACCGAGTAGACTCCGGTGCGATGGTGATTGCGCCCCGTCAGAAAAGTGGCGCGAGAGGGAGAGCAAGTAGGAGCGCCCGAGTGGAAGTCGGTGAAGCGCACGCCACCAGCAGCCAGCTTGTCGAGAACCGGGGTCTTGACGGGACCGTCGTAGCAGCCGATGTCGCGGTAACCCAGATCGTCGACATAGAGTGTGACGACATTCGGCAGTTTGTCATTGGCAAATCCGGAACAAGCCAACAGTAGGGAGAATAACAATGTGAGGATGGGTTTCATTTTATTTGTTCAAATCACGTTTATTTTTTGCGGTTGCCCGTAGCTCAATTTTTATCTGAGGCCTTACCTGACGCTGTTGGAGCCGGATGCGGCGGCAGCCAGTCGAGTTGGGGCCAGTTCTGCAGGTCAGTTTTCTGGCGAGGCCCCGGCGTGCTGCGTCCTTGC
>Ga0214477_100960_pt1 | contig 16985 bp, 7 predicted proteins | sample M1_20Mar14CPVII9_FD_165058 | JGI IMG/M metagenome (GOLD analysis project Ga0214477, IMG submission 165058) | Marine eukaryotic communities from Monterey Bay, California, United States - M1_20Mar14CPVII9sort6BwellC16 | ecosystem: Environmental > Aquatic > Marine > Unclassified | place: USA...
AGTATTAGTGATGAAGGAGGTAGAAAAATGTTATGCATATTAGGAAATCCAACAACCTTATATGTCTATGATGTCTTGGGTGATGCTGGATTACTTGCTACTACCAATACTACTACTATCCCTTCTCAATCCAATAATAATGATAATAATTCTGCTGAACATGTCATACCATTACCATTTAGGGCTAAATCTATTTATGCAAATGGTACTACCAATGAGGGATTGTTAATTGTACGTATGTCAAGTGATGAGGATTATGTTTTTGTGGATAATAATCTAGGATATGATGATAATTTACAAGTGGTTAATGGAAATGGCGGAGAAGGAGGAGGAGGACAGCCAACACCCATGGGATTATCATTGCCTGCTACTCCGCGTGGTTTAGTTATACCTGCTCAACAGCAAAAGCAACAGCAAAAGAAGGATGATAATAAAGAAGAGGAAATGTCATTAGAAGATCCACCCGAACCATTACGTGATACGGATAAGGAATTATTCGACCAAGAGGAGATTAATAACAACAACAATCAGGTTGGTACTGGTGATATGTATAATAATCCAGGTGATGCATCTGTCATGTATAACCAAATTACAGAACCAGTATTTGGGGGTGTGCCATGTTTATTTTCACTGCGTCATCCATTAGATGAAATCCGACCGCTGGCAATGAGTACTTCTACTCCAAATTTAGGGGATGACAACAATATCAAACTATTTACCAACGTTAATGAAACAGTAGTGTATGTTGGCTCACCACGTCTCTTCCATGGAACATTAAATGATCAAGGTGGCACAAAAACAACGAGTAGTCCAATTTGTGTAACATACAATGAAACACATAATCGACATACTATATGGTCATTAAAGAAGGCAAAGAAGACTATGGAAACATTGCCATTGTGGAAAACTACCGGAAAGGGTACTTGGCGAGAAGATGAAGAGGGAGAAGTGATGAAGAATACTGACACAGAAGTTGAAACCACCAATATTGTAGATGGTCAACAGCAGAAACAACACAAACCTGACGAAGAGGAAGCATCCCAAAATAACATGTCACAGGATACCGAAAATACACGAGATAATATCCAGCCATTGAAAGGGCTTTTATTGGAAGAAGATGAGGATGTTTCCATGGAATTGCAGCGACATGACTATCCAAACAGTTCAGGTGTGCCATCGAGTTTTGCGGATATCCATCCTGATTTTTCAATGATTAAGTTGTTTGTTGAGGAAATCGACGAGTCATCCTTATCTGCCACTTCTGGCAGTGCAAGCGTTGTTGCTGATATGGATATGGAAACTACTACCAAGGCCAGTAATGAGGTAGAAGCAAGTGGAGACAGTGACGGAGAGCAAAAGAAAAAGTATCAGCGACAAATATTCTTGACAACAGATGTTCTCGGAAAAGGTGACTTGGTATTGTGCATTTTCATTCCGAACACACCAGAAGAGAAGAATGAGGAAGATTCCTCTTCTACTGAACCAGCGTTGCTTCGTTGTTATTCACTTCATCTGTCTGATGGTGCCAAGAACGATGACATTCATACCGTCTCCCATCTAGTTGACTTGCCTTGCTCATCGGCACAACCTATTCAAGCGATACCCATACCGTTAGCACCCTTTTCATTGAATGATTCAACCAAAGGGGGAAGTGACTACAACAGGAGGAGTACTAGTGGCTACCAATCTTTGGATATTGATACCATGGCCACAGATGTCTTGATTCTACGACAGGGACAAAAGCACAGCGCTAGCTTGTACCGTTCAGGAGCTATTCATGTGGCCGACTTTACTCTACCGACATCGACTCTTGACAACTTTTGCCCATCGTCTTCTGCTATGAAGTTGGATAATGGTGTTGGAAATCGAGTAGATATACAGTTTATGAAGAGTGAAGACAGTGACATAACGTCCACCACTATTGTTCGTACATCATTCTCACTTGTTATGCACACAAGTCCCATTGCCGAGAATGCGTTGAGGGCAATTGAATCATCTCTTGTTGCCTCTTGTGATTCAAATATTTGGGCTCCATCAACATCTCAACAACAGCCACACATTAGTGATACAATTGTTATGTCGCAGCAATTCCCTACCTCTTGGTTATGCACGATATTGCCACTCTTGATACGTGCAGATTGTGTTCGATTATTCCAACAAGTATCATCAGAAGAGAGTGGTATGGAAGATATTGGCTGGTATTCTTTGACTGTCGTATTGCTCAATCTGCTCGGTTTGAATAGTGATAAGAATTCAAAACATGCAAATGAGGTGTCGACGACATCCGAGGAAGAATCATCTGATGCCTGGGAGATGCTTTTACAGTCTGATTTTCATTCCGAGTTTGTAGAAGGAGAAGGTCGTATCCTCTTTGGCGACGTTAGTGATGATTTATTGGTAGACTCTGCCACCAAGCGAGATCATTTAGTTAGTGACGAGAAACATGTTGGCTTGATCTCGTCTTTATCGTACACTGCATCACTTCAATCAGATGTTCCTGAAGTGCAAGCATGTACAAATCTCATCTTCGATTCATTACATTTGCTCCATGAAGATTCCAGGCTATGTCAATCTCGTGGTAGGCCATGGACACGTCGTCTAGGTACATTACTACTGCACGTTGTAGAGCAAATGTCACCTCTCATGATGGATTATGAAGATCACTATCATCGTAATTTGGGAACTTCTCGTTGTTTGGCAAATGCTTGCGAATCTTATTCCATTCAACCTGGCAACAATAAGAAACGGTTGTCAAACTTTTCGCTAGCTCCGTGCATTATGACAACGTTGGATAATGTACTACAGTCTGATCAGTCCAAAGAAGCAATTTATGGGATTGAAGGCTACACGGAGTTGCTGAAACACGGTCTGAATGGTGTATGTTCCACCACTTGGATTGTCCTTCGTCTATTCTGCATCATCTTTGACAAAACCGTTGACAATTCCTCACCACAGTCTCACCGTGATAGATTAGCTGTCTTGGCAATGCTCGATGAAGGAATATATCATTCTTCTCAGTTGCACGAGGAGTTGCCAGTAGGCGTGATCTTGCCTTTGCTTGAGGCGATTCGGAGGTGTCGACTAGATCCTCCACAAGCTAATTCTGCAGGTGGTGATAATTGTTGGTCACCGGCAGCATTTGATCTTGTTGGAAGAAATGATATAGCCGAGTTTCTATCACAGTCAAAGCAAGGATCATCCATTGGCGGTGGGAAAGTTAGTGATGAAATCTCCCCCACTTCTGACGATCCCGACAAGGATGGTTTGGTTGGATTAGAAGAATACTCGGCGATGATCTTTCCTGATGATAATCGGGTGAAGGAAGCTGCTAGACTTCTTCGATCTTCGCGGCCCTTATTTCTGCGTGTACCTCGACCACCTGAACTATCTGATCATGACTACGAACGTACCAAGCAGGAGAAGCTACTTCTTTTGTGCAGAAGATCGATATCACTTCCTCTCGGTCGAGGTATGCTAACCCTTGGTACACATAATGTCTCATCAGCGGCAGAACAACTCATTATTCCAAACATTGTTTTGGCTGGACGTGTATTCCAATCAAATGGAATGCTTGCTCTCGACATGTCCTCGACGGAAACAAACTTCAAGGTTTGGCCAGAATTCCACAACGGCGCTGCAGCTGGACTTCGTCTTCCCCACGCGAGTGCAGATAGGGAGCGGATCATTACAAGAACGTGGATTAAATTCAATAAGCCAGCGACTCCAGTTGAACCTAACACTGGCAGTAATAACAATCCAACTCCTCCTCCGAGCTATGCACATGGTGGTTTCCTAATGGCTCTTGGTCTCCGCGGGTACTTATCAGCATTAACAATGTGAGTGTTATTCTATTTCAACTTAGGCTATATCAAACTGCCATGGTTATTGTGTTGTACAAGGGGATGGTAGAACAAGCACATGACTTTTGAAAATAACATTTTTAATTGAGTTGTGGTATCCTTTGGTCTTGGTACTTTTCTAGAATACACTTTGTGTACAGTACACACTCTGACTGACCATTCTTTTCTTGTATAATCTTCAAACTGAACAGAACTGACCTCACTGATTACTTGACACAAGGTATTATAACAACCACCACGGGTATATTTCTCGGAATGGCTGCAAACAAAAGAGGTGACATTTGCTCTACAACGTGCAGTAGTAATGTACCTAGACGACGTGTCCATGGCCTACCACGAGATTGACATAGCCTGGAATCTTCATGGAGCAAATGTAATGAATCGAAGATGAGATTTGTACATGCTTGCACTTCAGGAACATCTGATTGAAGTGATGCAGTGTACGATAAAGACGAGATCAAGCCAACATGTTTCTCGTCACTAACTAAATGATCTCGCTTGGTGGCAGAGTCTACCAATAAATCATCACTAACGTCGCCAAAGAGGATACGACCTTCTCCTTCTACAAACTCGGAATGAAAATCAGACTGTAAAAGCATCTCCCAGGCATCAGATGATTCTTCCTCGGATGTCGTCGACACCTCATTTGCATGTTTTGAATTCTTATCACTATTCAAACCGAGCAGATTGAGCAATACGACAGTCAAAGAATACCAGCCAATATCTTCCATACCACTCTCTTCTGATGATACTTGTTGGAATAATCGAACACAATCTGCACGTATCAAGAGTGGCAATATCGTGCATAACCAAGAGGTAGGGAATTGCTGCGACATAACAATTGTATCACTAATGTGTGGCTGTTGTTGAGATGTTGATGGAGCCCAAATATTTGAATCACAAGAGGCAACAAGAGATGATTCAATTGCCCTCAACGCATTCTCGGCAATGGGACTTGTGTGCATAACAAGTGAGAATGATGTACGAACAATAGTGGTGGACGTTATGTCACTGTCTTCACTCTTCATAAACTGTATATCTACTCGATTTCCAACACCATTATCCAACTTCATAGCAGAAGACGATGGGCAAAAGTTGTCAAGAGTCGATGTCGGTAGAGTAAAGTCGGCCACATGAATAGCTCCTGAACGGTACAAGCTAGCGCTGTGCTTTTGTCCCTGTCGTAGAATCAAGACATCTGTGGCCATGGTATCAATATCCAAAGATTGGTAGCCACTAGTACTCCTCCTGTTGTAGTCACTTCCCCCTTTGGTTGAATCATTCAATGAAAAGGGTGCTAACGGTATGGGTATCGCTTGAATAGGTTGTGCCGATGAGCAAGGCAAGTCAACTAGATGGGAGACGGTATGAATGTCATCGTTCTTGGCACCATCAGACAGATGAAGTGAATAACAACGAAGCAACGCTGGTTCAGTAGAAGAGGAATCTTCCTCATTCTTCTCTTCTGGTGTGTTCGGAATGAAAATGCACAATACCAAGTCACCTTTTCCGAGAACATCTGTTGTCAAGAATATTTGTCGCTGATACTTTTTATTTTGCTCTCCGTCACTGTCTCCACTTGCTTCTACCTCATTACTGGCCTTGGTAGTAGTTTCCATATCCATATCAGCAACAACGCTTGCACTGCCAGAAGCGGCAGGTAAGGATGACTCATCGATTTCCTCAACAAATAACTTCACCATTGAAAAATCAGGATGGATATCCGCAAAACTCGATGGCACACCTGAACTGTTTGGATAGTCATGTCGTTGTAATTCCATGGAAACATCCTCATCTTCTTCCATCAACAATCCTTTCAATGGCTGGATATTATCTCGTGTATTTTCGGTATCTTGTGACATGTCATTTTGGGATGATTCCTCTTCGTCAGGTTTGTGTTGTTGCTGCTGTTGTTGACCATCTACAATATTGGTTGCTTCACCTTCTGTATTCTCCATCACTTCATCATCTTCTCGCCAAGTACCCCTTCCGGTAGTTTTCCATAATGGCAATGTCTCCATAGTCTTCTTTGCCTTCTTTAATGACCATATAGTATGTCGATTATGTGTTTCATTGTACGTAACGCAAATTGGACTACTCGTTGTTCTTGTGCCACCTAGATTATTATTCAATGTTCCATGGAAGAGACGTGGTGATCCGACGTAGATTAGTGTTTCATTAACGTTTGTAAATAGTTTGATATTGTTGTTATCCCCTAAATTTGGAGTAGAAGTACTCATTGCCAGTGGTCGGATTTCATCTAATGGATGACGCAGTGAGAATAAACATGGCACACCCCCAAATACTGGTTCTGTAATTTGGTTATACATGACAGATGCATCACCTGGATTATTATACATATCACCAGTACCAATCTGATTGGTGTTTTTAATCTCCTCTTGGTCAAATAATTCCTTATCTGTATCACGTAATGGTTCGGGGGGACCTCCTAATGACATTTCCTCTTCTTTATTATCATCCTTCTTTTGTTGTTGCTTTTGCTTTTGCTTTTGTTGAGCAGGTACAACTAAACCACGCGGAGTAGCAGGTAATGATAATCCCATGGGTGTTGGTTGTCCTCCTCCTTCTACCTTACCATTTCCATTAACCACTTGTAAATTATCATCATATCCTAGATTATTATCCACCAAAACATAATCCTCGTCACTTGACATACGTACAATTAACAATCCCTCATTGGTAGTACCATTTGCATAAATAGATTTAGCCCTAAATGGTAATGGTATGACATGTTCAGCAGAATTATTATCATTATTATTAGATTGAGAAGAGGTAGTGATAGTAGTATTGGTAGTAGTAGCAAGTAATCCAGCATCACCCAAGACATCATAGACATATAAGGTAGTTGGATTTCCTAATATGCATAACATTTTTCTACCTCCTTCATCACTAATACTGTCATTATCATCCTTATTACGGAATGATGCCCAACATATTATAGGATCTGAATATGTCGACCACTCCTTCTCGTTATCATTGGACGGTGCATCTAAATATGGTTGTTGTGGTGAAGTTACAGAGGATGGTATCTCAAATGATGCAATAATTTTACCATCCATACGCTGTACCACCACCCTTCTAGACGAATTATCATCATTGCAATTACAATTGCTATTGTTATTCAATCCAGTATCATCATTAGTATCAATTACAATACTAACAATTATATCACCAGCATCATTATTTAATAGTGATGAAGTTGTTGAATTATTAGATCCGCGTAGGGATGATGCTGATGTAATTATACGATGATGATGATGCTGATTATGGTGGTTATTAGTGATGGTATTGATCTGTAGAGGCGTTGCCTCTATTGGTGGTAGGGGTGGCATCTTTAATGGTCGGTGAGTTGAGGTAGGTTGGTTAGGGTGGGAAATGGAATTGGCGATTGAACGTAAATTTGAGAGATTCGAGACAGCTTGGGTATGTGGACTCCAACACTGATGGATCCTACTAGCATTGATACGGATTGGTATGTTTTTTGGTAAAGTTGTTAAATTACTACAAACACTAGAGAGAGAAGATAGACTTCTGCTTTAGAAGTTAGCCAGTAGCCTAAAGGATTGAAAGAGCCTCTTTGGTAGTACCTACATACTTACTATGAACACTAAATGAACCCTAAATTCATCTTTATACTTTGCATTTATATAGCTATGTAGTGAGAGAATATGGACGAAGGCTTTTTATGCAATATACAGGCATCATAATCTTTTCCTGCACAGACTTGGGACTTCATTGTCGTCGGGTATCTTTTGCAACTCAACCAAAGCGCGATTTCAAGTTAAGTTTAGTAGAAGAAGAATATATACCCTCGATAGCTTAGATTCATTAGCAATGTGCATAAGAGGAGCATAAGAGTAGTTGTCCTCGAACAAGTGATAAAAGCAAAGGAGATATGTGTCAGCGAGCATATTCACGTGCGAACTATGACTGTGATCTCGGATGCTTTTTACAGAATCTCAACAGCCTTTTGATAACTAACTTTGAACTTCAATAATTTTTTGACAACAATAGCAGTAGCCCCTATCAAGCGCCCTATATCAATAAATATATCAATACCCCCGGCAAATCAAATATTAGAATAATATAATAACAATAAGGATAAGTAAATTATGGTTAAGCTTCCGACGAAGACCGCATTAGGATGGCAAGAGAAACGACGAGATAGTCGACACATCACGATTAGTGATTGGGCTGATGCCCCTCAACTTGCAGCAGAAGACGATGGTAGTGGCCACTTTGATGTTGATAACAGTGGACGCTCTGATAATAATGCAGAAGATGGTGATAATATCCCAGTACCCGAAATGGATTTAACTGCCATCCGTCGTCGTCTTGATGAAAGTATACGAGAGGAACAGCACGAGGAGCCTAGTCTTGATTCTTCAATCTTAGGGTCTTTGGATAATAATTTTCATAATAATAATAATATTGACCGGAGTAAACGGGATGGTAATAGTGTTGTGAATTGCAATGGACAAGCAAACATAAGTACATTCGATATGGCACAGGCAAGTGATGTGCCTGTTACACATTTATCTTCTCTATCCAGCAGCAATCGTCAACCATCTACCAAGAAGAAGAGAACTCCCTCGTTTACCATGGGAGGTTCATTTACCATGGGAGGTCCTGATATCAATAAACCATCCTTGAAAAAATTGATGAGCTTTGGTCAACATAAGCTAGACCGTCGTCACTCCAATGTATTGTGGGATGATAATGATGGTGTGCCCTATATTGATGAAGATGCTCCCACAGTTGCACCCTCAAGCAGTGCAAGTCGTACCTCCTACTCGTCCTCCGGTTGTACGAACATCTGGACCAAGTTGATGGGAGGGGGAGATAATGGATTGTGGGATGGACTCAATGCCAAGACCCTCGAGGATGAAGATGATTTTGATGGGGGAGATACAGAAGAATCTAATACGAGTTGTAGTAAGAGTGTATACCGATGCAGTATGGCTTGGTGGTATGAAAGTAAGCACTTCTTCAAGACAGTTGTCCAACACCCACACATTGCAGTGATTAGTTTGCTTGTTTTCGCGGTGCTTTGCGGAGTGGGTATGGTTGCTATTAATAGTCAACGTGATCAGTACATTACCAAGCAGAAGATGACAGCTGAGTTTGTGGTAAGTTCTTTTGTGTTGTATTATGAGAGGGAAATACCCTTTATCCTCTTCTCATGTATCCACACTAACATAATATTCCTTGCTGTTGATGATACAAAAATATCCACACAGGCAAGTGAGACGGCAGAGTGGTTTTCTTCCCAGTTCCGTCGAGCAATGGTACCTCTTTATAGTGTACAACAGGGTGTTGTTCATTCAGGATACTTTGACGAGTTGCCTGCTAAGATTGGTGCTTATCCAAATCTTGTCATCCCCGAGACAGAAGAAACTCCATTTACCAAGCGAGATGTTAGCGGTATCTGTGATGACCCTGACATGATCCAAAAATGGAAGGATATTGTACAGCCCATCAACACAGACAACGACTTGGATGGGATCGTTCAAGGGTACCGTTTATTCCCTGCAAATGTGGCTTGTCTAACTGAGCCACATGAGGAAGTAGGTGTACCGGCTGATACAAAAGGTAAATTTGATGGCATGTTTGAAGGCGAGGCCTTATTGGCCAGTGATAATGTAGCGGGGCTAGACACAGGTCACACGGCGTTTCCCTTATGGAAGATGATTACTACTGATCTCTTTATCAATAAGCAGTTCAACATATTTGGACCTTTTCCTATGCCTCCAATGGAAGAGTTAATCTGTGGTCATATTGCAATCTTCAGCAAGCCAGACCCAGAAGATCCTACCAAGAATGTATTGGACGTACATGGTACGGAAGTAGAGAATGCCTGGGGATTCGTTGTTAACTTCCTCGATTGGAAGAAGCTCAAGGACAAGTCGAACATTTATGAAAGATTTGCCGGATGTAACCTCGAGTTTCAGCTATCGCGAAAGAGTGGTTCCACTGTAGGACTTGACTCTGAGATCTTGGCTGAATCTCCAGATATGCACCAGATTGATGATGCAAACTCCATATCTGTTGAGACAGGAAAGTCCTCTGTGTGTTTTTTTATTCTGTTCTTTATCTACCCTTATGCACTAACATATGTTACAACCGGCTCTCTTTCGTCTTTGTAAATCGTTCCAACGCGTATCTTTAGAAACTATGCACGGTATCTGGGTCAACAAGGTTGGAAGGAAGATTGGATGGTCACCTCCATGGTATTCAGCTGCAGTTGCTGGAGTTGTATTGTCGTCCCTCCTCCTTGGGATACTAACTGCCTCGACACTTGTTGAGAGACAACTACATCGTAATCTTCTCTACAAGGTAATGCCCCGTAGAGCCATTGCCAAGTTACACCGTGGTCAGACAGTCTTGGACAGATTCAAACTCGTGACTATCTTTTTCTCGGATATCGTTGGCTTTACCTCAATGAGTGGAAGCATGCGACCCATCCAAGTGATGAAGATGCTCAATGATCTCTACATGGAATTTGACAAACTCGTTGAGAAGCATCAAGTGTACAAGGTCGAAACCATCGGTGATGCCTACATGGTAGTTGGTGGAGCCCCTGATCGCGTACCTGCTCCTCTAGCTGCTGAACGAGTAGCCCTCTTTAGTATTGATGCCATCAACCTTGTCAAGAGTTTCCGCACAAAAGATGGGGATCAGATCTTTGTACGTGCTGGCCTCGCAAGTGGTTCTGTCGTTGCAGGCGTAGTTGGTCAAGCCATGCCAAGGTATTGCTTCTTTGGCGATACTGTCAACTTTGCTAGCAGAATGGAGTCAACATCCAAGAAGATGCGTATTCAGTGTGCCGAAATCACGTATCGTTTGTTGATGGATGCCCCCAATATGAACTTTACCCTAACCAAACGCATGGAGGGAGGAATTGCTGGGGTAGATATCAAAGGCAAGGGTCATCAGATTACATACTGGATTGAGAAGGCAAGCACAAGAGATGGAAACCATAAGTTAATTCAAATGGATCCAACAAGATGTGAGAAAATGCCCTCGAAGATTGTTGAAGAAGAAGAAGAAACTCCTCAAGATCTAAAGGTTCTTCAAGATGAAGAGGTAGGGAATGTTGACACAAGTAACAAATCCGATGAAGGATACTCGGAGTTTTTATCCATCATAACTGGAGAAGCAGATCCTACAGAAGAACAGGCTCAACCCGACGCCACCACGTCCATTGTAGAAGATGGAGTGATTGCGGAAGACTCGTCGGCTACTCACTCGCTATCTTTTGAATCATCTCGAGCGGCAGCCGATATTCATACCAAAAAAGAATAATCATGCTTCTTTTCCAAACGTATGTTCATGTTGGCTTGTATTCTTCTTCATATAATTGGGTAGTGCAGATTAGGATAGTTTAGGTTAGAGATAAGATATGTTGTAAACTAGAAAGAAGTTAAGCTCGTTTGATACAATTTGACATAAGCTCGACGCTATATAGTTAAGCATCTCATCTTTGTTATAATTACATGTCTACATACTTCCTCTCCGCATCATAATCATACTGTCAACCACATCTAATAATCCTTTCATTTTAGGGCTATGATCAGAATCGTCATCTTCTTTTTCTTTCTCTTGGTTAGTAATGCTTTCTTTTTGTTGTGCACCTTGTTGTGATACAACTGTTCCTCTTGAAGGAGATTTCGCCATTTGAAGCGATGAAGTTGTTTCACCTCGATCTTCTGTTGCCTTTGAGGAGTCATTAGAGTCGGTAGAAATATGAGATTCACGTTTGGGCATGTGAACTACTGATTCAGGTTTCTTAGACGGTAGAAATGATGGTTTTATCGGTTCTGTTGATCTTCTCTTCTTCATGGAAGGCAGCTCAGAACCTTGAGTAGATAGTGCAGTCTGTTGAATCTGTTTTAAGAGCTCACGAGATGAAGCAGATTGTTCTTTGGAAAAACGTTTCACTATATCTGACATCCCCATTCGATTAACTGCTGCTGTCGGCTTTCTAGAAGATCCTTGAGGGCCCAAAGAGGAAGTTGGTGGCGGAAGATTACTGCGGTACAACGACTCTTGAGCCTTTGACTGCAAAGAAGTTAGATCTGTGCCCTTGTTGGCAGAAACAAAGGGTAGACCTCGATGTATAACATCGGCAGAGTTGCACAGTCCAGTAGAACATCCATCCCGTTGTAATCCTTGACCAAGTGTAATCTGATTGGAAAGCATACTGTGAAGGATCTTCTCCTTTTCCATTTCAATGCGATATCTCCATTCTTCTTCGAGTAGTCTTGATTGCCTCTTTTGGTTAACCTGTAAGCACTCAAAGAATGTTGTTTCTGTCTTGAGGTTTGCGTATACAGGATTAAGTACTCTCCACCGTCCATTGGTCATGTCCATTCCTAGAAAGCGTGCGGGAGGATGACATTTCGATAGAGATAGGAGAATCTCTCCAATCAGCTTTTGGATATAGTCTTCTCCCATCTCATCAATCAGCTTTTGAATGTGATCCCCACCGCCACCATGTGTGCTCCTCTTGGCTTCTGGGAATGAGGCAAGATAGGCCTTTTCATATCTCCGTATATTCATTTCAATCATAACTCGGAAGCGTCGATTACCAATATGGTGGAAGAAGGTTGAACGATCAGGACCACACAACACGTCGTAGTTTGAGGGCATGATATAAGACGAGGCATTAATCGCAGGTGGTACCGCGTTACTGTCGGGTGATACATCTTCTTCATTTTTAACAAAGAATCTCTTCATAGGCAACGAGAGGAACACCTTAATCTTTGGAGGGCATGTGAGTGTTATAGATGAATCAAGTAAAGATGGTTGATTCGCTGCCAATACTTCTGTTTTCGCTAGTGCTTTAGCCTCTTGACGTTGAGATATGATAGCAGCTGCGGTGGTAGGTATATTGTTTGTTGTTAAAATACGGGGGACACTAGCCGCTGCAGCTGAGGCATACAAGTCTTCAATGGATATGGGTCTTTTATCCTGTATCCCACCCCGCGATAATATCAACTTGGTATACAAGTCATCAATCGACGAGGGAAGGGCTGCATCAAGTTGTGCACCAAGCTGTTGTGCAATTGACGGGGTCAAAATAGAAGTCATGGGTGCAACTGCAGCAGTTGCTGCCGCGGTCAAAGACGTTTGTGGAAGGTTACTTGGAGGAGGAACGACGTGAGCCAGAGTAGGAATGCCTTTCCCAATCTTCTTCTTCTTGCCTCCTCCTGTCTTAGCTTCTATTATGGCGGTTAGTCTCAAGGATTCTCTCGCAACATCAAGCACAGAAGACTTCTTCCTTGCGGCATCTTGCATTGCCTGCGTATCCTCAGTCGGCCTAGGCACTGGTGAACTCGAAGAAGATAAAGTGGACTTGGCCTTGTTTTCATTTGATGAGGTCGGGTATTTTTTGACTGGTTTTGCTGAAATACTTGTGCCGACACTAGCAGCCTGTCTTTTATCATGATTGACCTCGGCAGCCTTATAAACTGTCGGGGGTTGTTGAGGTTGATGTTGTTGCTGTTCTAATACCCCCTGGGCTGCTGCATTCCTCTCTTGTAATTCCTTCTCCATCGATATCATTAGGGCGGCATGTTGCTTAACATGAAATCGTCCTGCCGCAAGAAAAGTTGAATGAACCTTGCTATCGATCTCTTCTCGTGTGGCTAATTTCCAAGTCATGCCAAGGAGTTTCTTACTAATATTCTCCTCGGTATCATCATCCAAAGAAGATATAGTAGTATTATCTTGAGAAGGACCACTACTACCAACTTGAATTAAAAATCTACCAGATGGATTATTTCCCACCACACTTTGGATAACAGCCTTAACAACCTCACATTGTTTCACAGTCCGGGTACTAGTTTCTTGTGATCCCCATGCTATCCATTGGTCAAAGGTGGTTAATTCACTAAAGTAGTTTGATAAGTTAGCCTCAACCAATACACGGAACCGACGATTGCCAATATGATGAAAGATAGCCGATGATGTCACATCATCAAGGGAGGGGGATAACACATCATTTAATTGTGGTATAAGTGTCCCCCCTTGTTGTTGATGTTCTTGAAGTTGTTTCGATAAGTTGGAATCAATATTCACTGATAATTCCAAACTACTACTTGGCTTGGCAATCTTGGTTAATCGTTCGTCTAAATTGGTAGTACTGCCAGGGGATGTACACTCTTGATCAAGGAGTTCACTTTTTCTTTTCTTCAGAGGAAGTGCACGCCTCTTTCCGCCGAAGGATGCAATCATACCACTGCCACCTTCACCACCATTACGATTAGGAGGTGTCGTACTACGTGGAGTATTATCACCACTACCACCATTAATACTAATTGCACACTTTGTATTACGACTTGCACTCCCCACTTGTGCCATTAGGTTGACCATCTCAGCCTCAGCCTTATCATACAGCTGTTGTCGAATTTCAGGACCACACTCTCGTAATGCCTGTCCTGTCTTTTGGGCAGCACGATCATCACCAATATCTACCCACTGTCTACCACTATTATTAGTATTAGTAGTAGTATTAGATTTGTCATCTTTATTACTCTCGCCCTCCTCCGTTTTGAGGACTGATACAATCTCCTTTAAAAATCTACCCGGTGGATTCATGGATCGTATCTCTTTCACAATATTTGCAGCTATTACTTGTTTCTCAGATTTTTTAGTATGCGGATTAAGGTAAACAGGTTTATGTCTCTCTACGAGTTTGCGATATTGTATATTGCCAGGGTGAGCGTTGATCCTCCCTCCTCGACCTGATAGGACATCATTTACTCCTACACTTGTTATAATTGTTGCGGTAAGTATATCGTTGGTAGTAGTAACGGGAGGTGTTGGTGATGATGATTTTGATGTGCTAGAGGCGGCCTCACATGGCTGGTTGTTCTTCTTTTGTTCTGTGGTATTATTATCTGCATCTGGCTTGTTGTTGTGGGTAGGTGATGAACCGCCTGATGCTTCAGTGGTAGTATTGCAATTGCTTGACATGCCATTACTACCACTACTTGGTATATTACCATCACTAGGCTGGTTATTATCTTCTGCTTTATCACTTAACATGATAACACGTTGAACTTGCACAGAGTCAGTACAGACAAGATTGGTTTATTGCAATATTTAGGCTAGCCCAATTCGTTAGATGTAAATTTTAGTACAACTACTTAATATAATATCAATATCTCAGAAGCTGCTAATATCGAATATAATAATGAGATGTGTTGTGTTGTTGTCTTCCCAAAAATTTCTATGCATGAAATTAAGTGCTGGAGCGGAATGACTTTCACAAGTCATTCTATCTTTACATTAATCGTGTGGTATCCTGTGGTATCTTTTTTGTAAATATCTTTTGGATTGATTGAGAGTAGGGTTTGTTGAGAGACAATATGTATGTGTGGTGATTTGATTTGAATAGATGCTGCCGTCTATCTCGTATATGATCACTTATACTCACACATAAAGAATAGTATTAGATATGTCGGTACCTCAACAACAATCACTTCCACAAATTGTAACACTGGCGGAAATAGAAGATATTGTGAGCTCTCCCAAGTTTGCAACTAACCTCATTGAAGCCATCAAACAAGGATTTATATCCTATTCAAATGACGAATTCAATGCGTGCCCAATACAAACAATGGGAGCTCTTCCTATGAAAGCTTTTGGAGATAATGCCAACAATAACAGTAACTACTCGGCACAAACATGTGTGAAATCTGGGTATGTTTCAAACGCATCACATTATATTATTAAAGTGGCAAGTGGTGGTCATCCGTTTCCAAACAATTCAGGTAATATACAGTTGTATTCACAGCAAACTGGAAAGCTTGAAACAATTCTAATGGATGAAGGTATATTAACGGAAATAAGAACTGCAGCATGTGGTGCGGTAGCAGCTGAATTACTATCTCCTAAGCTTACAACAGATTCAGTTATCGGGATACTTGGTACTGGAGTTCAAGCACGGTATCAACTACAATATTTAAAACATATTACCGAGTGCCGCAATGTATTGGTCTGGGGTAGGACAGAAAGAAATTTAATCCAATTTATCAAAGATATGAAATCAGAGGGTTGGGATATAAAAGCAGTTGATGATCCTAATAAGCTACTGGATTTGTGTTCATTAATAATAACAACGACATGTTCAAGAGAACCCATATTGGGTGAAGGATACAACAAAAACCAATTGCCGAGAAAGCCAGTACATATCACAGCAATAGGATCTGATGCAACAGGAAAGGTCGAGCTGACAAATGAGGTGAGTAATATCAAACGATATGTGCACATGATATCACGACAGAAACCGATCTTTATCTAACAGATCATTTCATATATGATCTCTCAATTCAATAAATAATGAGAAGTTAATATCCGCAGCAGATCTACTTGTTGCAGATAGTCGACTACAAACAAAGGAAAGGGGAGAGTTTGAAGATGTAATTTCAAATGGATTGGTAAAGTTGGATGATATAGTAGAGATTGGCGAATTGGCTACCAGACATGAATTGCAAAGAAAAGATAATGATGATGAGAGGTTGACAATTTTTGATTCGTCAGGCGTTGCAATTCAAGACTGTGTCATTGCAATGATGGTAAATGATGCATTATGTAAAGATGATAGTAAAAAGATGGTGTACAAAGTTGAATACAAAGTTTATCTTTTATATCTACAAGATTATACAAAGAGAATTGAGTTTGTTTCCTTATCCACTTCCCCCTTCGACAAGATAAGATCTCGAAGCAAAAAGCAATGACAAGCCCACGATGGTATCCTGCTTCATTTACAGTTCTAACTTCTCCTGTGAGCAATCGGTCTCTTCTCATTGGATGGCACAAAGGATAAGATATGATCAAGGGGTGAAAGCACTTGAGACAATGCAGCTGACTGTGATATTGGAGCAAAAGAACTTTTAATTTTGCTGCTCGATGATTGGAGTCGAAGGACTCCCCGAGATGCAGTGCTAAGCTTAGATCCTAAATACATTAACATTATGTGATCAAAGAGATAATAGTTGTAAGGAGATCGAGGAGTTTATATTGCTGTACCTAGGTAGGGTGCATAATGTTCGGCCACAAGAAGGGGGGGGGGGGGGGGGGGGGTTTGTGTTTTTT
>Ga0214477_100961_pt1 | contig 16975 bp, 12 predicted proteins | sample M1_20Mar14CPVII9_FD_165058 | JGI IMG/M metagenome (GOLD analysis project Ga0214477, IMG submission 165058) | Marine eukaryotic communities from Monterey Bay, California, United States - M1_20Mar14CPVII9sort6BwellC16 | ecosystem: Environmental > Aquatic > Marine > Unclassified | place: USA...
GAAACCTGCCTATACATGTGACTGTAAAAGTATGATGAGTGGACTTACAATCATACTTAGAGTGTTCATCAACTTGTTATACACCTATACAATGCCAAACAACCACTATTGCAGCACCTACATGATGCCATACCCCCACTTGTTGGCCAAACATTGCCTGAGAGTCGGCAGAAAAATGAGATCTGAGGCATTAAACCTGCCTACATGTGGCTGTATAAGTATGGTGGAGGGTACTAGAAATTCTTAGGGTGTTACCGAACTTGCTATATCATCTATTATTGTATTATTATACATTACTGTTGTGAGTTGAGAGGAGGCACTCTAGAGATCAAGAGAAAATCAAAGTAAAGACAGAGATGAACTTGGACTATCACACTGTATCATATTTAAGGTTTATGATTCTTCTTGTGTAAAGTAAAGTCAAAAGATAGACCGGATTCCATTTGTGTCCCAACCTTAACTGATGCGACCACTTAGAATGTAAAGTAAAACATTAGTTTATCTACTACTATGATTCTTCTTGTGTAAAGTAAAGTCAAAAGATTATCTCCTCTTGATCTGAGAAGCCTTGACACGAGATATGCTCACAACAAAACCACTTTACGAATTCCGACGACTACTGCCAAGATCTGTAGTGATTCTAGGACGGATACGCATTTTGAAAGAACAAATACCAGGTCCATCATAGAGATCATGTGTCGTAGCGAAAGCAACAGCCTCTCCACTGTTGAGTGATAAGATACTCTCAAAGTCATCATCACCCAGAGGCAACTTTTGCTTAATATAACTGAACCAGTCTGGTGAGTGGAAGTGATGAAGGGCTGCTATTGTCACCAGTTCAAGAAGTTCCGGTGCCAACGCCTTCGGACTCTGCGTACTAACAACAAGTCGTAGACCGTCATGCCTCATCAAACGAGCAGCGTTAACGATTGCTTCACTGAGTCCATCACTCTTCTCCCCCATCATGTATTTATGGGCCTCGTCCAACATGAGAACCTTACCTCCTTTTGTTGGTAGTGATCGGAACTGTTCAGTGAGGACTTGGAATAATCCATTGGCCTCTTCTTTAGATAAGAGAGGATCTGTCATATCTGCAATAATGAGGTGATACCCATCCTTTGAAGAAGATACCAAGTCAAGACTCTCTCCAACTAATCCCGAGTTCTTCTCTGATTCAGCAACAATTGACTCGAGTAAATTGATTCTCTGGTCAAGGGGCCCTTTCTGTGTACCAATACTGCAAACATCGCGGACCTGTTTAAGAAAGTCTGCAAAATCAGGCACGACAGCTTTCTTTTGGTAAGATCTCAATAAATCAAGGAATGAAGCAACATACAATTGATTGTCACCGCTTTCAATTCTCATTATTCGTTTGATATGATCTGCTGTTAGGGACCTCCATCGGAAGAGGAGTGGTTTCACAGTGCACGTATCTCCATAAAACTTCTTTCGTTGCAAATAGAATGCAGGAGATACGAGAATAACAGCCTTCTCCTTTGGTATTGCGCCCACAGTATGCCCCACTTGATTCATCTTTGCCTTAATATTACGATTCAGGGAAAGTAAACCAGCAGCTTCACATATCGATGTAGTGTTTTGATCATAGTGTACTACTAATGTGGTTTGCGGCACCTTCAATTTTACAACATTCCCCGGCTCGAACGGTACAAGACAGCTCTCAAGTATACATGATGATGTATGCGACTTTCCAGCACCTTGTACCCCCACTGTTATGAAACAAAACGGCGAATGAGTATTGATATACACTCCCTCCCCTACCTCATTAGATGATTCATTATCATCAAACAAATGCCCAAGAAGTGCACCCTCTGGTTGGTTTTCTATACCAGAACTTTTAAATAAAGACAACCCTTTATTTCTCTGTATACCATCTAACACGCCTTTGGGTAGAAATAATGAGGTCGCCAATTCATTAGCTTTTGCATTCCGTTCTTCTAAAGACAATCCCTCAAACCCCTCTTCGATACCTCTGACTGCGACGTTATCATCATCTTCCTGTTTTGCTGATATACCACTATCGCTTTTGCCTCTAATTGATTCACTAAATGTAATAATATCCGCTGAACTATCATGTACTGCAATCTTTACTTCATCTTTCTTCTCCTTCTTCTTCTTTTTCTTTTGATTATTCTCTTGATAAGATATTTCAGACGGAACTTCACTCGAACTGCTCTTTATAGCATGGTAAGTAATATATTCCCCCGAAGCAACCTTTACACCAGGAATACTGGTTGCAATGTATGTCTTGAACTTCCCCTCATATGTGGGCAATTGCCCAGACTTATTCCTAACATGCTTTTGATAATCTTGAATTATATTGCCGAGTTGTATTTTTGTACTACTAGATATAGCCAACTTCTGAATGATCTCCGTCAATAGTTCTTCTTGAGAAAAAGTATTGGTATCACTATAGTCTATCTCGGTATTCGTTCCTACCCAAGTAACGACTAATGAACCTCCACTACCACGTATCTCTATGTTATTAGCAAACTGGCTCTCAAGATAATCTTTGAATTTTCCTTTGTAGACTGGTTTCTTGCCAAACTTATTTTGATAATCGGTTCCTAAAGCAGAGAATAATATCGTTTTCTTATCTGCATCCTGAATAAGGTTTGCAATGTTTCTTTCTTGAGCTTCCATATCTTTATTCTAAAGAAACACCCGTGATATGGTAGACATAACCATATCATTCGGCAATCGTTGATTGTAAGAGAGTTGATAGCAATATAAAGGTTGAGTAGGTATAAAATCGACGGAGCATACGTATGCAACTAATATCAAATGGTACCGAGCTATTGCCATTGATATACCATGGTTTGCAACAAAAATTATGTATTGCACACATCTCACATCATGTGTTCATCTCAAAATACCTAAAGCAATCGCACCTTCTGCTCCAGATTGTTCAGCTATGAATCTCGTCAAGTATAATAGAGGTAAAGTTAATATGACAAAAGCACCGAGGTTTGCATATATATACTTTCACTTGTGGTAGATAGGTGGAGAGGTAGTGGCGATGAAACGATCTTACCTCAGGATACCCAAGGGAAAACCCAGGGGGTAAATAGTTTAGAGAGCAAGCACTAAGTTCATTGTATGCATATCTCATTTGCAGCAACAATAACAAACCTACATATACATATAGACACACTACTACTGGTTTATAGCGGGCGTAGTATATTACTGGCAAAGTAGAGTGTCGAGAATCTCGTTGAGCTAATAGGCAAATAGGCAAATAATAGGCAGATACCTTATGAGAAACTGACTGTTGGTGCATCTCTGACAAATATTTATGAACAAACAATAGTGTTGCAAACAATGGCCAACAACGATGATATTAAAGTAGATGATAATATATCTACTGGTCTCATGGACAAATGTGATAGTATGGTTATTGAAAGAATAGACATTGTAGAGAAGGAGGATACCTCTGATAGCAAAGTAGATACACCAAAGCAGCAACAAATGCAATCAGAGACTATACAAGAACAGTCGTCAGCTCATCAATCACCAATATCTCCACAATATAACGAGCCATCTACACAATCTTCTATACATACAAATATTAATCATACAAATTCATCACTGCAATCTCAAGTAGATACCAATACTCAATCGATAACACATGATATGCACAAAATAAAAAATGAATCAGCAATATCAACACTAGGTTATATCTCTGATAGAGATGACTATTGCAAAGGAGAATCATCGATTATACATCGAGAAGGAGTTGTATCTGAAGATAGTGGTACAACAATAAATAAGATAAAAGGATGGTTCTCTACATCAAGTAAACCGCAGAATGCAGATGATGATGATGATCAGAGCTGTGCAAGTAATTATCAAAACATGGCAACTCCAGACACAGACAAAAGCAGAAGAAACACTACAACTACCGAAGATGAAGAAGTTATAGGAAAGTGTTCATTCTTCTACAATAATGCACCAATTAGTAATGAAGAAGATGATTGTTACTTTGATCAATTGTCAACAATAGAACAATATCATCGACGATCTCAACGAAGTAGATTAAACCCTCGTGCCATGGCACAAGCAATTAAAACACAAGCCAAACGACAATGGACGGAACGTCGATATAGACGTAGATTACGTCAATCGACACAGCTAGGTACTACACCCTATAGTATATACAATGAAACAGCAAATACTAATGGATCATCCTCTTCACAACATGATGAGTTTCAATATGAACTATCAGAAGAACATCGTAATGCATTTGTCGCAGCACATGCCGCCCTGAATGACCAAACTTCGAATGAATATACACGCAATAGACATGCTATACGGAAACAATATGGATATGACAACTACAACTTTAGTGACGAATACGATTTGGAACTAGCACAAGATGATGAACCAACTTCACCCGGTCGCGATGAGATTCGTGCAGATTTAACAAAATCATCATTATCTATACGAGGTAGTGGATTAATACGCTTACCTGCTGATAATGTACGATTAGTCTGTGATTCACAATTACAGCCTGGTATATTATCAATTGAAACACGAGATGTAGATGGTGCTAAAGGGTATGAGAATTATTGTAATGGTAATCGATATGGTAATATACATAATAGTGGTATCATGATGCCACCTTCAATATCAAGTAAGAAGAAGAAGAATCACAAGGCAACTAGAAGAAGAAGAAGGAGACAAAACGGTAAAGACAGCCCCGATGATTATAACAATATACTACGAAGACAAGAATTGGCATATGTTTTAACAGTAGATGAACAAATATATCGTCGCTTGTTACAGGAAATGGGGGACGCATATAGATATCCTTGCGGTATATATTACTGCTTTCATGTTACAGATGATGGTAATCATGTTGGCATCAGTGTAGCTGTAGCTATATTGTTGGTTATATTCATACTGCTCGTGATTGGTATGATTCTTTGGCCTACCTGGTAGGAAGTTAGATATACTTACTGGGGAAAAGAGAAGATTGACTCTAACAACACCAACTAAACTTAATAGACTCTCTATACGAGCTTACCTGCACACAGCTGCTTCTTACTTCTCATCCTCTTCCGTGACGATAGGAATAGAACTCTCAAGTAAACCAATTAACATCCTATGATAGGTTGGATTGCTTGGGCAAAACGACCCCCTCTTTCTACACTCCATGCAACTAATTACTTCAGGTACTTCACCATTATTCTTTTGAGCCAAAGAAGACTGACGCTTCAGAATACAGCCATGGCAGTAAAAGTGTTGGCATAAACCGACAACAGGCAAATGTTTCCTGTCGTTCTCATTTTCAGTGCTGTTTGTATCTGTAGTAAATGCTTCAAAGCAAACTGAGCATGTCTTGTGCTCATCCGTCAGTACCACAGCAGCCTTCTTCTCTTTTGTAGCTTTCTTTCTAAGTAACCACTCAAGAATACAACCAAGAATGCCAAGCACCAAATATATCATAAAGGCTGCACGAATATAGCCCGATTCATACAAGATAAGCCACCTAGAGTATAATTCTAACGCCCCATCCGTTGCTTTGCCCTCGCCTAGAAAGTTATCACTCATCCACTTTCCTTGCAAGATAAGCCATCTTGCAAAGATGGAGTAGATGCCTTTTCCTGCCGTTGACAACTTTATTTTGTACACACATACGATCCGTTAGTTTGATCTCGCCTTGGGGCGTGCCACTCATCCATTCCCCTTTGTATACTGTTCCACAATTTGGATGAGTATATTCGCCATAGCCATGCCTCTTGCCCGACTTCCACTCTCCATCGTATATGTCGCCATTGGCATACTTCAAAGTACCATTGCCATGTCGCTTGTTATCTTTCCAATCTCCATTGTAGAAGTCTCCATTCGACCATTTGTAGGTGCCTTTTCCATGTTGTTTGCTATCCTTCCAGTCTCCATTGTAGAAGTCTCCATTTGACCATTTGTATATGCCTTTACTTGGTTGGCCATCTTTCCAGTCTCCATTGTAGAAGTCTCCACTCTTCCACTTGTAGGTGCCTTTTCCATGTATTTTGCCACCCTTCCAGTCTCCATCGTAGCTATTTCCATCAGACCAAGTTAAGATACCCACGCCGTCCCTTTTGTCGTACTTCCACTCGCCTTCATATGAATATATTGCTCCACTCACCCATTTGTACTTGCCTTTTCCGTGCTTTTTACCACCCTTCCAGTCTCCATCGTAGCTATCTCCACCAACATAAGTCATATTCCCCTTACCGTGAGCCCAGCCATCCTTGACTTCGCCTTTGTACACATGACCGTCAGCAAACTTGAGCATTCCGATGCCTTGAACTTTGCCTCCCACAAGCTGACCCTCGTACACACGACCATCGTCGTATTCAATTGTCCCATATCCTCCTATAATATCGATTGATGCAACAAATATGCCACTAAGGCAGATGCAAATCAATAATTGAAATAGCCTCATCGTTTTGATAGTCAACTGTTACTTATGGGCCAAAAGGAGGAAGTATTTATTTGGTGTGATTTTTGTTTGTTCGTGGAGGCTAGGTATCTTTCGTTAAAAACCTCTAAACAGTATGAAACAAACATGTGAATATATGTTAGAGCCACACTGGAGTACTGAATGGCAAGACATCCCATGTAGGTATTTACCTTAAACTCTTTTCTCTACCCAAACTCGATTCAATTCGCCCCCACTTCACAAACATCTAACATTAAATTAGGTATTCCCCACTACCATATCATATCTACTCATCGTCAACTACTCCAGCCTCCTCACCTTCCTTTGACTTAACATGCTCTAAAATAACTTGAGTAGTTAATTCAATATCCTCTTCCTTACTCTTGGCAGGTCCCGATGAACCCATCCTAACCACAGCAGGGGCAGCAGTACTTATCTCTTTCTTTGGTAGAGATTTAATCATTGCAGTGACATCTTCTAATACCATACCACCATCATCAGACATTTGTTCTTTAATCTTTTGAAACTTTTTACCATTTTCCAACTTACTTAGTTCCTCTTCACGTTGTCTCTCTGCTAATATTGCCTTTTGTCGTTGTGCATCCTTAACCTTCTGTGCCTCTACTGCAATGCGTGCTTCGATTTCGACTTGGTCTTGTTTTCGAACTGCTTCTGCACGTTCCAAGTCTGCCAAACGCTCTTTCTCAGCGGAAGCCTTGGCATTCTCTTCCCGAATACGTAACATTTCGATCTTTGAATCTAAATCTTTAACCAGACTTTGATCCTTCTTTGTATTGGTTTGCTTTGGTGGATAAAGTGTTTTGCTAGTGATTTTAGGCTTTGATATTAGTTCAAGGTTTTGTGTTGGCAGCGGTAATGGCGATGGTTCATCTTTTGGTACAACTCTATCATCATCTTCTCCATCAATAGTAGAACTACTGCTGCTACCCACAGTATTGGGTACAACCGATAAGCCAACAGATATAGCACCAGCAGCTACCAACAATTTGGTCATTTTTCGAACTAGTGATGCCTTCTTGACAACCACTGGTGGAGCTTCAACTACTACAACATTCGATGACTTACTACCCCAAGCAGCATGTGCAGAAGGTGGCGTGGATATCACACCCTTATTAAAACCAAATAGAACCAATGATAATAACATGGCCGCTTTGAAGATTGATTTACGAAGATTGACTAACTGTTGTGATATTTTTGATAGTCTTACTACTAATGCCCATTGCTTTGGGGACTTATTTGAGGAGATATTATCATTATTTGCAGCTGCTGAAACACGTTGTGATAGGTTATGTTGTGTGGATGGTATACCAAATAACTTATTTGAGTAAATCGGAGATGAACCAACTAGTGTACTAAATTTATTGGTATTTCGTGGTATCGACAGCGATAACGCCGACACACTTGACAAGATATTCAATATAAGGCATAATACTGTTATGAATAACACACTGCCGCGCCCACTATGGCATACTAGGAGCGCCATATCCATTATCTTTTTGCCACGCATGTTGTTTTCAGAAAATCTCGTTATTGCAATGACGGTATCCTTTTCAGATCTTGAATTACTTCTGCTTGTAGTATCATCTAAAGTAATAATCTAACGGTGGCAGTGAGTGTTTCTACAGTTCAGTTCAGTTTGCTAATAGCAGCATATAGTACTCATAGTATAGGTATAAATGTATATTGGATGTCGGCTATTTTGACTGGTGGTGGTCTCGAGACGAATGAAGATTGAAGAGCTCATGTCACAGTGCGGATTGGATGGGTATGAAGACCGCATTGATATCGATTGATAGTACCAGGATTTGCAACCAATAATGGATAAGTCCCCGCCAGTTGATACTACTGCAGTATCGGAGGAGGCCGCCGATAAAGCTCCGCCTACGGCCCAAGATACACAAACGAAAGTCCAAGATACACAAACATCAACATCAGTGATTGCAACCAACACCAATAATGATACTACCCCATCCCTATCAAAGAATCAACTAAAGAAACGCCGTCGATATGAAAAGTCACAAGCAATCAAAAAACGCCGTAAAGAACAACAACGTCAATTGAAACAATTAAAAGCACAAAAGGAAGGACGTGATTTAGATGCTGAGCGTGAACAACAATTGGTAAATCAAAGAGATGGCAAAGGATGGAAAAAACGCGAAAACCGATGGAAGGAAATTATGACTAATGCTAATATTGATACATCTTTTAGGATATGTTTTGATTGTAAATTTGAAGATTTAATGTCATCTAAAGAGATTAATTCATTATCATTGCAGCTAAGATATGTCTATGCCGTGAATAGAAAGGCTAGAATGCCTGTTTATATTGATATTTGTGGTTTAAAGAAGGATAGTTTGACATATAAGGGATTAGAGAAGGTGGAAGGTTTTCCAAATAGTTGGGTTGGACGTGCTTTTCATTGTTTTGAGGATGGATTTGAGGATGTGTATAATGGTGATAGTAGTAGAGAGAAGAAAGAAGAAGAAGGTACTACAGATATGGCAGCGGCCACAGTAGCAGATGCTGATAAGAAGAAAGAAGACAAGTCGGAAGAAGGAGTAGAAACTACAGAGAAGCCCATTACCGAGACAAATGATGCAAAAACTAATGAGAGCGGAGAAGTGAACCCATCTCCAAAAGGACTACGCCCCGGTCATCAGTTTGTCTACCTAACTGGAGACTCACCCAATACATTGACAACTTTAGACAACAATACAACCTACATCATTGGGGGTATAGTAGATCGGAATCGACTTAAACGGGTAGCCGTTGATCGTGCCGAAGCAATCAACAAGGAATATCCATCACTTAATATCAAAACAGCAAGGTTGCCCCTAGATGAGAATTTAGAGTTTGGTAAATCGACACGGATATTGACATGTAATCATGTCTTTGAAATATTATTAAAGTATAGAGAGAATGGATATAAGGATTGGGGAGCTTCGATTGTGTCGGTGCTGCCAGATAGAAAGGCGGTTGAACAGAAGAAGGATACAAATGGCGAGAATACTGAAGAGAAAGATACAAAGTAAGAAGCTGAATGCATACTTAGGTAAGTGTAAGGATGTATTGAGATCTAGATGATATATTTTTTAAGTTACTACCTACAATTAAGGAACTTTGCAACTAATCATTCTCTTCAAACAAGGAAGCAGGCAAAACGGGATGTGTATCAAACAAGGCAGCACAGGACAGTCCCTTCAAGGCAGTAGCGATACAGCAAATTCCTCTTTACTCGTTGCGGCAATTTCCCCAAGATGTTGTTTCTTCTTCCCAATCTACAAGACATGTGCACCACCTCCACTTACAATAGCTATAACAGAGTGTGTTTATGATATGATACGTTGTTTAGTATGGCATGATACAAACACTATTGCTCAAGCTACAGCAAAGATACTCACCTGCACTCGAGCTCTTGACCTGCGTCGTATTCCTGTCCACTCCATTGACAAGTAGGAATCCAATCGGTATCAGGAGAGTTCTCCTCCCATTCCAAGTTACGATGTGCCGCAGCTCGGAGATTGCCTTTGATAGATGCCTTTTGCAAACAAGCAGAGAGCATGTCAGAATTGTTGCGGGGTCAATATAAAGGAGCATCAAATGATTCAAGACTTACATCATCCGCACATACACACCGGAAGAAGACCACGAAGGCCACAATAGCTAATTGAATGAGAGTAATGTCATGATTTTATGGTGGTTGTAGAAGACTTTGGAATTTATGAGACCTACCTGCCAAAAATAATGTTGTCGTGCACCCCCCAAGAATATGATGAGAAGACTGCTCATATGATCAAGAGCATCAGTCTATGAGTATGAAATGATATTGTTTATAATGCCCTCTGCTGATTAGCGATGAATATCTCATTGGTGAGACCTTGCTGAGCAGTGTTCCGATCAAGAACACTTCCCTAAAGGCTCTCTTGCAATTGGGATTTCAAACTAGTCTTCTCTTCTAGTCATGTTCATGTTCTTGCCTTTTTAAATTTGGAGTAGAAGCATGCGCTCATAAAGTGAAAAAGACAGGTATAAGAAGAAGAGCATAAGAGTAAATCGATTATGAAGAGCATGTTTATATTACACTGTATTTTCCTTACTATTCTCATCAGTGCTTCTGGTGAGTTGATACCTAAATAGAATTGTCAACATACTACATATTCTTCTCAGGTTCTCTGCTACTGCTACTCATATAAAGGCGAATTGTATGATGATACACATGAAGAGGAAGATTTCGACTACTACAAGTCTGAAGCACCACGGAGACTTCGAGGTGATCAGTGTAGCAACCTCAATAAGAGGCAATGCAAGATATTGCGATTGCCATGCAAGTGGGATAAGAAAGCAGGAATGTGCATTAGACTAGGTCAACCTCAAAGTAGTAATGGTTGCACAGGAATGCATCGACAACAGTGCATGAGAGTAAGGGGTTGTACTTGGCATGGAAATCATTGTAATAGAGTCAGCTACCATGAGGTCTGATCTTGTACATCCAGACGATCTCTGCTAAAATGAAAGAGCTTGTTTGATAACGAACTGTCAACACACTATCTTTACATTTGTGCTTATGAACTTTTTATATCAGAAGCTTCTCTCTTCATGTGACCTAATCATCCATAAGATCCCTCCAAATCATTGTTCATCACCCTCCTACCTCGTGGTATCTTCATTTTGACCTCATCCCCAGAAAATTACATACACAAACATTCCCACAGTCACATAGAAACTTGAAATCAAAGTAGAAGAAGCCGCTGATTTAGTATTACCGTCATCCCAAGGCATACCATCTGGAATCTCTTCCTCTTCTTCTGGAAGAATAGGAGCAGGTGTTGGTGGATAGGTGGCACACCCCTCCTCAGGACATGGTTCTACCCTGTAGATATCGTAACCTGAGTCGTCAGTGTAAGCCATAACATAGAGAGAAGCACCCAGTAGACCCAACCCTCGAATATCTGACCCTTCTTTGCCTCGATTGATGTCACTGACAAGAGCTGTGCCCTTGGAGATTCCATTGGTAGCATACAATTCAGAGCCTAACGTCTCATTCCCTTCCTGATCAGCAGCTTTGAAAAATGCAACATCCTCATAGATGACATAGTAGGAATCGACATCCGAAGTATCGAGATCGGCTTTACCTTTTACCTCGAGAGTGTAAACTTGCTGCTTGACCTTCTCCTTCGATGGATCGTAGGTAGTTGGCGTGATCACACCCTGCCTCTTCCTGCGATTGTGAAACAAGATCTTGTCACCAAACGGTGTCAAGCCCTTTGAGGAGCCTACTTCTGATCCACTCGCTGCGACCACCATCGTTCTATTGACCGTACCGTCAGTCTCACAGATTGATTTCAAACGACTATCTCCCACTTCTGCGCAGAAGAAGATTAACTTCTCGTCAGTCCTTGGAGTAAAGTAAGCACCGCTAATATTCAATGCGAATGTCCCCTCTTGTGTTCCATCTGTACGATACAATCCACCATCACTAGTTTGAAAGTATAACAAACCATTGTTCACTGTCATCTTGGTATCATGTTGTTGTCCAATATCAATTGATGAATTGAAATCAGCAAACTGTACAGCTTCCCCTCCTTCCTCAAGTACAAACAATGCAGTATCAGTTTCACATGTTACATTTCCCTTAATCTCAACTTCAGTTCCATTAACATCAATGGTGACATCTTCACCCTTTTTGCATACTTGTCCACCGGCAGGAAAATATGTCTTGCCATCATACTCAGTAATGTATGAAATCATGGTCGTTGTTGGCAAATCCGAATTAACACCAGTTTCAACAGCTTCGGTGCCCTCTTCTGTTCCGTCTGATACATACAATGTCGGTACAGTTTCATCATCTTTATTCTGGTCTAATTCATAAAAGTATAGTTTGTCTTTGTATGCAACAATCTGATTCGAATTGCCATTCATCATTTCCGAGAGGGAGAAAGTAAATGGATCTCTCTCTTCCAATACATTGATATCTTTCACCTATACAACAAGTTATTAGTAACGATAGGAGATCCTGACAGATATATTCAGCACCGCTAAATAAATAACAAAGTCTTACCTTCATTGTACCAATATTAGTACCATCAGTCTTAAACAACTGTACGTTATTCTCATCATCACCAACAAACATATACAACATATCATTCAATACAGCATATGACGAATCACTTTCACCAAAATTAGTCCATATACTAGCACTGGTATCCTCTCCTCCACCACCTGTAATGGGTGTTACTTCTCCATCTTTATCAAGTGTATACAAATCATTATTATGGAAGAAGAATAAATGATCTAATGCTGATACAAAATTTGTATATTTAGTGTTCTTGCTATTGGCACCCTCGAAGTTATAAAATAGTTCCGTTGTGTAGGCTGGTGGTGGGATCTTTTCTGTTGTACTACTGGCTGATGAGGATGCTACAATATATAATAGTATATGAACGACAGAATGATAAGTTTATTAGTATATATATATAAATATGACACGGACATATGATAGCACACTGCACAACGTCGTAACACAATGTCGTATATATTTCACACGCATACACATCATATGCACAGTATCTGACTGATACAATCTATTAAAAACACATAATACTATCACTCACCATCATTATCCATAGACATACTAATACTTTCCTCAAGCTTGCGATATCCTAGATATGCAACATTCTCCTTACGATTCTCCTCTTCAATGACATTGGTGGTAGTTACATATTTATTTTCAATGCTACGCTTGCGATGTGGGGCGGCGGCGGCATTTGCTCCGCATGAAACGGTGGCTAAGATTGCAATTGCAAAGATCTTCATCATATTAATATACGAATGCTATCTAAATCCACAACATTAAATGATCATCAAATCGTATCAGAGAGTCCGAAAGATATTTTGAAGGATACCACACGCGACGAATTAATAATATCTTTATCATCCGATGACAATCCGATCTCTTAAGCGCTTATTAATCCTCTTAGGATTGGAGGAATGGACCGGCTGTGATGAGATGATGTAAACTCGACAAATGTAGATTGGTTACTAGGATTGTCTCATATGGAAGGCTTGGATCAGTCCGCTGTGCCATATCAATTGCAACAATATGATAATAATAATAATAAGAGGGAAAGTGGAGATAATAATAATGTAAGGAATAGTGACAATGTAGAAGGCTTCTGTCTCAAACGAGTATATGGGACAGAACACCCCAAATACCAACATTTTCCAGATTGGTTTACTAGCAATATCATGACATTACATCCCCCATACCATCGAATGATACATAATAAGCCTGAAATGCTATCGAAAATGGACGATGACCTTTGGAATAACTTTCGAGATTCATTAACAAAAGCCATTCATAGCAAACGAAGAGATGGTTTCTTAATTGCCATTGGTACTATAGCTTCATTCCTTTGTCTTTATTGGCCAGAAGGGATAATGGATCAATTGTTAAAAGAAAACAACAAGTATATACGTACTTTTATTCATGTATTTATCGTAATGTTTGTTGGTAGTGTATGGTTATATCTTTGGTTAGTTGTGAGTGATAGAGTTAAACAAACTATTCGAGAATTTAATGTTCATTCTTTGGAGATTAATGTCAAGGTTAAATTGGAAAGATATTATAGAGTTACAGAATCATCCTCTGGCTCTGGATTAGATGAAAGTGTATATATACTTTTCATCAAGCAGCAGCAGAATCTATCAGAGTGCAAAACGACCGTTGAGAGGGAACCTTCGGACATTGAGAGTTCTCGCAATGCGACATGGTACGAGATGGAACGATACGTTTTAAGATTGACATGATGAAGTAGAGGTACTCGCACTTCACTTGTTTTGATGAATACATGCAAAAAGAAGGGGATACAAAATTGAATCTATACATTATTCGATACGATGAAGAGCATCAAGCTTGTTACCGATGCATTGTACACTGAAACTCGACCCGAAGGGATTGGACGATACGATTTATTAATAGCATCAGCTTTTGCATCTGGAAGATGCGCGTTGTAACGATTTATAAAGATGAACAAAGACAACATACTTCTGTTAGTTGTGATTTGCAGGGGCAATCAAATAAAGACAAACTACGGCCGAATGAAGCACTCAAGTCATCGAGACTTCATATTGAACACGCGAATTCTGATGATAAAACAACACAAATGCGGACTTTCCAGTAATTTGATTCAATACATTTGATGCACAGTTGAGTATGACGGCTGAAACTACGACAAGGATCACATTCTAGAACAACTGGCATAGCTGTCGCTAACCTTGACATCTCCAATAGAACTTTCAATAGACTTTCGTTATCATCTGAGGATTGAGTATCAAAATGTTTTGATGCAACTGCCCTCCAATCTTGATACATGCTCCGTGTACTATATCATGATATAATATTATGAACTGTAAATGACAGTTCCCTTGGATAGCTGCTGCTGGTATCCAAAGCCATAGAGGCGGTTTTGGATTATTATGGAGAAGAAGAGATCCCGATGATATCAAAATACATCCAATAAATACTAGTAAAACTAATGTGGCGTATAGACTGTGGATTATTGGTGTATTGATGGGAGTATTATTGAGTGGTTTATTAGTTGTTGAATTTGTTCTTTTGTTGTATGATGTTTCATGTTTGAGTTAATTGGATCTTTGTTGATAATAGATACGGTCGTTATCGTCTTATCTTTCTTCTGCCAGTGTCATGAAATATAGATACTATATCAGCTCTATGGTCTGACAACCGACATTTATCTACCTCGTCTCGTAATAGAATACATGTTGGTTGCAGATGGATAATGGCCTTATCATTTTCTGTATTCTAGCCAAGGTATCCTCTGTCGGGGTTCGCATCCTCGACTTCGACGACTTAAAAGTCATTAGAAACACGATACATGACTATATTGGGCAATGGGCTACTCTATTCAGTGCCGTTAGTTAGCTAAGCAGTCATTATCGGATACGACCTGGGTACCAGAGAAATTTTGGCAGTAGAACGTCCCCTTCACGTTATCGGGCTCAATGGCGGCTTTACTGCCTGTTTCTTTTGCATGATTGCAAAACTGATGATACACATACGAGGCTGAAAGTCTATAATCAGAATTCAGTTAGTGTCCTCTACATATAATTGCTCCCTCTTATTGCAAATAATAAATAGGAGAGTCGGGGTATTGATATCAATAATTGCAATCAATTTGATAGTTTTTCTCAAGAAGACAGTGGGCAGTGAGAAAGCTTGAAGTTGCAAAAGCCTCTTGCAGTATATTGCAACTATAATATACCATGTCATCCCAATCATCGTATACACTACGAGGTAGTACCAATCTCAAACGCCGTCGAAGTAATACTGTAGAACAATTCTGCGGAGAATGCACAATCTATAAGGATACCACAACAACATGTGAAGATTATGCTCAACAATTATTATTACAATCAAACCGTAACAACAACAACAATAACAAACAACAACATACCAAAACAACTAAAATAACTGTATCAACAATTGAAGAGGCACGGTTATTAATACTAAATGAACATGAGATATGTTCAACATCAAACAATAATGACAGCGGAGTTAATAATAATAAGGCTGATATATTAAATGAGGCTATAATTATTAATACCAATAATAATGAGCAGCCCCCATCCTCGACCTCCTCAACAATTATCAAAACAACACCGAAAACAACACCAAAAACAATCATCAAAACGACACGCCGTCGTAACCTACAAGCACCAACCCTCCCCCCATCAGCATTCTGCAATACCTGCATGTGGCAAGAAGGCACACCCTACACATGTTCTGAACGATCAACATTCCTACAAGATAATTATGAATTAACTTCTGATGAAGCAATGGTTGGATTAATGGATCAAGGATATTGTGTTGATCCAAATTACTTTGATAGAGTAGCTGCTGAAAAGTTAGCAATGGAGCAGGCTGAAGCACAAAAGTTATTAGATGAACAAAATTCTAAAAGTGGTGGTGGAGGGAGTGGCGCAGCAATTGGTGGTGCAATAGTTGGTATATTAGTAGTGGTGGCGTTAGTTGTGGGTGTATTATTAGTTCGTAAGAGGAGGAAGACGAATGCGGCAGAGAGTGAGGATGGAAGTGGGAATAAGAAGGGGGACGCTACCAAGGATGTTTCGGATAATGAATATGAACAAGGTGAGTGTTAAATTGTTTGTGTTAATTGTTGTGTTTTATTTTGGGGGGAAGTGATATTGGATTGTTTTTATTTATTAGATTGGGGTGTGCGTGTATATATCATATATATTTATATTTGTTTCTAATATAATGTATCCCTTCACTTTAATCCAAATTAAACCCAATTAATCCTCCCTTCATCCCCCCGCCTCCCCAAGACCCTGAGAATCAATTCGAATATGCCCCAGCCGGTGCGGCTGTTGAAATGATACCATCCACTACCGCCGCCGGTTCGGGAACACCTGAAACAGCACCGATGGGCTCCGTCTCCGACGTATCCCCCAAGACTACTAATACCCCTC